>ENA-OPWY01000060-OPWY01000060.1-human-gut-metagenome-genome-assembly--contig:-NODE-60-length-73781-cov-11.235914_pt1 | contig 73781 bp, 61 predicted proteins | sample MGYA00241515_ERZ502022 | MGnify/ENA primary metagenome ERZ502022 (study PRJEB25962, sample SAMEA2043045) | human gut metagenome | biome: human gut; feature: human-associated habitat; material: faeces...
GTCGTCAGCTCGTGTCGTGAGATGTTGGGTTAAGTCCCGCAACGAGCGCAACCCTCATAAATAGTTGCCAATATTAAGTTAGGAACTCTATTTAGACTGCCGTGGATAACACGGAGGAAGGTGGGGATGACGTCAAATCATCATGCCTCTTACGTCTTGGGCTACACACGTGCTACAATGGCTATTACAAAGAGCTGCAAACCCGTAAGGGCAAGCGAATCTCAAAAAGATAGTCTCAGTTCGGACTGTGGGCTGCAACCCGCCCACACGAAGTCGGAGTTGCTAGTAATCCCGAATCAGAATGTCGGGGTGAATGCGTTCCCGGGTCTTGTACACACTGCCCGTCACGCCATGGGAGTTGATAGTACCCAAAGTCGGTGAGCTAACCGCAAGGAGGCAGCCGCCTAAGGTAAGATCAGTAACTGGGGTGAAGTCGTAACAAGGTAGCCGTATCGGAAGGTGCGGCTGGATCACCTCCTTTTAAGGAGCAGATTTATCTGCTTTAGTCAACTTCGATCTTTCGGGATCGATGAGTCTACGGACTATAAAAAGGCACACAGGCCTAACGTAAATAACTGTATTCCTGCAATTATAATTCCTTTTCCACTTCGATTTCAATTGCACACTCAAAACAGAGTAATGTACATTGACAACTGCATAAACTAAAATCAATCTAATTTTTTTGGATTGACGAGAGATTGAAAAATATCTAGAAGAAGAGTAATACACAATTCACGAAGATATTTTGCTGAGGACATTAAAACAAAAGTATCGAAAGATACAACCTTAATAGGTTTAAACGTATATGATTAAGCTATAAAGGGCGTAGGACGGATGCCTTGGCACCAAGCGCCGATGAAGGACGTGACAAGCTGCGATAAGCCACGGGGAGTTGCAAATGAACTTTGATCCGTGGATTTCCGAATGAGGAAACTCACATATGGTAATGCATATGTAACCATACATGAATACATAGTGTATGGTGGGGAACCCGGGGAACTGAAACATCTAAGTACCCGGAGGAAAAGAAAGAAAACAATCGATTTCCTGAGTAGTGGTGAGCGAAAGGGAAAGAGCCTAAACGTTTGTATAGTGATATATAAACGGGTTACGGACCCCATAACGTACTGATTTTTGTAGTTGAACACAGTTGGAAAGCTGGGCGAAACAGAGTAAAAGCCTCGTAGGCGAAACCGAAATCAGACCGGGGGTATCCAGAGTATCACAGGACACGAGAAATCCGGTGGGAAGACAGGAGGACCATCTCCTAAGGCTAAATACGACTTGGTGACCGATAGAGTATAGTACCGTGAGGGAAAGGTGAAAAGAACCCCGGGAGGGGAGTGAAAGAGAACCTGAAATCCTATGCTTACAAGCAGACATAGCACTACTTGAAAGTGTGATGTCGTACTTTTTGTAGAACGGGCCGGCGAGTTACGATGTGTAGCGAGGTTAAGTGATTAAGTCACGGAGCCGAAGCGAAAGCGAGTTTGAAATGAGCGATAGTTGCATGTCGTAGACCCGAAACCAGATGACCTATTCATGGACAGGTTGAAGCAGCGGTAAGACGCTGTGGAGGACCGAACCCACGTTCGTTGAAAAGACCGGGGATGAGCTGTGAATAGCGGAGAAATTCCAAACGAATCTGGAGATAGCTGGTTCTCCTCGAAATAGCTTTAGGGCTAGCCTCTCGTTAGTGTACCGAAGGTAGAGCACTGTATGAGCTAGGGGGCTTCACGGCTTACTGAACTCTAACAAACTTCGAATGACGGATACATGATGCGAGGGAGTCAGACAGTGTGAGATAAGTCTCATTGTCAAAAGGGAAACAGCCCAGACCTACAACTAAGGTCCCAAAGTACAAGTTAAGTGGTAAAGGATGTGTCGACGCTAAAACAACCAGGATGTTGGCTTAGAAGCAGCCACTCATTTAAAGAGTGCGTAATAGCTCACTGGTCGAGTATCGGTGCGCCGAAGATTATCGGGGCTAAAACTTGTCACCGAAGTTTAGGGATATGCGATTGCATATCGGTAGAGGAGCAATGTGTACGGGCAGAAGCTGTATCGAAAGGGGCAGTGGACTGTACACAAGAGAGAATGCCGGCATAAGTAGCGAGAGCAAAGTGAGAAACTTTGCCGTCGAAAGCCTTAGGTTTCCTGGGGAAGGTTCGTCCTCCCAGGGTAAGTCGGGACCTAAGCCGAGGCCGAAAGGCGTAGGTGATGGACAACAGGTAGATATTCCTGTACCACCGACAGTCGTTTAAATGAAGCAATGACACAGAAGGATAGTCAAACCGCGTTGATGGATATATGCGGCCAAATCATTAGGCTTATGTGTAGTGAAGTACGCACATAGTTAAGGCTGAGTGATGATGGGGAGTGAAAACTAGTAATGAAGTTGATGATTCCACGCTGGCGAGAAAAGTTGCTAAATATGGCTGAAGGTGCCCGTACCGCAAACCGACACAGGTAGGTGAGGAGAAAATCCTAAGACGAGCGGGATAACCCATGTTAAGGAACTCTGCAAAATCACCCCGTAACTTAGGGAGAAGGGGTACCACGCAAGTGGTCGCAGTGAAGAGGCCCAAGCGACTGTTTACCAAAAACACAGGTCTCTGCTAAATCGTAAGATGAAGTATAGGGGCTGACGCCTGCCCAGTGCTGGAAGGTTAAGGGGATGTGTTAGCGCAAGCGAAGCACGGAACTTAAGCCCCAGTGAACGGCGGCCGTAACTATAACGGTCCTAAGGTAGCGAAATTCCTTGTCAGGTAAGTTCTGACCCGCACGAATGGCGTAACGATTTGGGCGCTGTCTCAACATGGGACCCGGCGAAATTGTAGTATACGTGAAGATGCGTATTACCCGCGACTGGACGGAAAGACCCCGTAGAGCTTTACTGTAGTCTGATATTGGATTTCGGTGATTTATGTACAGGATAGGTGGGAGACTTTGAAGCATAGGCGTCAGCTTATGTGGAGTCAACCTTGGGATACCACCCTTAAATTATTGAGGTTCTAACTTTGTGCCGTAATCCGGGCAGAGAACAGTGTCAGATGGGCAGTTTGACTGGGGCGGTCGCCTCCTAAAATGTAACGGAGGCGTCCAAAGGTTCCCTCAGGATGGTTGGAAATCATCCAAAGAGTATAAAGGCAGAAGGGAGCTTAACTGCGAGACAGACATGTCGAGCAGATACGAAAGTAGGGCTTAGTGATCCGGCGGTAGAGTATGGAATTGCCGTCGCTTAACGGATAAAAGTTACCTCGGGGATAACAGGCTTATCTCCCCCAAGAGTTCACATCGACGGGGAGGTTTGGCACCTCGATGTCGGCTCGTCACATCCTGGGGCTGTAGTAGGTCCCAAGGGTTCGGCTGTTCGCCGATTAAAGTGGCACGCGAGCTGGGTTCAGAACGTCGTGAGACAGTTCGGTCCCTATCCATCGTGGGCGTAGGATATTTGAGAGGATCTGCTCCTAGTACGAGAGGACCAGAGTGGACGTACCTATGGTGCACCTGTTGTCGCGCCAGCGGCACAGCAGGGTAGCGATGTGCGGATGGGATAAACGCTGAAAGCATCTAAGCGTGAAACCCACCTCAAGATTAGATATCCCATATCATAAGATAGTAAGACCCCTTGAAGACTACAAGGTTGATAGGTCGGAGGTGTAAGCACGGTAACGTGTTCAGCTGACCGATACTAATAGGTCGAGGGCTTAATCAAGAAATTGATGAAGTCATTATACAACAAAGTTTAAAACGCATTTAAGGTTACTATGAAATCCAATCTCAAGTTTATGCAGTTGTGAATGTGCATTAGAAACATTCAACCATTTCGGTGGCGATAGCGAAAGGGGTCCACCTGTTCTCATACCGAACACAGAAGTTAAGCCTTTCTACGCAGATGGTACTTGGCTGGACACGGCCCGGGAGAGTATGTAGCCGCCGAATTCCAAAAAAAGCACTTACATTTTGTAAGTGCTTTTTACTTTGTAAAAAGATGATTTTGGTTTTTAAGATATAGTAATTTTAAATAATGAGTTTTATGTGGTTTTATAAAATAATTGATTGTCTTTTTCTAAAATCAATTTCGCGCAAAATGAAAGTAGTTGTGAGACAAGTATGATATTGACAATACCGCGAGAGATGATATAATTATATATAAGTTACAATTTCTTTTAAATTATTGATAAGGAGTTTAAGTGCGATTCTTTTTTAACTTTTTTGATAAAGTAAAAAATAGAACTAATTCTGTTTTTCCTTTTGAGTATAACAAGGCAATTGAATTTAACAACGAATTTTCGGAATTGCTAAAAAAAGACGCTTTTTTGGCAAGAAGTGATTATAGTTTTTTATTAACGAAGTATGATGATATTTATGTATTTTTCAACAGTTGCAAAACCGCGCTGACATTAGAATTTTATTGTAAGCAGAATAAAATTAACAAAAAAGAAATTGAAACTTTTTTGCAGGCGTATGAAGACATTAAAGACTTGCGAAAAGGTTCTTCAATTATTAATAAACATAACGAACAGTACATTATATCGCATTTAAAAAACGAAAAGACATATTTTGATGTAATTCTTCAAGAAATCGATAGGAACATTTTGCTTGACGAGGAACAACGTCGAGTGGTTCTATCAGATGAAGACTATACCTTAATTATTGCGGGTGCGGGCGCAGGCAAAACTACAACTATTGCAGCAAAAGTACGATATTTGGTCGAAAAAAAGCATGTTGATCCAAAACAAATTTTAGTAATTTCTTTCACTAATAAGGCGGTTGGTGAATTAAAAGAACGCATAAATGACGGGCTTAAAATACCATGCCCAATTACAACATTTCATAGCGCAGGTTATGCAATTCTGAGCAAGCAAGACGTTGAGAAAAAAAATATTGTTGGCGAAGGATTTTTATTCAAGGTTGTAAATGATTATCTCATAGGCAACATCCTTGACCAGCCTGAAAACGTTGATAAACTAATTTTGTTCTTCGGTTCATATTTTGACGCGCCTTATGAAGGCAACGATATTAATTTGTTCTTTAATTACATTACAAAAGCAGATTTTTCAACATTAAGAAGCAATGTTAATGAGTATAATGAACAAATTATCGACAGAAGAAATAATAAACTGCAAACCATAACAAACGAAGTGTTGCGTTCGGCACAGGAGGTGCGGATTGCAAATTATTTGTATTTGAATAATATTGATTATGAGTACGAAGCCCCATATCAATATCATATTCTTAAAGCAAAAAAACCATACACCCCGGATTTTTGTATAAAGCAAGGGAATAAAACGGCTTATATAGAGCATTTTGGCATTACGGAAGACGGACGCCATAGTTTTTACACACCGGAAGAGTTATCGAAATATAAGCAAGAAATCAATGATAAAATTTCGTTACACAGAAAACATAAAACGACCCTTATTTACACGTTTTCACAATACAGAGACGGTCGTGATTTTTTGGAGCATTTGCAAGAGCAATTACAAAACAATGGCTTTGTGTTGAGGCGCAGATCTTCCCAAGAAGTTTTTGACAAACTGGTTGCAACGGAAGAGAATAAATATATATCCAAACTTGTAAAACTGATTTGTGTTTTTATAAATAATTTTAAAACTAACGGATATGGAATAGATGATTTTTATCGTTTTGAAAGAAGTACGTCAAACGTAAGGAATAAACTATTTTTGGATATCTGTAAAGCGTGCTATCTTGAATATCAAAAACAACTGGGGGAAATGAACGCCATTGATTTTCAGGATATGATAAATGATTCTGCGCGTATTCTTAGAGATAAAGCAATATCAAACGAGAAATTAGATTTTAAATATATCATAGTTGACGAGTATCAGGATATTTCAAGACAAAGATTCGACCTAACGAAAGAATTATCAAAACTTTGTTCGGCTAAAATTATTGCGGTTGGCGATGACTGGCAATCAATTTATGCATTTAGCGGTTCAGATATTACACTATTTACTCACTTTTGTTCTATTATGGGATATGGACAGGAGTTAAAGATCACAAGAACATATAGAAATGCACAAGAAGTAATTGATATTGCGGGAAACTTTATTCAGAAAAATGAAAGTCAAATTAAAAAATCGCTTATATCGACCAAACACATACAAAAACCTGTTATTATTGAAACATATAGCGAAGAATATGATAGAAAGCAATATCAAGGAAAGGGAGGAAGATACTATCATTTAGGGAAACAACTTGAAAGTGTAATAGGGCAAATATTAAAAAATAATAAGGAAGAAGGAAAAAGCCCAAATTCGCCAATATTATTAATTGGTCGTTATGGGTTTGATGCCAATAAACTTTGTTTTTCAAGCGATTTTGTATATGATGAACAAAACGGTAAACTGATAAGCAAAAAATACAAAAACGCAAGGCTGGTGTTTTTAACAGCACATAGTTCAAAGGGATTAGGTTATGATAATGTTATTATCGTAAATGCAAGAAACGAAATATATGGGTTCCCGTCAAAAGTTGATAATGATCCTGTAATGCAATATGTTGTCAAGGACGATAAAACGATTGATTATGCCGAAGAGCGCAGATTGTTTTATGTAGCGATGACAAGAACCAAGAATAGAGTATATATTATCACGCCGGAACAACACCCGTCGGAATTCATTCTGGAACTAATAAGAGAATATCCAAATGTGTTAGTCATCGGACAAATCAATGAAGAGGTTGCTAACAACACGAGGGCAATTAAAAAGTGTCCAATTTGTGGATACCCACTTCAATTAAAATGGAACAAAAATTACGGATTGAGATTATGGATTTGTACAAATGAGCCAGAAGTTTGTGGTTTTATGACAAATGATTTAAATGGCGGAGAATTATCGATACAAAAGTGTCCAAAATGTAGAGACGGTTATTTAGTTGTTAAACAAGGCGTATCCGAGCCGATACTAGGCTGCACAAACTATAAGCACGATAAAACCGGATGTGACTGCCTAATGTCCAAGGATTACTATAAACGTTGGCGAAATAGCGGATTTGAAGATGATTTGTCAATTGATAAGCCATCGTTTTTAAATGGTATTGAACAAAAAATGCCAAAAGTTATTAGTCAAAAGCCAGCCCAACAAAAAGACACGGAGCGCACGGCGTATCATAAAACAGCATTCTCTGAAAAATATATTGAGAAAGATGGTTTTTTAGTGATTGTTGATGACGAGGGTAATATTATAACCGATATGAACTTATTGCGCTATCTTCGAGGATTTAGGATTATGTTAATGAAAAATACAAATCTGCCGGCATATCGCATTGTGAGCAATAAAGGACTTGTATCTCTTGCAACATATAGACCCGAAACGAAGGAAGAATATTTAAGGTTGAACGGATTAGGCGAGGTGTCTTATATGTTATATGGAAAAATGTTTATAGAAGAAATCAAAAAATATTATCGCAACAAAAAATAAGCAAAAGCAAACCATATTAACGATAGAATAGACAAGTACAAAGAAACATTAAAGCCGTGGCGGGGGTCACGGTTTTTTTGTGCGAAAGTTGTTTGAAACAAATTAAAAGTATGGTAAAATCTAAATATGGTTATCGAAACGGGAAGGCTCAGGATTGTGCCGCTTGACGCGGATATGCTGGAAACGCTATCGCGCGACGTGAAAGAATTTGAAAGAGAGTACGACGCGAAATACGACGGCGAAAGCATAAACGACGAATTTAAAAGCATACTCGGGCGGTGCGCGGAAGAAGTAAGGGAAGACGAGGATAACAAAGTCTTTCTGACAACGTGGCTTATCGAGCTGAAAGGCGTTGTCATCGGGAGCATCGGCTTCAAGGGTGTGCCGAAGGACGGCGAAACGGAAATCGGGTTCGGTCTTAACAAAAAGTACGAAGGCAAAGGCTACATGACCGAAAGCGTGAAAGGGTTGCTGAAATTGGCGGCTCTGTTGGGCGTAAACCGAGTTTTTGCCGAAACAAGAGAAGATAACGTAAAATCCGAAAAAGTCCTTGAAAGGTGCGGTTTTGACCTTGTCAGCGACGGAAAACTCAAAAAGTGGGGAAAGAATCTTTAATTATGCAAGTTGACATTTACGATTTTGACAAGACGGTTGTGCCGTTTGACAGCGCACTGAAATACTGGGGCTTTTGCATGGTGCACAATCCGTGGATCATACTGTTGCTGCCGTTTCAATTTATCTGGGGTATGATGATGCTGACGCATATCATATCCGTCCGCACGTGTAAGAAGGTGGCGTTTTTGTATATCCGCCTTATCAACAACGAAAAGAACGTGAAAAAATATTGGGATAAGTACGAAAAATACGTTTACGACTGGTTCAAACCCGAAAACCGCAAACGCACGACGGTGCTTATCAGCGCAAGCCCGGACTTCCTGATTGAAGAAATCGCACGGCGAATGAAAGTCGATTACGTCATCTGCACGACGCACGACAGAAAACACGGAATTATGCGCTCCGAAGTGTGCCGCCACGCTGAAAAGGTCAGAAGGTTCAGAGAAGTGTTACCCGACGCGGAAGTCATGGACGTTTACAGCGACAGCATAAAGTCGGACAGATACATATTTGCACTTGGAAAACGTGACTTCCTTGTGACAAAAGGAAAAATTGAAGAATTCAACCTTGACGAAAAACTGAAAGAAATGAATCTTACCTTATAAAACGAAAGCACCGCAACCGCGGTGCTTTTTAATAGTAATGAGAGTATTATAAATCTATATAATCGGCATTCGGCGTTTCTTCTTTGCCGGGTATGTCATTGTTTTTATCGTTTTGATTTGAATTTTGACTAGGTGTTAAGGATTGTAATTTTTTTATGTTTTCTTCTATTTTTGTAGTTTTACTAATCAATTCACCAAATCCATATAACATAAAAGAGCCGATCCAGGATGCAAGTATACCAAAAATAAGAATAAGAAACCCTATCAAAGCAACACCATGAATAAAATAGTAACTTGCGCCGGCAATAGAGCCGATTATACCGGCAATTGTGTAGAGAACGGCAAGTCCTTTAATTTTGCTGTCAATATTATCAAACATCAGAGCCCCCCTTTTTGTGCCGTAATTGCGGCGATTTTTTCGTTTGTCATTTTATTTCCTCCCAATGTGTATATTAATATTATATATCACCAAACGGTGAAATGTCAAGAAGATGACACCAATCGGTGATATAGTCAAATTATGTATAAGGAAAGATTCGCAAAAGTATTGAAAGAATATATCGGCGACAGAAGCATAAATCAGGTGGCGAAAGATATCGGCATACCCACGCAGACTTTACACCGCTACGTCAACAGTCAGCGTGAAATCGGGCTTGAAAACCTTGTGAAGATTGCGGACTATTTCGACGCGTCGCTTGACGATATCGTAGGGCGGAAATAAAAAACATAAACAAAAAAACCGAGGCAAACGCTTCGGTTTTTCCGTCTTCCAAAAAAGGTTAATTATTTGTCTTTGCCGCATCCGCAGCAGTCGCTTTCGGACTTGGTTGACGTAGCGCGGTTTGCGCTTGTAGCGGCTTTCTTGGAAGATGCCTTTTCCTTGGCATTCTGTCTGTTTTTCGCCATACAATCTCTCCTTTTATTTGGTACTTGTAGTATTTGCAAGAAAGGAAGATTATATACAGGTTGCGGATTTACAATTTTTAACAAATCAGCAATCGAAAAGCAGGCACAAGATTTTGTCGGTTTTATTATTGACGTCCGTCCAGTCCATTGCGGGCGAATAAATTTTCTCGATGCCGATATGGGTAAGGCGGGCAAGGCGGATATTTGCGATTGCCTTGTCAATAAACGTGCGATGAATGGTTTCGGCGGCGTCCAGGTCGGTACGAAGCGTCAAGGATACGGGCGCGTCCAAGGTTATTATTTCGTCGCATTTTTGAAATCTGTTAATATCCGCGATAACGACGTTTCCGACCTTTACCGCGTCAAAAAAGTCAGGCGAAAAAGGCGAGCGGAAAGCCGTATAATCCACGTCGTTCGCCGTAAAAAGCGACAAAAGTTTCGTGATATAAAGCATAATAATTTCGGGATATTCAGCGCGCACGCCGATTGTGTATGAACCCTTGAAATCGTCGCTTAAAAAGTCAACGAAACCTTCGTCGGAAATCGCAGCGACAAAGCGTGTTTCGCGCAAACCGTGTGACAGTTCGAGCGCGGCAAAAGTATCTTTTGCGGCACTTGCGACAACTTTATTAAATGCAGCGGAAAGTTTTCTTTTATTATTTTCAAAAATCAAGTTTGCACAGTTAAGATTGCAATACGCGTCGTTAAAGTATTGTTTCTTGCAGGATACTGCATATTTTATATCGTCCTTATACGGCGTGATTTTCTTTTCGTCCGCCGCGTCGAGAAGATTGAACACAAAGCCCGACACAAGCGGAATTTCCGCTTCCGTAACGTGCGGATAAGTCCCGTCGATTACCGCAAAATTCTTTGACGGAACGAACACCGCGTCGAAAGACGAAACGTCGCTGCTGCAACGATAAGTTTCCGTCATAAACCCGGCGTTGAGCGCGATCTCGTTGACCTTTTTCATTAACGTGGATTTCCCCGTTCCCGCGCCGCCTTTCAATATCACCGTCTTGCCGCGCGTAAGATGCGAAAAGTCGCCGAAAAATCCGTATGCCGTATTGCTGCCTAAAAAATAAGTCTTGTTCATAACCGCCCCTTTTACAGTATAGTTTAAAAATTCCCGCCTTGACACATTCACCGCGCGACAGCCGTATTCATAGGCTACAATATGGGGTGGTCGATATGTATATGGTTTTCGGAAACGACGAAAGAATGAACGAGGCAAGGAAACTTCTGTCCGTCGAAAAAACGCAGGACGTCGTGTGCGTGTTTCAGCCGAACGTCAAAGTAATTAAAGACGACACGAAGCGCATACCGTGGGGCGCGCGGGCGTACGCGTTCGATTTTGACGAAGACGCACGGCGGATTCTTGCCGAAAAGTCCGTAAAAATGATTAAATACGGCGACGTCGAAGAATTCAGAAAGGAAAATTCCGTGCTGACCGCGGAAGGCGTGCTTATCATACTTCTGGAAAAATCGAAGACGAAAATCTCGGACAAAAGAGTGCTTGTCGTCGGCAACGGCGCGTCTGGCAAGGAAATCGTCGATTTACTTTTAAGGCTTAACGTGAAAGTATCGGTGATGACGTCGCGCGCGGACAGCGTAAACAAGGGCGCAAACGCGCTGCCGTACGGCGAAAGTATCGAAGAATTCGATTTTATCGTGAACACCGCGCCCGCGCGAATCATCGACGAAGCACGATTGACAAAAATGAAACCCGACGCCGAAATCGTCGATATCGCGTCGCCGCCGTACGGCTTTGACAAAAACCTGATGGCGGAACTGTCGATAAAATACGGCGTGTATCCCGCGCTCCCGGTGAAGTACAGAAGCGAATCGGCGGGGCAAATAATCGCAAAAATCGTGACGGAGGGGAAACTATGACAAAAATCGGATATGCGGTAACGGGCAGTTTTTGCACCTTTTCGAAAACGCTTGAGGTAATGCAGGCGCTTGTCGACAAAGGATATGAACTTGTGCCGATTTTTTCGTATAATACCTGCAATCTCGACACACGCTTTTATAAGGCGAAAGATTTTTATTCCGAAACGGTGCGAATCACGGGGAAATATCCGATATGCGACCTTGTGAAAGCCGAGCCGCTCGGTACGAAAGAAAAGCTTGATCTTATCGTCGTGTGTCCTTGTACGGGTAACACGCTTTCAAAACTCGCAAACGGCATAACGGACACTCCCGTAACGCTCGCGGTCAAGGCGCATCTCAGAAACTGCCGTCCCGTGCTTATCGCGCTGTCGAGCAACGACGCGTTGGGCGCAAACGCAAAAAACCTTGGTCATCTTTTGAACACGAAGAACGTATACTTTGTACCGATGGGACAGGACGCGCCCGACATAAAAACGAAATCGCTCATCGCCGATTTTTCAATCGTCCCCGACGCGGTGAAACTTGCACTGAACGGAAAACAAGCCGAACCCGTGTTCAAGAATTTGTAAACGTTATTGACAACACCCGCGCAAGGTGATAAAATATAAACATCAAAATACTTGGAGGAATTGTATGGCAGCAAGCAAAAAAGACTATTTTGGTCTTTCAAGAATAGTAAGCATTATTTTGGCAATCATTCCCGTTACCGCATGGGTATTGGGCGTCGTTACAAGGTTTTCGGAAGGCAAAATCGTTGCCGGTATCATTCGTATCATCGGCGGCTGGCTCATCTGGGTTCTTGACCTTATCTCGATGATTACGAAGGGCAGTATCTTCCGTCTTCTTAACGTATAAGGAAAACAAAATCAAGTCAAAGGCGTCGTGCGAAAGCACGACGTTTTTTTATGCGCCGAAACAAATCGACAAAAATTAAAAATCCGCGTTGATTTTTTTCAAATACTATATTATAATACATAAAGTAGGATAAGGAAAATGGAAGACAAAAGCAGGAAAAACGACAAAAAAACAATAAATATGTTTCTTTACCGCACGCTGATGCCCGTGCTTATCGGTCTTTCGAAAATCATCGTCGGGGTAAGGACGGATAAATCCGCGCTGAAAGGCGTAAAAGGGCCGTATCTTATCGTGGGCAACCACACGTCGCCCATTGATTTTTTGTATTTTACAGCCGGCGTTTATCCAAAGCCCATAAATTTCGTCGTTGCGGAAAATATGATTTATCGTAAGGTTTACGGCGCGTTTATAAGGTCGTTCGGCACGATTAAAAAGAAACAATTTACGGCGGATTTTGCGTGCATCAAACAAATCAAAAAGAATATCGACGCGGGCACGCACGTTTTGCTTTTCCCGGAAGGTCGCGTTTCGATTGACGGTACGACGGGCTATATCGCGCCGTCGATCGGGAAACTTATTAAGTTTCTGGACTGCACGGTCGTTGCGGGCGTTACTCACGGCGGATACACCGGCGGACCGAAATGGGGGAAAACTCGCCGCACGAAAGTCACGCTGAAACTCGCCCCTGTTCTGACAAAAGAAGAAATCAAAAATATGTCGGCGGCGGACATCGCCGCAAAAATCACAAACAGCCTGCGCTTTGACGACAACAGAAACCTTGTGGAAGAACACAGAAAAATTTCAAGGTGCAATAAGCGCGCGGAAGGACTTGAAAAAATCCTTTATAAATGCCCCGGTTGCGGCGCGGAATTCAAAAACGTCACAAAAGGCAACGTTATGAAATGCGAGCAGTGCGGAAATACCGTGGAGTACGGGCGCGACGGAATACTCCACGCGATAAAAGGCAAAACTTTTGATTATATAAGCGACTGGTACGATTTTGAAAGGCAGGATCTGAAAGAACAGGTCAAGGACGAAAATTTCAGGCTCGACGGGAAAGTCGCGCTTTACGTCAACAACGAAAAACTCAATAAATTCGTAAAAGACGGGGAAGGCACTCTTTCCGTGTCCAAAGACGGCATAAAGTACGTCGGGGAAACGGGCGAAAACAAATCGTTGGAATTCAAAATCGAAAACCGCGGCACGATCGCCTTTAAGATGGGCGAAAATCTGGAAGTGTCCGAGGACGGGAATATTTACAGATTTGCGTTTACCGAAGGATTGTTCAGTACGAAATTCGTGCTTGCAATCGAGGAACTGTACAAACGATACTTTGACTGAAAGGGAAAAATTTTGAAACAAGAATCGAAAAAAAACAAAAAGACGATGCTGGAACAATCGACGATAAACATGCGGTTGTACCGTTTTTGCGCGCGACTTTTCAAAGCCGTCGGAAAAATAAGGTACGGATTCAAAGTCGATAAATCCGCAATCAAAGGGCTGAAAGGTCCGTTTCTGGTGCTTGGAAATCACACGTCGTGGGTTGACTTTTTATATTTTTCAAACTGCGTGTATCCGCACCCTGTGAACGTGGTCGTAACAAGCAACGTTTTTTATATGAAGTTTTTGGGGAAATTGTTCACCGATTTCGGCGCAATACCGAAAAAGCAGTTTACAAGCGATTTTTCGTGCATAAAGCATATAAAACGCAATCTCGACAACGGAAACAGCGTATTATTGTTCCCCGAAGGGCGCATTACGGTGGACGGCTCGACAGGGTATATCGCGCCGTCGATCGGGAAACTTATTAAGTTTCTGAACTGCCCGGTAATCAAAGGGATCACCGTCGGAAGTTACGTCACCCGCCCGAAGTGGGGGAAGAAACGCCCAGGGAAAGTAACGCTTAAAATGGAGCCCCTGTTAAGCACCGACGATATCGGCGATATGTCGAACGAGGAAATTTACGAATATATCCTGAAAAACTTTTCGTACGACGACAACGTCGCTTTCAAGGAGCAAAACAGAAAGGTTTACGGCTTGCGCCTGGCGGAAACCCTTGAAAAACTGTTGTATAAATGCCCCCGTTGTGGCGCGGAATTCAAAAACGTGTCGAAATACAGGACGTTCAGATGCACCGCCTGCGGCAATACCGTGAAATATAACACGGACGGGACTCTCCGCCCGTCGGGCGAAAACGACAAGTGTTTCGAATTTGTCAGCGAATGGTACAAATTCCAGCGCGACGAAGTGAAAAAGGAAGTCGAAAACCCCGATTATTCGTTTGAAGAAAACGTCACGCTTTTGCTCACCGACGATAAAACGCACCGTTTCGAAGAAGCGGGAAAAGGGAAAATCGTCCTTGACAAAAACGGAATTACGTACGTCGGCACGAAATGCGGGCAGGAGATTTCAAGGACTTTCGGGCTGAAAAACCACCCGACGGTTGCCTATAAACTTGCACAGAATATCGAAATTGCCGAAGATAACGAGATTTTCAAATTCGTTTTTGAAAACGGATTCCACACCGCAAAATTCGTACTCGCCGTCGAGGAGCTTCACAAAAAGTACGTCGAAAACGTAAAATAAGATAATTTAATTTTTGCAAATCGTAACACAAGCAACACCTGCGCTTGTGTTATTTTTTGCGGTATTTTTCCGCGACGGCTGTTGCGGACATCGGAAAAACTTCCGCTATCGGAAATCTTCGTTGCAAAATTTATTGTAAAATTTCCGATAACAAAGGTATCTTACGGACACTTGCCTGTCCTGTCAGGATAAGTACAAAGAGTGGCTAAGGTATTTCAAAATCGAATATTAAAGCGTGAACGCAAAACCCCAAAACAAACAAAGAATATTTATAAACATTGTATAATTTTTAACAATATTCTTGTCAATTTTCGCTCTTTTGCGTTATAATAAAAATGAAAAACTAATCGGAGGCAAATTATGGATTACAAAATGCAGCTCACACCCGAAGAAGTTGCAATCCTGAACGGAAACGAGGGCGAAACCAAAGCCAAAATTTTGAAAACGCTCGTGCTGTTCGGCGATGCCGTCGGAGCAACGAATTTTATTCCTATCGATTGCTGCGGCCATCTTGTGACGTCTTTCGGTCTTAAAATGATTGGCCCGGTTTACAAAATCATGGACGAAATTATCGCCGCTGGACTTAAAGCGCCCAACGGTTTTACGGTTGACCCTCGTCCTTACGATTTTGAAAACGTGAAGTGCAATTTCCTGGAAAAACTTGTTTTCACGAAATTTATGTATTCGAAACAAGCCGATTACGAGGCGCAGCTTGAAAAAGTCGGGCTGAAAAAGAACGCGTTCACCTGCACCTGCTACCTTCCCGAAGTCGGAAACGTCCCTAAATATGGCGAGGTTATCGGCTGGGCGGAATCGTCGGCGGTCGTTTACGCAAACTCCGTGCTCGGCGCGCGCTGCAACAGAAACAGCGGTATGATCGATTTGTTCCAGAGCATTCTCGGCAGGGCGTTGAACTATGGATTCACGACGGACGAAGGACGCCGCGCAACGTGGAGAGTGGAAGTCAAAACCACCAAAAAACCCGAAGCGCAGATTCTCGGCAGCGCAATCGGCATGAAGGTTATGGAAGACGTGCCTTACATCGTAGGCCTTGACAAATTCATCGGGACGGAACTTAACGACGACGCGAAAGCGTATCTTAAAGATATGGGCGCGGCAACCGCGTCGAACGGTGCGGTCGGTTTGTATCACGTCGACAACCTTACGCCCGAAGCGAAAGAACAGGGCGAAAGCCTTATCGTCGAAAACGCAAAGACTTACGTCATCGATGACGCCGAACTCGAACGCGTTTACAAGGGCTATCCCGTAATGTGGAAAAACAAGGACGCAAAAGCGAAAGTCGCGTTCATCGGTTGCCCGCATCTTACTTATTCGCAACTTGTAAACTGGACAAATAACATAGTTGAAGGTCTTAAAAAGAGCGGTAAAACCAAGGTTACGACGCAAGTCGTCCTTACGGCAGCCCCGCAAGTCGCCGAAAAATTCAGAAAAACAGACGATTATAAAAAGCTTGTCGCAACCGGCGCAAGACTTTCGTCCATTTGCCCGCTTATGTACACCAATAACCCGATTTGCGGTGGAAAACCCATCGTAACGAGCAGCAATAAACTTCGTACTTATTCCAAAGCGAAGTACATGAAAGATGAGGATATTTTGAAACTCATCACCGGACAGGAGGCGTAATATGTCACAGAAAGTATTCAAAGGCAGACCTTTTGCAGGGGGCGCAATCAAAGCCGAAGCAGTCGTTTCGCATCAGGGATTCAATACACTTGCGTCCTGCCAGAAAAGCGCAATGGGCATTAAGCCCAAGGACACGGAAGCAGGCACCGCAAAAATCTTTGTTTCCGACCAGAACAACCCCGACCTTTTCGGTAAACTTATCACGGGGAAAGCACTTTGTTTGCCCATCACGATCGGCAGCACGACGGGCGGTATGATTTTGCAGACCATTTGTGCAATGAAAGCGCAGCCTGCGGCAATGCTGTTTTCGGAAACGGCGGACAGCCTTGCGACGTCGGGACTTATCCTTGCGAAAGTCTGGGAAAACAACTTTATCGTCGGCGTCGACCAACTCGGCAAAGAGTTTCTGGACTACGTTAAAGACGGCGATATGATCGAGGTCAAAGAAGACGGCACGGTCATTGTTGAAAGAAACTAACGTCGGTTAAAAACCAATTAAAAAAAGCGTTCGCTAACCTGCGAACGCTTTTTGTTTTGGTTTGATTTGATTATTCGTTTTCAGTCTTATCGAAAGCGGCGTCTTCGACGTTTTTGGCGATTTCCGACAGGGGAGAAACGACGTCGTTTGCAAGGGCGGATTCTTCCGCAACGGGTTCCTGAAAAGCGACGGGCTCGTCCGTGTTTTCGGTTGCGCCGGCAAGCGCGAGTTTTCTTGCTTCCGTTTCCCTGACCATTTCGGCAAGGCGCGTTTCGGACAGCGTGCATTTTTTCTTGTAAAGGATCAGCGCGACAATCATAAACACGATGGGGATAATGCACATGCACGACACAAGGACTTGTCGGTCTTGCAGCGAAACTTTGTTGATAGTCTCCGTGATTTTTTCCATTTTCACCTTGTTGGTGATAAGGTTTTTGGACGCCTCGTTTTCGATGTTGGAGATGGCGTTGGTGTAAGTCGTGATACTTGCGACCGCGTAAACGCCGATGACGAGAGCCTGCGTAAGCGCGCTGCTGAGTTTTGCGGTGAACGGGCGCAGGGAGAAGATAAGGCTTTCGTTGCGCTGACCGTACTTCCACTCGTTATACTCCACGGTGTTCGCCATATTGATGACCATAATCATATAGAAACCCGCGCCGTAGCCGACAATCGTATAAGCGATGGCGATGAGAATAAATTTCGTGAACCATTCGGTCGATTTCGGCGCGCCGGTGGGGATTGCAAGGGCGAAAATCAGCATCAGAATGAACCCCAGAATGATTGAAACGCCCGCCGAATACAAGACTTTGTTGCGCCCGAACTTTTTGGACAGCCACGGATAAGTCGCCGTAAACAGCGTGGAAATTATGCCGTAGCCTAAGCCGATAAGCAGGGTGTATCCGCCTTCGTATCCGAACTCGAAGTAAACGTACATTGTCAGAAGTCCGCTACCGACGACGTTTGTGCCGGTTGAGAAAATGAGCATTATGAGCGCGCACCACAAAAGCTGGTCGTTTTTGGCGATGGTTTGGAACATCTTTTTCAGGGTAAGTCTGTCGGACTTGTCGGGCTTAATCGGGGGCAGGGGTTTTTCCTTAACGCCGAGGATTGTAAAAAGTTGGAACAATACCATAAGCACCGCGCTGATGATACCGATGACCTTATAGCCCGTGGGCGCGCCCCATTTTGCAAACGAACCCGTCGTGAACAAGGGGATAAGAAGGGTGGCAAGTCCGATGCCTGCCGACGCCAGAAGCTGCGCGCACGACGTCAGTTTGTTGCGTTCGTGTTCGTCCGACGTCAGTGACGGCAACATTCCCCAATAAGAAATATCGTTCATCGTGAACGATATGCTGAACATAAGGTAGGCAAACGCCAGAAATCCTATGAACGACCAGCCGTCAAGTTTCACGCAAAAAACCGAGATGATGACCGCGCCCGTAAGGACTGCGCCCAGAAGTTGCCACGGCTTATACTTGCCCCATTTCGTACGGGTGTTTTCGACGATGCCGCCCATAATGGGATCGTTCAGAGCGTCGAAAATGCGCGCGACGACGATGATTGCGCCGACCGCGGTCAGCATTTTGTTGTCAATAGTCTTTGTGAACAATATGAACGTCATCAAAAAACTGTTGAACAAGAAGTACAAAAAATCGCGTCCGATCGTCCCGAGCGAAAACATCAGCATGTTTTTCGTGAAAGGTTTTTTCAACTCGGTTTTAAGGCGCGATATTGCGTTTGGTTTTTTCGAAATAGTTTCTTCCATAACAATCTCCCTATATATTTAATTATATCAATAAAAACGGATATAGGCAATAAAAATTTTATCAAAAGAAAATCGTAATATTGCAAAACCCGAAATAAAGTGTTAATATGTTTTTATCAACGACATTCGAGGTAGGATTATGGCAAAAAACAAAAAGTCGACGGGACTTTCGCTTTCAACGGTTTTCTCGCTTATTTCGATGGTTCTTTTCATCGTAAAGACGGTCAACAGCTTTTCGGAAGGCGCAAAAGCGGGCGGAGCGTCGGGCATTATCAAGTTTGCGGTGCTGCCGCTCATTATCGTATTTGCGATTTGTTTCTTCGTGCAGGTCATCGCCAGCATAAAGGATCAGAAAGCCGTCAAAGAAAGTATCGGCGACGCGAAATATCAGATCAAAACGACCAAAAAAGTCGCGACGATTATGGAAGCCGTCGTGGAACTCGTGAGCGTTATCGTCGCGATTCTTCTTGCGTACGACGAATACGCGTCAGGCGATATCAAATGGTATAACTTCCGTTATTACTTCACGCTCATTATTTTGCTGTTCACTTTTTTGAGCACCGTGTATTATATCGTAAAGACGTCGCTGAAACTCAAAAAGTCGTCGGATAAGCGCAAAGAACAGCAGGCAAAAGCCCTTGAAAAAGCGCAAAAAGCGGAAGAAAGACAAAAACAAATCGAGGCTGCCACCGCGGAAAAGGAGCGCCGCGCCGAAGAAAGGAAGGCGCAGGAGCAGGCGGCAATGCCCAAAAAGGATCAATCGCACAAGCCCGTGAAAAAATTCACGAAAAAATAAACAAATATTTTCAATTGTTTATACGGAAAACATTTTGTTAAACTCGCTTTGACACGGGCGGGTTTTACAATGTATAATAAAATCAATCTCAGGTAAGGAGGAGTATATGGAAAAACAAAAACTCGATTTCCTGACGGCAAAAGCCAGAAAACTCCGTGACGACGCAATCGAAATTATCGGACACTTCGGTGTCGGACATATCGGCGGCACGATGTCTGTCATGGACGCGCTTACCGTCATTTACTACGACAAAGCAAACGTCGACCCTAAAAATCCCAAAAAACAAGACCGCGACCGCATTATTATGTCCAAAGGACACGCTGGCCCCGCAATGTACGCCGTGCTTGGCGATCTCGGATTTTACCCGCACGAGTGGGAATCCACTTTGAACAGAAACGGGACGAATCTTCCCTCGCACTGCGATATGAACAAAACCCCCGGTATCGACTTTACGGCGGGTTCTTTGGGACAAGGCTTGTCGGCGGCGGTCGGCATGGCTCTGACTGCAAAAATGGACGATAATCCCGCAACGATTTACTGCTTCATCGGCGACGGTGAATCGCAGGAAGGTCAGATCTGGGAAGCGTCGATGTTTGCGGGCAACCACGGCCTTGACAATCTCATCGTGTTCCTTGACAACAACAAAATGCAACTTGACGGCCCCACCGATACTATCAACTCGCTTGCACCCGCAGCGGACAAGTGGAAGGCTTTCAACTTCTTCACCCAAGAAATCAACGGGCATGACCTTGTCGCAATCTCCGACGCAATCGACGCCGCAAAAGCGCAAAAGGGCAAACCCAGCATGATTATCCTCGATACGATAAAAGGCTTCGGCGCGTCCTTCACCGAAGGCGTCGCAAACTGCCACAGCATGTCGATTCCCGAGGAACTTTGGAGAAAAGAAACGGGGAGGTATGAATAATGACTGACGAAAAAGAAATGAGGCAAGTGCTTGCCAATACTTTGGCTGAAATCGCAAACACCGATAAACGCATCGTCGTTCTGGAAGCCGACCTTATGGGCTGCCACGCAACGAAAGCGTTCAAAGAAGCGCATCCCGACAGGTTCGTAAACGTCGGTATTGCCGAGGCAAATATGATCGGTATCGCCGCAGGTATGTCCGCAATGGGCAAAATCCCGTTTGCATATTCGTTCGCTCCGTTCGCGACGCGTCGTTGCTACGACACTATTTTTATCTCCGTCGCGTACGCAAAACAACACGTGAAAATCGTCGGCTCCGACCCCGGTATCATGGCGGAAGCCAACGGCGGCACCCACATGCCGTTTGAAGATATGGCGATTATGCGCGCAATCCCCAATATGGTATGCTTTGAGCCTACCGACGGCGCAATGCTCGCCCGTGCAATCCCTCAGATTATCGACTATCCCGGCGCGGTTTATATTCGTCTGTTCAGGAAAAAGCCCGAACATATCTTTGACGACGTTCCCGATTTCAAACTCGGCAAAGCCATCACCGTGAAAGTCGGCAAAGACGTTACCCTTGTCGCAAGCGGTATTATGGTTGAAAAAGCGTTGAAAGCCGCCGAAATTCTGAAAGAAGAAGGCATCGACGCGGGCGTTCTGAATATCCACACCTGGAAACCCATCGACGAAGAAGCAATCGTCAACGCGGTCAAGAAAACCGGCGCGCTCGTCACGTGCGAAAACCACACCTTGCAGGGCGGTCTCGGCAGCGCGGTGTCCGAAGTCGTCGTGTCCAAATGCCCGGCTCCCGTCGGCATGATCGGCGTCAACAACACCTTTGGCGAAGTCGGTAAGAAAGAATACCTTGCCGAAAAATTCCACCTTACGGTTGAAGACATCGTCAACAAGGCAAAAGAAACCATCGCACTCAAAAAGTAATTTTTACTTAACGAATAAGGCTCGTCGGAAGGCGAGCCTTATTTTTTTTGTATATTTTTATATTTTATATATTAAATATATTTATATTGTAAATTTTTTGTCAAATTATTTTTTACCTATTGCAACTTTTTCAATTCGTGATATACTATATACGAAAATAATATTTCGCGGATTATCCGCAAAAGGCAGGTTATATATGAACAAAGTTTTGGTCACCGGCGGCACCGGTTATATCGGAAGCCACACCGTTATCGAACTTTTGAACGATAATCAGGACGTCGTAATTGTCGATAACCTTTCAAATTCGAAAATCGGCGTTGTTGACCGTATCGAACAAATCACGGGAAAGCGTCCCGCGTTTTACAACGTGGATGTGCGCGACAAAGCAAAATTGCTCAAAATCTTCAAGGACGAAAAACCCACCGACGTAATCCACTTCGCAGGGCTGAAAGCGGTTGGCGAAAGCGTGAAAATCCCGCTTGCGTATTACGACAACAACCTTAATTCCACGCTCGTGCTCATCGACTGCATGCGCGAGTGCGGCGTGAAAAACCTTGTGTTTTCTTCGTCCGCAACCGTTTACGGCTGCCCGAAGTCGGTGCCTATTTTTGAAGATTTTCCGCTGTCCGCAACCAATCCGTACGGACAGACGAAACTTATGATCGAGCAGATTTTAAAGGACTTTTATCACAGCGACAACTCGTTCAATATCGCGCTTTTAAGATACTTCAACCCCATCGGCGCGCACGAAAGCGGGCTTATCGGCGAAGATCCCAACGGTATCCCCAACAACCTTGTGCCTTATATCACGCAGGTTGCCGTCGGAAAACTTGAAAAAGTCCACGTTTTCGGCAACGATTATCCCACGAAAGACGGCACGGGCGTCAGGGATTATATCCACGTCGTCGACCTTGCGAAAGGTCACATCGCCGCGCTTAAAAAACTGCACGAAAATTCCGGGCTCGTCATCTACAACCTCGGCACCGGACACGGGTACAGCGTGCTGGAAATGATTAACGAGTTTTCAAAAGTCGTCGGACACCCCATCGCGTATCAGATTGACGGCCGCCGCGCAGGCGACATTGCGGAATGCTTCGCCGATTGCTCGAAAGCAAAAAAAGAACTCGGCTGGGAATGTAAGTTCGATCTTCACCGCATGGCGGAAGACAGCTGGCGTTGGCAAAAAAACAACCCCAACGGGCTTGAATAATATGAAATACTTTATCGCGACGGATATACACGGCTCGTACTTCTTTGCGAAAAAGGTCGTGGAAGAATTTGAAAAGTCGGGCGCGGACAAACTCGTGCTCCTGGGCGACTTGTACTACCACGGCCCCAGAAACCCTTTGCCCGAAGAACACGCCCCGATGAAGGTTGCGGAACTTTTCAATTCCTTGTCGGAAAAAATCATTGCAATCAAAGGAAACTGCGACGCCGAAATCGACGAAATGATTTCAACGTTTCCGTTTTCGCCCGCGGTGCAAGTAAACGTCGGCGGGAAAAGGGTGACTTTCACGCACGGGCATTATTTCAATAAGGACGTGTTACCGATAGGTTGCGACCTTCTGGTGTACGGGCATTTCCACGTGAACGAACTGACGGAACGCGACGGAACGACGTGCGTATGCGTGGCGTCGGCGTCCCTCCCGAAGAACGGGTGCAAGCCGTCGTATATGCTTCTGGACGAAGACGGATTCGTCGTGAGAACCCTTGACGGCGACGTCGTTTTTGAAAAATCCTTTTCGTAAAATTCAATAAAACCGAATAAATGTATATAATCTTGCAAAATATGCAGGATTATATTCATATATTCAGCAAAATACAAAAATATTTAATTTTTTGTGAATATTTATGCAAAATTGCTTGCCAAGCGAGAATAGTTGTGCTATGATTGCATCATCGAAAACGAAATAAATTTTTTGAGGTAAAAAATGAAAAAAATTCTCGCGGCATTACTGACCGTTGCAACGGTTATCACCTGTGCGTTCGCATTCACCGCATGCGACAAAAAAGGCGGCGACGATACTATCGTTTGCTATACAAATGCGTTTTTTGCTCCGTTTGAATACTACGGCGGCGCAAGCGGCACCGAAATCGTCGGCGTCGATATCGACATAATGAACAAAGTCGGTGAAAAACTCGGAAAAAAAGTCGTTTATGAAAACAAAGATTTCGCAACGCTTATTGATTACGTTCAGGAAGGAAAACTTTGCGACTGTGCGGCGGCTGGTTTTACGATTACCGACTCACGTAAAGAAAAGGTAAACTTCTCGGTTGAATATTATACGTCTGTGCAGTATGTCATTGTTAAAAAAGGCACGCTTACGACAAACACAACGTCGGACGACAAACAATGCTTGTTCTGGTCGCAACTGGCGGGTAAAAAAATCGGCGTTCAACTTGATACGACGGGCAACATTTACGTTGCAGGCGAAATAAGCGGCTGGGATGCCGAAAATCCCACTGCGGAAGACGGACAACTTGTCGGCACGGGTGCGAAATGTGTGGCTCTCGATGACGCCCAACTTGCTTTCGCAAACCTTAAATCCGGAAAAATCGACTGCGTTGTCGTCGATGAACTCCCGGCAAAGTATCTCATTAAAAACAGTTCCGATTACGAAGCGTATCCGTTATATTACGATAAAGATACCGCCACGGAAGAGAAATACGGTATTGCGGTCAACAAAAACAACACCCAGTTGCTTGAAGCAATCAACAGCGTGCTCAACGAACTTCTTTCAACGGTGAACGAAGCCGGCGAAAACGGAATCGAACAACTTGTGAAAAAGCACTTCGGTATTTAATCAACAATAAAACGTAAAGGTTTTAAGGCAGAATTTATATTCTGTCTTAAACTCTGTTAAGGCTATGGAATTTTTTCAAAGATTAGAAGAACTTTTTAATACCAAAAAATATATGCTATCGTTTGCGGAAGGGTTGAAAATAACCTTTATAATCGCATTTTCCGCACTTGCAATCGGTTTGGTATTGGGCGTTATCGTTTCGCTTATTAAAATTTCCGCAACACGAAGCAAAAAAATGAAATTTGCGGCATTTTTATGCGACGTGTACGTTATGGTAATCAGGGGCACGCCTATGGCACTGCAATTGTTTATAATGGCGTTTGCGGTGTTTGCAATAAGGGGATTCCCGCTTACCGTGACGGCGATTATCACTTTTGGTATAAACTCGGGCGCATATATTTCCGAAAATATCAGGGCAGGTATTCAGTCGGTCGACGTGGGACAACTCGAAGCCGGGCGCTCGCTTGGTATGAGTTACAGCTCTACAATGGCAAGGATAATCATTCCGCAAGCGATTAAAAACGTTATCCCCACAATCGGAAACGAAATGATCGCATTGTTGAAAGAAACGTCGATTGTGTCGATGGTTGGGCTTGTTGATCTTACTATGGCGGCTAAAATCGTAGGTTCGGGACAAAATATGTCAGACTATCTCGTCCCTATGTTGGTGGCGGCGATGTTCTATCTTATTATCGTCTACATGTTTACGATTGTAATTAAACTTATTGAAAGGAGGCTCGCGAGAAGTGATAGACGTAATTAATCTGACAAAAAAATTCGGAGATTTGCTTGTACTTGACGATATTACTACTTCAATCAAAGAAGGCGAGCGTATCGTGGTTATCGGGCCGTCCGGCGGGGGTAAGTCAACGTTTTTAAGATGTTTGAATTGTTTGGAAGATCCGACCGCAGGCAAGATATTTTTCGACGGAGTGGATCTTGCCGACGTGAAAGTCGATATTAATATCGAACGTCAAAAAATGGGTATGGTATTCCAGCAGTTCAATCTTTTCAATAACTATACCGTGAAGCAAAATATAATGCTTGCGCCTGTAAGTATCGGCGTGAAAAACATGAGAAAAACAAAGAGGTACAATTTCTTTGTTCCGTTCGTTAACAAGTGTTTAACTATCTTTGGTGATAAGATAAACGCCGTAATCGACAAACAAAACGCAAAATGCGCCGTAATAATCGAGAAGACAAAAAAAGAATTAGAACCCATACACGAAGCGTTTGAAGCAACCCGTACAGTCACGAACGTTGCGGGAAAAGACGTTGTAAGTTACGATAAAAAACTTGAAAAAAACGATCTTGCACTGACAGCGAAAATTGAGAAGTATGAAAGAAAACTGTCGCACAGGGGGCATATCTCAAAACGCGAAAAATTACCGCTGGAATTCTCGTCGAAGAAGGAAATCAAGGCGCATACGGAAGAAAACGCGATGCGACTTCTGAAAAGAATCGGGTTGGAACAAAAAGCCGACGCGTATCCTTCGACCTTGTCGGGCGGACAAAAGCAGCGTATCGCCATCGCAAGGGCGCTTGCAATGAATCCCAAAGTCATGCTTTTTGACGAGCCGACGTCCGCGCTCGATCCCGAAATGGTCGGCGAAGTTCTGGACCTTATTAAGGAACTTGCGGAAGAAGGTATGACGATGGTCATCGTCACGCACGAAATGGGGTTTGCGAAAGAGGTCGGCACAAGAATATTGTTTATGTCCGAAGGTAAAATCACCGAAGAAAACAATCCGAAAGACTTTTTCGAGCATCCGCAAAACGACAGGACGAAAGAGTTTTTAAGGAAAGTTCTGAACGCCTGACCGAAAAAATCGCTTAAACCGCCCATAGGGGCGGTTTTTTATTGTGTTTTAAGGAAAAGTGGGCTATAATATTTGATATGAAAAAACAAGTCGTGAAAAATCTTACCATATTCATAGTGTTGCTTGCGCTGATCGCGGGCGCGTTTTCGTGCGGATTTTTCACAAACGACGTCGCGTATGCTGCCGTGCTCCCCGACGCCGTTTCAAATCAATGGTTTGACGGCGAAGAGTATAATGATTTCAACGGTACTCTTCAAGCGATAAATAAGATTAAAGACGGGCTTTCCACGGCGGAAAAAGCCGATTTCAAAAATAATCCCGTCCTTGTTGCGGTGATCGACACGGGGATTAACGCCTCGCACGAGTTGTTCGACGGCGTATTGTGCGACGAAGGACTTTGGTATAACGCGATCACTCATAAAAACGGCAGAGATTACATCAACGACGATTGTAATAACGGCAAGCTTATCGGGCACGGAACGCACGTTGCGGGCATCGTCGCGCAGGAAATCAAAAAATACGGGCTTGAAGATTACATTAAGATTTTGCCCGTGAAAGCCGGCGACAGCAACGGAAGATTTGACTCCGTAGCAGTCGTGGACGCAATAAGTTACGTCAAAGATCTTGCGACGCAAAACAAGACGATTGTGATAAATATGTCGCTGACAAGTTATTATTGGGGTAAAAACAGCAACGTTGACGTTGCGGTGCAAAGCGCGGTGCGCGAAGGCGTCATAGTTTGCGCGGCGGCGGGAAACGAAGGATATAACTCATCGTCCGCGGGGAAAAGCCTCGGAAGCCCGGCGTGTCTTGAAAACGTCATCGGCGTTATGAATTATATGGAAGGTCTTATTCCCGCGCCGAAATCCAACTACGGCGCGGCGTACGATATTGCGGCGCCGGGACAAAATATAAAAAGTGCGGCAAAGTCGGACGAAACCGAGCCGTACTGCACAAAAGACGGCACGAGCATGGCAACGCCTTTCGTATCCTTTGCGGCGGCGGTGCTGGAAATAAGATTTAACAGGAAATCGGCAACCGTTTACGACGTGATGACAAATACTCCTGCCGTTGCGATAGGCTCCGTATCGTACGGAAACGGGGTTTATACCGCAAGAAAACTTAATTTAAGTGCCTTTGTTGACTTTAAGCATATTAAAGAAATCAAAGTCTTTACCGAAGACGAAAGTCTTGACGCGCTCAACCAGACCATTTCGTCGCCGAAAAAAGTCGTCGCTTTTGCAAAGCTCAGATACTTTGACGAAGAAGGCTTTGCACCCGAAACCGACGTCGCGTACAAGAGCATAAAAATGTACGTCGTGAAAGCCGGCAAAAACGGAACGCTTTCGGGCGGCGAAGTTGTTTACAGCGTAAACGGCGCAAGGATCGAATTTACCCCGACGGAGCCCGGAACGTATTTTATTTACGCCGCGAACAGCGCGTATATCAACGATACGTCCGAGATAATCACCGTCAAGGTCAACTACGTTCAAACGGTTGAAGACGCGCAACTTTCGGTTGTCGGAAATGCCGTCGTGCGCGCCGAAAGCACCGTCGCTTATAAACTTAACAACGCGTATATGCTTGATCCCGAACTTGTAATCGTGTGGGATATTTACGACGAAAACGGGCGACGCGTCGACACGAAAATCGGCACGGAAATTTCCTTTACGCCCGAAACAAAGGGCGAATACACGATAATTTGCAGCGTCGGCGGCAAAACGATTGCGGGATATAACGTGAACGTCAAAACAAGTGAAAAAACCGTCCGAGCGGTGTCGGGCGGCGTCACGAGTGCGGTTGCGTTTTCGGCGGTTGCTGCCGTATTGATAATCGTGATTGTGAAAATGCTTAAAAGGCGCGCTTAATCTTTTTTTGAAAATTCCTTTTCAAGTTTTTCGGCATAAACGATGAGATAAGTCTTGATGACGTCCATCGTTTTTTTGTAAAAATCCATCGACTTTCTGTAAAACGGATCGGGAATGTTGATGTTTTTCTCGATGGCGGCTTTTGAAAGATTGACGTATTTTTTCTTGTACTTAAAAGGAAGCAAAAACCATTGAAGATAACCCATGCCGATAATGACGTCGGCTTCGTCAAACTTTTTCCTGTTTTTAAGAATGAAGTCGGGTTTGAACGCGTCGAGTTCCTCCTTTGAGAAGCCTTCTTCCAGAAGGAGCGCGTAAGTTTTCGGGTGCATCGCGCGCGACTGATTGAAAACCGCCGACGACGTGACGCTTTCGATATTCTTTTTCAGAACGTCGCTTTCCGACACCAGACGTTTGAATATAAATTCCGCATAAGGACTGCGGCAGGTATTTGACGAACAAACGATGAGTATTTTCATATTTCCTCAAAATAATGCGATATGGGCGTATTGTACAATAAAGCGGCAAAAAAGTAAAGCAAAATATAATTGATAAATTATGTACGTTATTATATAATATAAAATATAAAAATCAAGGAAACAATTATGAAAACGGTATTGATAACGGGCGCGTCAAAAGGTATCGGCGCGGAAATCGCAAGGACGCTTGCAAAAGAAGGCTACAACGTCGCGATAAATTTTAACAAAAGCGAAAGCGCGGCGGTCGCACTCAAAAACGAGCTTGAAAAATATACGTCCGTAATGCTTGTGAAAGCCGACGTGTCGAAATACGACGAGGTCGCAAGTATGGTAAGCGCGGTCAGAAACAAATTCGGAAGCATAACGCACCTTGTGTGCAATGCGGGAATAAGCGTGACGGGGCTGCTCGAAGATATGGATTTATGTCAATGTGACAGTGTTATTGACACAAACCTGAAAGGCGTAATTTATACCGTGAAAGAAGTAATCCCCGATATGGTGAAAAGAAAAAGCGGCGTTATCGTTAACGTTTCGTCGATATGGGGAAAAACGGGCGCGTCGTGCGAGGCGGTTTATTCCGCGGCGAAAGCGGGCGTCATTGCGTTTTCCGAGGCGATGGCAAAGGAACTCGGGTTGTCGGGAATCAGGGTGAACGCGGTGTGTCCCGGTTGCATCGACACCGATATGATGAGAAAAGAAAACTTTACCGCAGGCGAAATGCAGGGTCTTATCGACGAAACGGCACTTGGCAGAATCGGCACGCCCAAAGACGTTGCGGACGTAGTGTCGTTTTTGTTGTCCGACAAATCGTCCTTTATCACGGGACAAGCAATTACCGTTGACGGCGGTTTCATTTAATATTTTTCAAAAATCCGACCATGAACGACGTAATCAGACAAAAACTGAAAGACCTTCCGCAAAGCCCCGGCGTATATATTATGTCGGACGTTTCCGGCACGGTCATTTACGTCGGGAAGGCGGTCAACCTTAAAAACAGGGTAAGTCAGTATTTTCACACTTCCGTAAAAACCGAAAAAACGATGAAACTTGTCGAAAACATCGTCGATTTTCGTTACATTATTTGCGCGACCGAAGAAGAAGCGCTCGTTCTGGAAAACAACCTTATCAAAAAGTACGCGCCGAAGTACAATATTTTGTTGAAAGACGACAAACAATATCCTTTCATCAAGATTAACGTCAAAGAAAAATTTCCGTCGGTGCAGGTCGTAAGGAAACTTGTCGACGACGGCAGCAAATACTTCGGACCGTATATGGTCGGCGTGAACACGAAAGATATTTTGGAACTTATCGGCAGCGCGTTCCCCGTGAGAAGTTGCAATAAGGATTTGTCGCACCTTCCCTCGTCGCACAGACCTTGTCTTATGAGTCATATCGGGCGGTGTCTTGCGCCGTGCTCCGGAAACGTCACCCGCGAAGAATACGGCAAGGTAATTTCCGACGTAATATCGTTCTTAAAGGGCAACGACGAGGAGATTAAAAAGGTCATTGAAAAGAAAATGTACGACGCGTCGGCAAGGGAAGATTTTGAAAGCGCACTGTATTTCAAAAACCGCCTGCACACGCTCGATAAACTTATCCGTCAGCAAATCGCAGCACTTCCGAAAGACTACAATATGGACGTGTTTTCGGTCCTGGATAACGGCGTATATACCGCCGTATCGGTGCTTATGGTGCGCGGCGGAAAACTTGTCGGCGGCGACAATTATCCCGTCGAAAGCATAAATTCGGGCTTAGCAAAACCTGTCGAAAATGCGGAAAACACGACGACGGACGAACTTCAACTTAACAGAAATCTGCTGGAACAATTCATACTTCAATACTATGACAATATGCCGTCCGCGCCCGACGAAATCGTCGTAAACACGACTTTACCGTCGGAAAACGCATTGTTAAGTGTGTTATCCGATAAATTCGACAAAAAACTTAATATCATCGTTCCGCAGCGCGGAATAAGAAAACAACTTGTCGAAATGGCGGAAAACAACGCGAAAAACTACCTTGAAACGTTTGTCGTAAAACAACTGAAAAAATATAATCTTACCGAAGGCGCGGTGCAGAAACTGCAAGAGATTTTACGTCTTCCGTCGCCGCCCGCCCGTATGGAGTGTTTCGACATTTCGCATTTCAGCGGGACGGACGTCGTGGCGAGTATGACGGTGTTTCAAAACGGGGAGCCGAAAAAAAGCGCGTATCGCCGTTTCAAGGTGAAAGTTCAGCAGAACAACGACTTTGAAAGCATGCACGAAACCCTGCTTCGCCGCCTTTCGAAAATCGGAAAATCCGAGGACGAAAGTTTCAACGCGCACCCGGATCTTATCGTCATCGACGGCGGAAAAGGTCAACTTTCACGCGCGCAGGACGCAATGCGGGAAGCGGGGGTTTACGTCAATATGATTTCCCTTGCCGAAAGCGACGAAATAATATATTTCCCCGATAATTCGGAAGGGCTTTATTTGTCGCGCCGTTCGCCCGCGCTTGCGCTTTTGATGAGACTCCGCGACGAGGCGCATCGTTTTGCGGTGGATTACGCCACTCGCCTGCACACAAACCGCTTAAAGGTGTCGAGTCTGAAAGACATCGAAGGTATCGGTGACAAAAAAACGGATATTTTATACAATCATTTCAAAACCATTGACAGAATCAAAGCCGCTTCCGTCGATACGCTTGCGGCCGTCAAGGGCATTTCGAGATCCGACGCGGAAAAAATCCGCGCATTCTTCGACGGCAAAAATCAAAAATAATTTTTAAGCCTAAAAATCGTTGTTGAAATCGTAATGATAATATATAATAGTATTTACTTAATTTGAGGTAACGCTTATGAAATATAAGTTTATCGCTTGCGACTACGACGACACGTTGCTTCCGAAAAGCGGCGTGATAAGCAATTTCACGAAAGACACGATTCAGGAATATATCGCCCGCGGCGGCAGGTTCGCGATTTGCACGGGAAGAATGTTCAGAAGTATAGTAAAAATCGCGCGGGAATTCGGTCTGCACGGCGAAATCATCAGTTATCAGGGCTCTTTAATCAAAAATATCGACACCGAAGAAACCCTGCTCGTCAACGATATCGACAAAGACCTTGCCGTCGATTACGTGGAATTTATGAAAAAACAAAACGTGTTTCCGCAAGTGTACGTCGGGGACAATCTTTGCGTCGAAAAGGAAAATCCTTATAGCGTGGATTACGCGCGGTTTTGCGGGGTGCCGCTTAACGTCGTCGGGGATTTCAAAGATTTTTTCAAAACGACGGACGCGCCCGTGAACAAGGTGTATTGCAGCATGGATTCGTCGATAACGGAGCAGGTCAGAAACGCCGCGATCAAGGAATTCGGCGACAGGCTTTTAATCAACAGCAGTAAGCCGTACAACGTCGAAGCGGTCGACGCGCACGCGTCCAAAGGGAAAGCTGTCGATTTTCTTGCAAACAAATACGGCATAAGCCTTTCGGACACGATGACTTTCGGCGACAATCTGAACGATTTGCAAATGATCGAAGTCGCGGGGATGGGCGTTGCGGTCGGAAACGCCGTTGACACACTGAAAAACGAGGCTGATTATATCGCGGAAAACTGCGAGGACGACGGCGTCGCGAAAACCATAAGGAAGTTTTGCTTTTAGGAGATAATTATGAAAATCAAAGTCAATACCGGAATCGAAGAAACAAGCGGCGAAATTATCGCTCTTCGCGATTTCGCAAACCTTCTTAAACTGAAAATCATTTATATGAATACCGCGCGGCAAATCACGTTGCAGACGGTGAGCGTCAACCGTCCGGGGCTTATTCTTTCGGGCTTTGACGACTATTTCGCAAGAAGCCGCGTGCAAGTGCTCGGCAACGCCGAAATGTACTATCTTTATCAGATGACCGACGAAAACCGCCGTGCAGCGCTGAAAAAACTGTTCAAAACGGAAGTCCCGTGCATCATAATTTCAAGGGGGCTCGAACCGTGCAAGGATATGCTTGACCTTGCGAAAGAGTACGACACGCCGGTTTTGCAATCGAACGCGATAACGTCGGAAGTCGTCAACGATATCATCAATTTCCTGAACGATTTTCTTGCGCCGAAAACCAGAATGCACGGAACTCTCTTGGACATCGACGGCATCGGGGTGCTGCTTACGGGCATCAGCGGCGTCGGAAAAAGCGAAACCGCGCTCGAACTCATTCACAGGGGACATATGCTCGTCGCGGACGACGCTGTCGAACTGAAAGTCATAAAGGACACGATACAAGGCTCCTCGCCCGACAAAATTCAGGACTTTATCGAACTTCGCGGCGTCGGATTTATCAACGTCAGGAACATGTACGGCGTTGCGGGCATTTTAAGAAAAACCAACGTCGACCTTGTTATCGAACTTGTCGAATACGAAAAATCGCATGATTACGAAAGAAGCGACGCGCCGATGCGAACTTTCAACGTTTTGGGCGTCGAAATTCCGAAACTTATCGTCCCTGTCATTATGGGTAGAAACCTTGCGATTATCGTCGAAGTCGCGGCAAAGAATTTCCGCTTGAAACAAATGGGCTACGACGCCAACGAAGAACTTGTCGAAAGAATGAACAAAGATTAACCTTTTTCGTCCGTTTTCATAAAATGGTAAAATGGACGGGATTAAGGTAATCGAAAACGCCGACGGGAAGAGATATTCGTCATTTTTAAGCGGCGGGAAAATCAAAAAACTGTATCTGCCCGAAAACGAAAATGAAGTCGTAAGGACGGTTGAATATCTGACTGAAAAGAACGAGAAGTTTTTTATCCTCGGCAACGGCACGAACACGCTGATATCCGACGACGGCGTCGGAAACGTAATGTGTCTAAAACGCGTGAAAGGCGTCGAAGTCCGTGGCGAAGAAGTTGTCGGGCGTTGCGGCGAAACGATGAAAAGTCTGTTTCGCGCGGCGTTGGACAAAGGGCTTTCGGGGCTTGAAGAACTGTCGGGAATTCCGGGGACGCTCGGTGGCGCGTTAACGATGAACGCAGGGGCGTTCGGCGCGGAAATCGGGGATTATGTCACCGAAATCACCGTTTTACACGGCGGAATCGTGCAAAAAATCCAAAAATCCGACCTGTGGTTTTCGTATCGGGACAGCGTAGTGAAAGAGAAAGGCTACGTCGTTCTGTCGGCAACATTAAGGCTGAAAAGGAAAGACAAAAACCTTATCGCGGCGCGCGCGAAAGAGTGCGAAACAATACGGCGGGCGGCGCAACCAGACAGTCCGTCGCTCGGAAGCACGTTCAAAAAACACGACCTTGTGAGCGCGGCGTATTATATCGACGCACTGAATCTTAAAGGGTTTTCGGAAGGCGGCGCGAAGGTGTCCGAAAAACACGCCGGCTTTATTATAAATTCGGGCGGGGCGACAAGCCGCAACTACAAAATACTGTCGGACGCGATTTCGGACAAGGTAAAATGCGCGTTCGGCATAAGTCTTGAAAGAGAAATCGAAATAATAGGAAACATATGAAATTTTACGGCGACTATCACACACATTCGGTTTACAGCGACGGACGGGCGAAAATATCCGACGCCGCGCTTTACGCCGCGAAAATCGGGCTGAAAGAACTTGCGATCACCGACCACGGGTTTGCAAACGTAACGCTGTCGCTGACGGAAAAGAAGTTTGAAAAAGAAATAATCGACGTAAAAAGAGCAAGGGAAAACCTTGAAAACGTCAATTTGTTGCTTGGCGTGGAGGCGGATATCGTCGACACGAAGGGCAATCTTGACGTGACGGACAAGCACCTTATGAATATGGATATTCTTGTCGCGGGGTTTCATCGGTTCATCAGAAGCACGTCGGTCAAGGATTATTTTTCATACGTCCTTTTCAACGGGTTCATCACCGACGTTTTCGGCACGACCGCAAAGAAAAAAGCGGCGGCGACCGACGCGTTTATCGCGGCAATCGAGAACAATCCCGTCGATATTTTGTCGCATGTCGGCAACCACGCGATCGTTGACGTAAAGGAAGTGTGCAAAACCGCGGCAAGGTGCGGCACGCTTATCGAAATCAATATGAAACATCTGCCGCTTGTCGAAAGGCTGTTGCCCGAAATGCTTGATACCGACTGCAATTTTATCGTGAACAGCGACGCCCACAAGTTAAGCGCAATCGGCAATTTTAACAGGGCGGAAGAAATAATAAAAAAATACGACGTGCCAAATACCCGCGTCGTAAACCTTGACAAAAAATCCGAGTTCACAAGGCTTGCCGACTGGAAGAAAAAACATGGAAAAACTGAACTTTAACAGATACGCGAAAAACGAATTACTGACGACGGAATTTGAAAACAAATGTTGCGCGACGGCATGGCTGTCCGCCGCGATAAAAGCAATCGGCAGTTTAAGAATACTGAAAAACAAAACCGAGCTTGTTTTCGAGTCGCAGGACTACGAATATATAAAATCGACGGCAATCGCCGTCAAAACGACGTACAACGCGGAAATCGACGTTGACGTTACGAACGTGAACACGGGGCTTCAAAAGGGCAAACTGTACGTTATGAAAGTGCCGCCCGCAATCACGCACGATATGTTGTACGACGCCGGCATTATCAGAAAAACGAAAGACGGCTATGACTTTGTCGAAGGTATCGACAACAAGGTCGTGATGAATGAGTGCTGTGCAAAGACGTATCTGAAATCGTTGTTCGTGGCGACGGGCTCCGCAAACGTGCCCGAAAAACTTATCGGCGAAGACGCGGATATCGAGTCGTCGGGAAGCGGGTATTATCTGGAATTTGCGCTTTCGGACGAAATGTATGCTTTATCTGTCAAAAAACTGCTGTTAAGTTTCGATATTGTCGCAAAAACGGTGGAACGAGGCAATAAGTTTATCGTGTACGTCAAGGAAAGCGAAGTCATTTCAAACTTCTTTGCGCTGCTCGGCGCGTCCGAAACGGTGCTTTATATGCAGGACGTAATGATTGAAAGACTTGTCAACAACAACGTCAACCGAAAGAGCAACTGCTCCGTCGCGAATATGGACAAGACGGCAATCGCCAGCACGAAACAGCTTCTTGCGATTGAAAATATCGAAAAGAATTTTGGCGTGAAAAGGCTGAGCGACGAGTTGCGATCTCTTATCGCGCTGCGAAAAGAATACCCCGAGGCAACGCTTGATTTCTTTGCCGAAAAACTCGGCGTGAGCAAAAGTTGCATCAACCACAGATTCAGAAAAATAATCTCGATTGCGGAAGAACTTTCTGCCGCAAACGACGCGGAGAACGAAAATGAGTAAAGAATTCGTCCATCTTCATTTGCATACCGAATACAGCCTGCTTGACGGCGCGGCGAGAATCTCGGGCGAAGGGAAAAAATCCCCCCTTGCCGAGGCGTTGAAAGCAAAAGGAATGACCGCCTGCGCGATTACCGATCACGGCAATATGTACGGCGTTTATTCTTTCATCGAGGCGATGAAAAAAGCAGGCATAAAGCCCATTATCGGCAGCGAGTTTTACACGGTCAGGGATATTAAAAACTGCGATCCGACCGAAAAACGCCATCACCTTATTCTGATTGCGAAAAACAAAACGGGATACGACAATCTTATGAAACTTTCGTCGATATCGTTCAAGGACGGTTTCTATTATCGCCCGCGTATCGACATGAACGTTTTAAGGCAGCATTCCGAAGGAATAATTTGTTTGTCCGCCTGCGTGCAGGGCGAAGTGCCCCGTCTGATTATCGAGGACAATTACGAAGGCGCGAAAAGGTCGGCGCTGGAATTCAAAGAAATCTTCGGCGACGATTATTATATCGAACTTCAGGACCACGGCATCGCGGAAGAAAAGAAAGCGTTGCCCGAACTCGTCAGGCTTGCAAGGGAAATCGGCGTGAAAGTCGTCGCGACGAACGACGTCCACTACATTGAAAAGAACGACGCCGACATGCAGGACGTGCTGATGTGCATCAGTATGAAAAAGCAGCTGACCGACTCCGACCGCATAAGGCTTGAACCCGAGGAATTTTACCTTAAATCGTACGACGAAATGCACGACAAGTTTTCGTGGATCGAGGAAGCGCTTGACAACACCGTCGAAATCGCGAATAAAATCGAATTCGTTCCGTCAACGGCGGCGCCTTCCGGGCATTACGAAATCCCTGAGTTCGCAACCCCCGCAAAATACGATTATCTTCCCAAGGAAAACAACCAAAGGGAAGCGGCATATCTTCGCGACCTTGCGGAAGAAGGCATTACGAAACGATATAAAGTCGTCACTGACGAGGTCAGGGAAAGGCTGGAATACGAGCTTGGCGTCATCATCAAGATGGGCTTTGCGGGATATTACCTTATCGTCTGGGATTTTGTGAATTACAGCAAAACTCACGGTATCCCCGTCGGCCCCGGGCGCGGAAGCGGCGTCGGAAGTATCGTCGCGTACGCAATCGGCATCACAAACGTCGATCCCTTGAAATACGACCTGTTCTTTGAAAGGTTCTTAAACCCGGAAAGGGTGTCGATGCCCGACTTCGATATCGACTTCTGCACGGTCAACAGGGAGCGCACGATCCAGTACGTTCAGGAAAAGTACGGCAAAGACCACGTCGCGCAGATTATAACTTACGGCACGTTGTCCGCCCGCGCGGTTATTAAGGACGTCGCGCGCGTTTACAGCATTCCTTACGCCGACGCCGACAAATGGGCAAAAGCGATAAACGACGTCGTACATATTTCGCTGTCGCAGGCTCTCGGTCGCGGGCCGTACAAGGACGACGAAGAAAAGGCGAAAATGCTTTCGCCCGATTTCATCAAATATTACGAAGAAGACGTCACCGCAAAAACCATAATAGATATGTCGTTGCGCCTTGAAAATATGCCCAGACAAACGGGTATGCACGCGGCGGGAGTTCTGATTTGTCCGCGTCCCGTGTGGGATTTCGTACCTTTGCAAAGGAGCGGCGAATATATCACGACTCAGTTCGACAAAAAGCAGGTCGAGGCGATGGGGCTTTTGAAAATGGACTTTCTGGGGCTCAACACCCTTACCGATATCGAAGCCGCGCTTGACTTTGTGGAAGAAACCACGGGGGAACGGCCGGACCTCGGCAAGCTGTCTTTTGACGATCCGAACGTTTATAAACTCATCTCCGACGGCGAAACGAAAGCGGTTTTCCAACTTGAACAGGAAGGCATGAAAAAGTTCATGATGCAACTTCAACCCAACTGTCTGGAAGAAATTATCGCTGGCGTTGCGCTTTATCGACCGGGTCCGATGCAGTTTATCCCGAACTATATCGATTGCAAATTCCACCCCGAACACATTCATTATCTGCACCCGATGCTTGAAAACTCCCTGAAAGTTACGTACGGCTGTATCGTGTATCAGGAGCAGGTCATGAACATCGCAAGGGAAGTTGCGGGCTACTCGTTCGGGAAAGCCGACGAACTTCGCCGTGCAATGGGCAAAAAGGACGCCGCGAAAATGGCGGCGAACAAAGACATTTTCATCAACGGCAAAAAGGACGAAGAAGGCAACGTTATTATCGAAGGCGCGGTGTCGCGCGGTATGCCGAAAGAGATCGCGTCGGAACTTTTTGAACAAATCACGAAGTTTGCCGCGTACGCATTCAACAAGTCGCACGCAACGGCGTATTCGGTCATTACTTATCAGACGGCGTGGCTGAAAAGATATTATCCGCTGTGCTTCCTTGCCGCCGTTCTGAACAACCGTATCACGAACGCGGACGAGGTCAAAAACTACGTAAATTACCTTAACACAATCAACATAAAAGTCCTGCAACCCGACATCAATAAGTCCAAAACAAAGTTCAGTATCGAGGGCGAAAATCTGCGCTTCGGGCTTATGGCAATTAAGAACGTGGGCGAGGCGGCGGTTGACGCGATTATTGCCGAAAGAAACACAAACGGGGACTTTATAGACCTGGAAGACCTGTTAAACCGCGTAAGCGGCGTAAACATCAATAAGCGTATGATTGAAAGTATGATCAAAGGCGGCGTGTTCGATTGCTTTGGAAAAACCCGCGCGACGCTTATGGCAAGTTACGAACAGATTATGGATACCATCGCCCGCGACAAGAAAAATTCGGAAGGCGGACAAATGTCTTTGTTCGACGCGCTTATCGACGACGACTTTGTGAAATTCAAGTATCCCGATATCCCCGAATATACCGAAATCAACAAACTGATGCTGGAAAAGGAAGTCCTTGGAATGTACGTCACGGGACACCCCTTAAACTCGTACAGGCAGGAACTTTCAAAGTTCGGTTTCAACACGTCGATGCTTGTCGTCGAAGCGGACGAAACGGGTGACGATGACGACGATCAGGGATACCAGAAAGCGGCGTACGACAAAAGTTTTGACGGGAAACGCATAAAGCTTGGCGGTATTATAAACAGCGTCGAAAGGAAGTTTACAAAGCGCGGCGACAGCATGGGCGTCGGCGTCGTGGAAGACTTGTACGGACAAATTCAATACGTTTTGTACAGCCGCTCGTTTGAACAATACCGCGATATGCTGAAAGAAAACGCAATCGTCGTAATGGAAGGCACGCTTGTCGTGCGCGACGATGAAATGCCGAAAATCAACGTGTTTGCGGTGCATCCGCTTGAAAAACAGGAAGTCGTCGAGGTCAAACCCGTCGCGACTTACGAAGGGAAAACGTTAAGGCTCACCGTGCACGGCGCGAAAAACGAGATAATGTCGCTTGTCAAAGAGGCAAGAAACATCATATCGTCCAACAAAGGGCGCAGCAGGGTTTTCTTCGTGTTCGACTGGGGCACTGCCGAAACGCCCGAAAAGGCGGAAATCGGCGACGCATTGCTTGCCGACCTTAAAACCGTTTTGGGGCGCTCGAACGTCGAAGTTACCGAATAAACAAAAATTGACGAATGTAAGGTTTTGGCAAAGCTTTGGGAAAAGCGGTTGACAAAACATATTATATATTTTACCATAGTGTAGTATGTTTGGAGAACATTTATTATGACGGATTATAAGGAATACGAAGACGTCGCGACAGAAGATTACATCGTCGTGAAAGCATTGTCCGAAGGCGTTCAGGTCATCGGGCTCACAAGGGGCGGCGAAACGCGCTCGCACCACACCGAAATGCTTGACGCGGGCGAAGTTCTCGTGGCGCAGTTTACGACAAAAACGTCTGCAATCAAAATAAGGGGCGACGCCGAAATACTGACGAAACACGGCGCTGTCAGAAGCAATAAGAAATAACATTTTTACGGAGAAATAACAATGGCAAAAAACATCGACAAAATCGCCATTCTTACGAGTGGCGGCGATAGCATGGGCATGAACGCCGCAATCAGAGCGGCTGTTCGTTATGCGCTTGGCAAAGGCGTGACAGTCTATGGCGTAAGACACGGCTATATCGGTCTTATCGAAAACGATATTTTCGAGCTTGACTATCAAAGCGTTTCGAATATCATCCAGAAGGGCGGCACAATGCTCCGCACCGGTCGCTCGGATGAATTCAAAGACCCCGAAGTCCTTAAAAAAGGCATCAAAAACCTTACCGACAGGGGAATAAACAACCTTATCGTCATCGGCGGCGACGGTTCGTTCCGCGGTATGTGCGATATCGAACATCACACCGACGTACACTGCATCGGTATCCCCGGCACGATCGACAACGACCTTGCTTACACCGACTACACGATCGGCTTCGACACCGCTTGCAACACCGTCATCGACGCGATTATGAAACTTCGCGACACGGCGGCTTCGCACGGTCGTATCATGGTGCTTGAAGTCATGGGCAGAAACTGCGGCGACATCGCTCTTTATTCTGCAATCGCGGGCGGCGCGGAATACGTCATCGTTCCCGAAGCACCCGTTGACATCGACGAAATCGCAAGAAGCGCCAAAGAAGGCATCGATAAACACGACAAATCATCGACAATCATCGTCCTTGCGGAAGGCAAAAAAGAAGTCAAGGAAGAACTTATCAAAAAAGTCGCCGAAGCAACCGGTCGCACGACCAATCAGGTTGTTTTGAGTTACCTGCAACGCGGCGGTACGCCCACAATGGCTGACCGTGTGCTTGCTTCCCGTCTTGCAGTCCGCGCCGTCGACCTTGCTCTTGAAGACAAAAACGCAAGGGTTCTCGGCGTGAAAGGCAACGAAGTTATCGACGTCGACGTTGTTGAAGCGCTCAAAATGAAGAAGAAGTTTGATACGAAGCTTTACGATATCGGTCGTCTTGTCAGCAAGTAAAACGGCGACAAATCGCGAATTTAGGCAGAAACAAAAACCGCAGACCGCTTATGTACGATAAGTACACCGCGCGTCCTGCGGTTTTTTATTTCTTGTAACTTCATCGATTTCTCGCCGTTTTACAGTGCGTTAGGCATAGTATTCGGGGCCCCCAAAAGATACTTGTACTTTTGGGGCATATGGTCGCCTTTTACAGGTGAGTAACAAAAACAGCATGTTATCCCTGCCGGTTTTTTATTTCTTGTAACTTCATCGAAAGGGGTCCCCGCGGGATACTGTGTACCCGTGGGGCGTATGTTCGCCGTTTTACAGTGCGTCTAACAAACATTGTGGGCGTAAGATAAAACGGTGATAATTTGCGCCTTTTCGACGTTTTTGCAGAACCCGAAAACTCGTGAGAAAAGGGGACCCCAAAAGATACTTGTACTTTTGGGGAAAAGGAATAAACAAGCAAAAGACAATCATTTTCGCTTTTTGCGTAAAACGATTGGTCAAAAGCGCAGTTTATGACGTATCGCCCGGAACGAACACCGAATAAATAAAACAACACCACAACTGTCAATATGACACTCTTGCTATTTTGCTAACAAGGCGTTGAAATCCAGGATATTAACAATTTATTGAAGTGATGATTGTCGCATTATGCGAGTAGATAGGATTAGTAATCTATTATACGACACTGTAATGCGGATTTTTATTCAAAATAAGCATATTCTGCATCCAATTGATTTAATATTTTACAAGTAATTGTTTTAATCGTGTCGAGCAAATATGCGGTAAGAGTGTCCTAATGACAGTATAGTTATTTTTAAAATGTTACCCTTCCGGGAGAAAGCCTCCACGGTGCGCACTGCGCTTTTGAAATCACGTTATCGGGGGCGATAACGCTCACTCTTTTGCTTGCGTGCGCCTTTTCCCCACGGGTACACAGTATCCCGCGGGGGTCCCCATAATGGGAGGTGCTTCGCAATGACATAGTGCGTTGCACGGATTATTTTATGGCATTATGAGAAACGAACTCTATATACGCTTGGTTTTTGGCAAAAAATAACCCGTCGTGTGACGGGTGGCGTTTTATTTTTCGCGTTTTCGCATGAAAAAGTTGGTAAGGCGGAAGGTCGTGAACGGGAAAAATTTGTAAAATACGTAGGCAAGGCGGAAGCCGAATCCGACGATATAGTGATATCGAAGGTGGGTTTTTCCAAGTTTTTTTATTATATAAGCAGATACTTTTTTTGTGCTTGTTTTTTTGGAATTGTCCTGATTTTTTACAAAGTCGTCAACTTCTTTTACGTCCTTGAAATACCTGCTGTCTTCTGCCGTAACGACGGTGCGATTGTTTGAAAATCCGGTGTTGACGGGTCCAAGAATAAATGCGGTGCAATCAATGCCCAAATTGCAAAGTTCCAACTTCATACTGTAAGAAAACATAGTTAAAGCGGCTTTTGTGCTGTTATACATTGTTCTGAAAGGCATCGGCGTCAGCCCGCTTGCGCTGCTTATCATGGCGATTTTCGCGCCTTTTGTCATATAAGGCAGGGCGCACTTCGTGCACCAGATCGCGCCCAGAAAATTGACGTTCGTGATCCTTTCGATTTCTTCCTTTTTCATTATTTCGGTTGCGCCCGAAAGCCCGTATCCGGCGTTATTGATAAGGACGTCGATTTTGCCGTAAATTTTCCCGATTTCGTCAAAAACTCTTTTGACGTCGTCGAAGTCGGACACGTCCGCCCTGAACGTCGTCTTGCCGTTTTCGACCTCGCTTCTGGACAAAGTAACGACGACGTTGTCCTTTGAAAGGTCTTCTTTGAGTCTGAGACCGAGCCCGCGCGTTGCGCCGGTAATCACGATAATTTTGTCTTTCATTTTTTCACCTGTGGCGCCGTTGTACGTCCGACGACGGCGTTATGCAATTTCAGTATAGCGTAAGTTTTGCGATTCCGCAATTTTTTTTGGTGAATAAACTCGTTTATTCAAATATTTTCGGTTTAGCCTTTTCAAACCTTTTAATATGTGCTACAATAAATAAAAAGTCTTAAGGAGATTCGCGACGTCGGGCGGACGGCAGCGTTTTGCGGACACGGGAAAATGGAGAATTTCAAACTTAAAAGTTTTGACGGCACCGAACTTTATTGTTATCTTTTCGACAAGGTCGAAAACCCGAAAGGCGTCGTTATGGTCGTTCACGGAATGGGCGAGCATATGGGGCGTTATATTCACTTTGCGGAGTATCTCAACTCGCGCGGATACATCGTTTTCGGCGACGACCACAGGGGACACGGCTTTTCGGAAACCGACGCCGACCGCGGTCATCACGACGGCGATATGTTTTCGGACACCGTCAAGGACGAGGTTTTCTTCCTGAAATACCTTGAAGACAGATACAAGTTGCCCGTATTGTTTTTCGGGCACAGTTACGGCAGTTTTTTGGGGCAGTCGTTTCTGGAACAGGGCACCGACGTTTCGGGCGTCGCGCTTTCGGGTTCCGGCACGATGTCGGACTTTGTCACGGGGCTCGGAATGGGCGCGGCGAAGATCATAATGCTGTTCAACAAAAAGACGAGAATGAAAATTCTGGATTTCTTCGGCAATCTCCGCGACAAAATGAAATACAGGGGGCCCGAAGACAAGGGCGATAAACTTTGGCTCACGCGCGATCCCGCAATGCGACAGGTGTCGCGCGACGATCCGTACACTTCCGTGCCGATGAGCGTTTCGTTCTGCTACTACATGCTGAAAGGTCTCAGAACGGCGGAAAAGCCCGAAAATTTCAAAAAAGTCAACGTCGATACCCCGATAGGACTGTTTAGCGGAAGTATGGATCCGATCGGCGGCTACGGAAAATCGATTGTCGACCTTAAAAACAGATATGAAAAACTCGGCGTGAAACACTTGGAATTCCATCTTTACAAGGACGCGCGCCACGAAGTTCTGAATGAACTTAACCGCGACGAAGTCATGAACGACGTCGCAAACTTCTTCGACAAGTGCGTCGAAAGGACGGAAATATGATTAAAAAATACAAAATTGCTTGTTGTGTGCTTGGCGCGATCGCGCTTGTGCTGATTCTTGCGCTTGCAGTCACCGTATTCGTTTTCGCCGGCAACATTAAGGCGGCGGACGGCGTCGAAAACGCCAGCGGCGACATTGCCGACACGATTTCGGAGGCGGTGTTCCTTACAACGTCGTACGTGGGAATGGTGATTTTTGTGTTTGCGATTATCGTCGGGTGTCTGCTGCTTTTGTACCTTATCGCATACGGCGCGTTTTACGCGCAGATTTACAGCAAGGGGAAATGCCGCGTCGACTTTATCGCGTACGGGGCGGTGGCTTTCGGCATTGCGACCGCGTTTATCGTCGTGATGACCGTGATTTTCCCGAAAACCTTTTACGGCGTGCTTATCACGCTGTCGCTGACCTTTGCCGTGATGGTGGCTTATGCCGTCGTCGCGAAAAAATATACCGCTCTCGTTACCGCAAGCGAAAACTTCTGGGCAACGGACAACGAAAGCATAGGGAGATAATATGGAAAAGTTTTTGAAAGTTTACGGGATTATTCTGTTGTCGCTTCTTTCTGTCGCTCTGGCAGGGCTGCTGATTGCGGGCATCGTTTTCATGACTCCGTCACTGTTGAATACTTCGTCGGACGGCGTGATCAACGGGCTTGGCAAAGGAATCGGCTACGTTCTCGGGGTGCTTGCGTTCGTGATGTGCGTGGAAATTCTCGCGCTTGCCATACCGTTCTTTTTCAGGTTCGCTGAGATGAGGAAAAAAAGATTTGCGGCAGTAAGGATTATCGACGTGTTTATGGTCGCCTATTATTCCGTCGCAATCGTCGCGGGCATTATATTGAGCATTGCGGATAAGGACAGTCTGACGTTCGGCATTATTCTTCTTGGCGTCGCGCTGATTTTGAACACCTTTGCAATCCCCGCGCTCGTATGGGATAAAAAACAAAAAGCGGCGGAAAACAAAAATACCGTCGCGCCCGCAACCGAAACGCCCGAAGAAACCGAAGAAGAAGTGATTTATAAGGAGATTTAATTTTTCATGACCGATTTGCAAATCGTTTACGTCGTCGTTTTCGCAGTGATGAGCATTGTTGGATTTTTGTCGATGTACGTGGACAAAACAAAAGCAAAACGGCGGAAATGGCGCACGCCCGAGTGGGTGCTGTTTCTGATCGCCGTGCTTTTCGGCGGCGTCGGCTCGACTGCCGGCATGTACGTTTTCAGACATAAGACCAGACGTTGGTACTTCAAAGTTTTTATGCCGTGTCTTGCGGTTATCGACATTGTGGCGCTGGCGCTTTTGTGCGTCTACGTCGCGTAATAATTTGACTATGATGAGTGAATATACAGATGAAAATTTCGTACCCGAAAAAAACAGGTACACCGAAACTTTAAGCGAGTTTATCAAATGCAAAACCATATCGGACGAAAGGTTTTTCGACAAAACCGAGTTCGATAAATTTCTGTCCTTTATTAAAGGGCGTTTTCCGCTTGTCTTCGAAAAGGGCGAATATAAGGACTTTAACGGCGGAATTATGATTAAAATCGACGGAAAATCGCACGACGAGCCGCTTGTTCTGATGTCGCATTACGACGTCGTTCAGGAAAACGGAAAATGGTCGTTCGACGCATGGTCGGGCAAAGTCGAAAACGGCGTCGTTTACGGACGCGGCGCGGTCGATACGAAAGGCAGCCTTGCCGCGATTTTTGAAAGCGTCGAAAGCCTTTTGAACGAAGGGTTCGCGTTTTCAAACGATTTATATATTATTTCGTCTTCGCGCGAAGAGATTGCGGGCGCAGACGTCCCCGACATGGTGAAGTATCTTGCCGACAACGGCGTGAAACCCAAACTTGTCATCGACGAAGGCGGTGGTATTGTCGATCCGCCCGTCCCGGGAGTTTCGGGGAAGTGCGCGATGATCGGTATGATTGAAAGAAGCAGCGCACGCGTCGTTGTCGAATTTACGAACAAAGACGGCAAAAACGCTGCCGCGAATATGGCGGAATTTATCGAAAAAACGCAAAAGAAAGTTTTCGGGAGGCGTGATTTCGGCCCTGTGAACACGGCAATGTTCAACGCGATGAAACCAAAAATGAACGGCGCGATGAAATTCGTGTTTTCAAATCTTTGTGTTTTCAAGCCGCTGCTTATCAAACTGTTGCCGAAAGTGAACAAATCGGCGGCGTCGCTTCTCGGCGCGACGGTGGCGTTCGTAACTCCTTCCGACAAAGAAAACCTTGATTTGCCGTCAAACGCGATAAGGATTGTCGCAAGGATTTCGGGCAATTATTACAACAAAATCGACGACCTTGTGGACGAATTTACCGCGTTTGCAAAAGAATTCGGGGCGGAAACGAAAGTCGTGTCAAAGCGCGAAACCCCCGCTCCCGAGCCGCTTGACAGTGACGGATTTAGGTTTGTGAAAGGGGTTGCGGAATGCGTTTTCCCGGGCGTTACGGTTGCGCCGTTCTGCGTTCTCGGCGGCACCGACGCGCGAAATTTCATCGGAAAATCGCAAAGCGTAATAAGGTTTGCGCCGATTTATATGAACAATCAGCAGTTTTCGAGTTTCCATAATAAGGACGAAAATATCTCGGTTGATTCCGTTGCCGACGCAGTGCGTTTTTATCGAGAAGTAATCAAAAGATTTAATAAATAATCTGACAAAAACGGCGTTTAATCTGCAAAAATAGTTACTTAAACCGCAAAATGAAAGAAAATACCTGTTATGACAAGTTAATAAACGGCGTCAATGAAAACGGCACGATTGTGTTTTACGGAAAGAAAAATCCGACGCGCGCGTTTTTAAGGGACGTGGATTTATTCGCCGCCGCGCTTAAAAAACGCGGCTTTATGAAAGGCGACGTCCTTACCGTTTATTTGCCGACGTCGTTGCAGGCAATCGTCGCGTTTTACGCGTGCAGCAAAATCGGCGTTACCGCAAATATCGTGCATCCGCTTATGCCGCTTGCCGCGCTGAAAGAAAACATGAAAGCCGTCGGCGCAAAGGGGCTGATGTATTACGACGCAACGCTTTCGTCGCGCGACGTTTTCAAAGATTTCAACGGGATTCTTATCGAGTGTTCGGTTGCCGATTACATGGGCGCGCTTTCGCCGTTTTATAAGATTTACGGGCTTTATAAGTGCAGGGGTAACGCAAAAAACACAAGTTATCGCGCGTTTCTAAAAAGCGGAAAAGACGGCGATTTTTCGCAATGCGGAGGGGCGGAAGATATCGTCGTTACCATGCACAGCGGCGGCACGGACGGCACGCCCAAAATCCTGAAAATTTCCAACCGCGCGCTGAACGCGCTTGTAGATAATCTGTTGTTTTTGAAAGATCACGAAACGAAAGGCGAATACAGCCTTGTGATGCTCCCCGTTTTCCACGCTTTCGGGCTGGGGATTTCGGTGCATTACGCGCTGACCGACGGATATAATCTGTGTCTTGCCTCGCGATTTAACGCGCGTCGTGCAAACGAATATATAAAACGCTTCAACGTTACGTTCGTTGCCGGCGTTCCCGTGATGTTCAAAAAAATGATTGCCGAAAAGAATTTTTCGGGACACCGACTTAAAAAACTGAAACAGGTGTGGTGCGGCGGCGACGTCCTGCCCGAAAACACGCTGAAAACTTTTGACGAAAAAGTCAGAAACGCGGGCGGCACGGCGCGACTTATGCGCGGATACGGGCTGTCCGAAGTGTGCGGCGCGTGCGCGGCGAACAGTTACGCTTGCTATAAGGACGGCAGCGTCGGGAAACCTTTTGAAAACACGACGATAAAAATAATCGGCGACGACGGACAAGCGTTGAATAACGGCGAAATCGGCGAAATTCTTGTGAACACCGCCGCCGAATTTTCGGGTTACGTTTGTGGCAGCGACTGCAAAATAATCCTTGACGGGAAACCTTTCGTCAAAACGGGTGACCTTGGATACGTGGACGACGACGGGTATCTGTTCGTGTCGGGGCGCAAAAAACGCACGGTGAAAATCAATGCCATCAACGTTTTCCCGTTTGAAACCGAAGAAAAAATAAGAAAATTGTGCGGGGTGAAAGATTGCGCCGTCATCGACGTTGAAAGGAATGGAAAAATCGAGTTTACGGCATACGTCGTCGCGGAAAACGAAAAGCGTTCCGCCGTTGAAAAGGAAATTTTCGACGGCGTAAACCCGAGTCTTATTAAGTACGCGCGCGTAAAAAACGTGAAATTCGTCGAAACGCTGCCGCTGACGAAAATGGGGAAAATCGACTTCAACGCGCTGAAATCCAAAGGGGATTAAAATGAAAACCGCCGAAATCGTGAAAATCAAAATCGAAAAACTTGACGACGACCTTAGCGGCGTTGCTTTTCGCGGCGGAAAAAAATACGTCGTCGCGAAAACTCTTCCCGACGAAGAAGTTTTGTGCGAGGTGAAAAGAAAAAGCGGAAACGCCGTAATTTGCGACGTAAAAGAAATCCTTGAAAAAAGCGGAAAAAGGGTTGAACCGCGTTGCAAATATTACGATAAATGCGGCGGTTGCAACCTTCTGCACACGTCGCACAGAAACCAGCTGGAAATAAAAACCGCGCTTGTCAGACGAAAGTTTGCGGCGCTTGGGTTTTCTGCCGTGTCGGACGCGGTCGGCTTGTCGGAAGACGGCTCGCGCAACAAAACGCACATCGTTTTCGGAAACGCAAAAGGGCAGATTACCGCGGGATTTTTCAATGCCGACACGCACGAAGTCGTTGACGTCGAAAAGTGTCTGCTGCACGGCGAGTGGTACGAAACGCTAAGGCGAATTCTCATTGATTTCATCAAAAAAGAATCCGTGTCGATTTACAATCCGAGAACGCGGGCGGGGGTTTTAAGATTTGCCGTCGCAAGGAAAATCGGCGGCGCGATTATGCTTACTCTTGTCATGACGAAACGCGTTGACTACGACTTTTCGCGGCTCTTAAAATCGCTTGAAAAAAGTTTTGGCGAAGCGGCTGTTTATGTCAACGTCAACAACGAAAAAACGAACGCGGTCTTTTCCGACGAATTTATACATGTTGCAGGGAAACACGCTTTATCGGGTGAAATGTCGGGCATAAAGTTTGAATTAAGCCCGAATTCGTTTTATCAGGTCAACGACGAAATCGCGAAAACGATATATGAAAAAGTGCTGTCCGAGATTAAATCGGGCGGCGGAAATCGTGTTGTCGATTTGTTTTCGGGCATAGGCATAACAAGCGCGCTTTTTGCGAAAAACGGCTTTGATGTCGACAGCGTCGAGATTGTAAAAGCGGCGGTCGAAAACGCAAAAACCATCGCCGCAAAAAACGGGGTTTCGGACAAAATCACGGTGCATCTTGGCGACGCGAACAAGATTATAAAAAGCCTGAACTTAACAAATTGTTCGGTTTTCGTCGATCCGCCGCGCGCGGGACTTCAAGACGTCGCAAGGTCGCTTGCCGCGGCAAAACCGCAAAAAATCGTTTATCTGTCGTGCTCCCTGAAAACGCTTGTCGAAGACCTGAAAATCCTGAAAAAGGCGGGCTACGAAATTTCTTCCGTCATTCCGTACGATATGTTCCCCGCCTCGAAACATGTTGAGTGCGTTGTATTGATGTCTAAGGCAAATACATAAGAGGCTCTGAAAGGCTTGAAAACAAGCGGTTTGTCGATTCAGCTCTGATCGAGAAGGCCACTCACTCAGAAGGAAAAACACTCCTCGGAAACTTATCTACAGGTCATTTTGCCGGAGGGTTGAGTAGGCCATTTAGATGTCAGGGGTTGAGTGCGCCATTTAGATGTCAGGGCAGAAATCGACTTATGGACTAGTGAGAGGAAAAAGATGAAACTGAAAAATGTACTGATTGTTGTTAAAGACATCGAGAGATCCAGACAGTTTTACCATGATCTGTTCGGCCTTGAGATGATCCTCGACAATGACGGCAATATAGTCCTAACCGAAGGACTGTCACTGCAGGAAGAAAAATACTGGAAAGAGTTCCTTGGGAGAGATATTATTCCGGAGAACAATGCCAGCGAGCTTTATTTTGAGGAACGAGACATAGAAGGCTTTGTGGAAAGGCTTGAAAAGTATTATCCGGATGTGAAATACGTAAATCAGCTGATGACGCACAGCTGGGGACAAAAGGTTATACGTTTCTATGATCCAGACGGAAATCTGATAGAAGTAGGGACGCCGATGTAAAAGATATAAAGGACTGTGTATTATGAAAGGTTTTACAAGAAACAATCCATACTTCTCACTCTGCGGCCTGAATTGCAAACTGTGCTCGATGAATATCTCCGGGCACTGCGGCGGCTGTGGATTCGGGAACCAGTCCTGCCCGATAGCCAGATGCAGTCTGGAGCACGGCAAGCCGGAGTATTGCTTTCAGTGCCCGGATTATCCATGTGAGAGGTATGCAAACATAGATGAGTTTGATTCCTTCATCACGCATAGGAATCAGAAAGGTGATCTGGAGAAAATGCAGCGAATGGGCGAGGAAGCCTATAACGCTGAGCAGATAGAGAAGCGTCAGATTCTTGACCGGCTTCTTGCTGAGTACAACGATGGTCGGAAGAAGACGCTGTTTTGCCTTGCCGTCAATCTGCTGCCGCTGGAGGATCTCAGGACAGTGTTCGAGGAGGGTGATCTGGATCTTCCGCTGAAGGACAGATCCAAGTTGATGGAGAAGCGTCTCAATGAAAGAAGCAGTGTAGAACTTAAGCTGCGAAAGAAATAGACAGACCTGACATCACTCAGCACTTAAAATCAGGAAACCGATACTTGTCCATGTTAGTATATAGCTGCAGGACAGGAGGAATTGGATATGGACTGGATCAAAGGCATACAAAGAGCAATCGATTATACGGAAGCCCATCTGACTGAAGAAATCGACTATGACGCGGTGGCGAAGGAGGCCTATTCGTCTTCATTTCATTTTCAGAGAGTATTCAGCATCATGTGCGGCTATACGCTTGGTGATTATATCCGGATGAGACGTCTTTCGCTTGCGGCAGATGAGCTCAGGAGCAGCAATGACAAGATCATCGATATTGCTCTCAGGTACGGATATGAGACGCCGGAGAGCTTTACACGTGCTTTTTCACGGTTCCATGGTGTAACACCGACCGAAGCCAGAAACGGCGGTACGGTCAAATCCTTTTCAAAACTGTCTGTAAAACTGATATTGACAGGAGGTAAAGAAATGGATTACAGAATTGAGAAACCGGGCGCGATCAAAGTGATCTGCAAAAGAGAATTTGTACACCAACCTGAAACCGGAGCCGGGACACCTGATATCACTGGATTCTGGACAAAATGCGGACAAGATGGAACAATACAGAAGATTTGCAGCTATATCCCCGAAAAGCCGAGGATGGCCGGGCTGCTTGGGATCTGTTTTTCGCTCGAGACAGAAGGAGATATGTTCCCGTATGGAATCGGCGCAGAGTATAATGGTGCACTGGTAGAAGAAGGTCTTGAGGTAATTGAACTTCCGGAGTATACCTATGCGGTATTTCCGTTTAAGGGGAAGATGCCGGAGGTATTCATCGAGACATATAGGAAGATCGTAAGCGAGTTCTTCCCGAGCAGCGACAGGTACGAGTATGCCGGAGGAGTTGAGATCGAAGTCTATCCTTCGGACAAAACGGATGACCCGAACTATTCCGGAGAAATATGGATCGCCGTCAACGAGAAAGAATAATATATTCGAGAGGTATCAGCAGTATGAGCAAATATGAACCATTGTGGAATTGGGTAAAGGAAAACGGCACGGACAGTTTTAAACTGACATTTGAAGAGATAGAGAAGATTGCCGGTATACCAATTGATCATTCTTTTCTGAATTACAAGAAAGAGCTGCAGAGTTACGGTTTTAAGGTGGGGAAGATCTCACTGAAGGAACAGACAGTGACATTCGGAAAAGAGTAATACGGTTTGAATGTTTTATACAGCTATATTTGAGACAAACAAAGCTCCTCACTACCAATCACGGCGGTGGGGAGCTCTTATTATGCCTCAATGTCTATTGTGATCCCGGACTTGAAGTTGACGGTGAAGTGATCCTCGAAAACTGTGATCTTGGCGATGTGCCTTGAGACCAGCATCTCGTCAAACTCTGTGATGTCGGTAGCCTGCTTCTTGATGAAATCTTGCAGGTCTTTGATCCGTTTCATCTGGTCATCGCGCAGAAACTCGACCCGTGCCGTGCTTGTACGAAGCGCCGCTTATGCTTGAAAAATCCAACTTTTCGTCGGTCGTTTTAAGAGAGTTGCATATCGACAATATTGCGGAACCCGACCTTAACGATTGGAAACAGATGGTTAAAGATATCAAAACGGCGAAAAAGCACGTTACTATCGGTCTTGTCGGAAAGTACGTGCAACTTCACGACGCATACCTTTCCGTTGCGGAAGAGTTAAGACACGCGGGATACTGTGTACCCGTGGGGAAAAGGCGCACACAAGCATAAGAGTGAGCATTATTGCCTGCAATAATGTGATTTCAAAAGTGAAGTGTGCGACGTGGGCAAGTGATGTGCCTTACGGCGCGATGCTTTGCAAAAAGCAAAGCGATGTTTCTCTCTTTGAGAGAAGATAAGGAAAAAATATAACCGTTTACGGAGTAAACGATATAACTAAAACAGCCCGCCGTCAAAACGGAGGGCTGTTTTTTCTTGATTTTTGTGGGGATTACCCCTTTGTCTTTTTTAAAAGTGCAGATTACAGTTTCATCGCGACGTCCCATGCGCGCCAGATAACCGTACGCAGGTTGCCGATGCCGTTGCAGTCGCCGACAAGTTTCACGCCGTCTTTTGCGACGGGGGTGGGAATGTAGCCGACAGACATAATCACGCTGTCGCCTGCGATTTCCGACTCCTTGCCGGTTTTAAGGTCTTTGACCTTGACGCCTTTGTCGGTGATTTCGACAAGACCGGTGTTCAGACGTACGTCGACTTTGTTAAGCGCGAAGAAGTCACGGAGATACGAAGTGTTCGCAAGGCAGACGCCTCTCATTGCGACAAGGTCGTTTTTCATTTCGACGATGACGGGAGTTTTGCCTTTGTTGTAAAGGTCAAGGGCGATTTCGCAACCGGACAAGCCGCCGCCGATGACGATGACTTTGTTGCCGACTTCTTTGGTGCCAAGCAGATATTCGCACGCTTCGACGCCTTTTTCCGCGCCGGGAACGCGAAGTTTTCTTGCCTTGCTGCCCGTTGCGACGACGACTTCGTCCGCGCCGAGCTTCGCGATGTCTTCGGGTTTGACCTCGGTGTTAAATTTTACTTCGATATTAAGGTCTTTGATTTCCTTTTCGTACCATTTGATAAGGTCGCGGTCTTTTTCCTTAAACGAAGGCGCCGCGGCAGCGATGAATACGCCGCCGAGAACGTTCGACTTTTCGTAAATCGTAACCTTATGTCCGCGCAGGGTTGCGACGCGCGCGACTTCCATACCGCCGATACCGCCGCCGATAACTGCGATTTTCTTGGGACGAGCGGCTTTGACGATTTTGTATTTTTTGCTTTGCATCGTCTGCGGGTTAAGGGCGCAGCGAGCCATACCGGCGTTGTCCGCAAGGGTTTGGTCGTTGCCGACGAGTTGTCCGTCGTCGCCTTTGTAGGAAGCCATATCGAAGCAGGCGTTGTGGCAGCAGATGCAGGGGTGAATCGACGCGATATCGTCGTTCATAAGCTTGGTTACCCATGCGGGATCGGTAAGGAACTGACGAGCAACGCCCAAGCCGTCGATTTTGCCTTCGGCGATTGCTTCCGCGCCAACGTCGGGTTCCATACGGCCGGCGCACACGACGGGAATGTCAACGAATTTTTTGATGTGAGCGACGTCATCGAGGTTGCAGTTTTGCGGCATATAGGGACCGGGGTGAGCCCAGTACCAGGCGTCGTATGTGCCGTTGTCGCAGTTGAGCATATCGTAGCCGGCGTCTTGGAGATATTTTGCGGCTCTTTCGCTTTCTTCCATATCGCGGCCGACCTCAACGTAGTCTTCGCCGGGAAGCGCGCCTTTGCCGAATCCTTTGGTTTTGGAAACGACGGAATATCTCAAAGAAACGGGGAAGTCGTCGCCGCACGCCTTTTTGATGGCTTTAACGATTTCGACGGGGAAGCGGTATCTGTTTTCAAACGATCCGCCGTATTCGTCCGTCCTTTGGTTGGTGTATTTCATCGTGAATTGGTCAAGAAGGTAGCCTTCGTGAACGGCGTGGATTTCAACGCCGTCGACGCCCGCGTCCATGCAGAGTTTCGCGGTTTTTGCGAAAGCCTCGACCATTTTGTGGATTTCTTTTTGAGTAAGGGGGCGAGAGATGCAGGATTCTTGCCATCTGTTGGGGGTTGCGCTTGCGCTTGCGGTAAGGTAACTTACGTCAAGGGCGGGTTTCAAGACGGTTGCAAGGGCTTTGTTGTGTAACGCCTTTACCATAATGTCGTTGATTGCCAGCGACCTACCGAAGCCTGCCGTAAGTTGTACGAACATTTTTGCGCCCGTTTTATGGAACTCGTCCATAAATTCTTTAAGCTTATTAAACTTTCCTTTGCCTTGATAAAGCCATTTCCCGAGAAGGATATCCCTGATGGGCGCGATGCCGGGCAGGATAAGACCGACGTTGTTCTTTGCGCGTTCAAGCAAGAAGTTTGCGGCTTCCTTGTCAAAGTGGTTGGGCTCCATCCAGCCGAAGATTGACGTACCGCCCATAGAAGTCATTACAATGCGGTTTTTGATTTCGCAATTCTTGATTTTCCACGGCGTAAACAGGCTTTCGTATTTTGAATCCATAACATGCCTCCAAACACATAATAATTTAATAGTAACAAAAATATATTACAATAATTAGCGTCAAAAATCAACCGCTGCGATAAATTTTTAACGAGCGCGCAAAAAAAATCGTAATATTTTCCAAAATATCTCAATTTCACAAAAACATATTAAAACCCTGCGATAAGCGTGCGTTTTTGCAACGAAATAACCCCGTTCTGCAAAACGGCGCGGATAAGGCGTATTTCGGCACATTGCAAAACAAAGCGTTAATTGTTTAAAAACGATATGTTAAATGTTGATTTATGCTATATTTACAAACTGCCGCTTGTGTATTAAAGTAAATCCGCATTTATTTTTAGTTGAAATATTTCGCGCGGTATGGTAAAATATCGATAAATAAAGAGGTGTCTATGAGCGAATTCGAAATCAGCTTATTATGTTCGTCCGTGATAAGTTATTATCAGGTGCAGAACGGGATATCCCCCGTCAAAAGGCTTTACGTCAGAAACGCGTCCGACTTCGACTGCGAAAATATCGAAATCAGCGTGTCGTCAAAGCCCGATTTTTTGCTGCCCGTTTCCGAAATTCAGGCGGTGTTTCCCGCCCGCGCCAATCTCAGATTCGACGGCATCGCGAAACTGTCGCCCCTTTATATGGTGGCGCAAAACAGAAAGCACGACGGCGAAATAACGGTGCAGGTATTGAAGGACGGCGTCGTCCTGGAAGAATCGACGGAAAGGGTAACGGTGCTTGCTTTTGACGAGTGCAACGTGGATAAACCCGAAAGTATCGCGACTTTCGTCCGCCGCACGCCCGACGTCAACAGACTTCTGAACCTCGCGCACAAAAAGATTGCGGAATGGGGCTTTAAGGACGTTACCGGCACGGGCTATGCGAACGCGTCGAAAAACAAAGTGCGAAATCTCTGCGCCGCGACGTATGCGGTACTTTGCGACCATGGATTCCTTATGGGCAAGAAAACGACGGCGGACAGCGTCATCGTGGCCGATTTTTCGGAAATACTTTCGGACAAGGTAGCAACGCCGATGGAACTTGCGCTGATTTTTGCGTCGGTGATCGAAAGCGCGGGATACAATCCCGTCGTCGCGAAATATGACAACAGCTGGTACGTCGCATGCTTCCTTACCGAAGAATGTATGGCGGAAGACGTGTTCGACGATATGTCTTACGTCGCGAAAAAAGCGGCGGCGGGAGTCGGTGAAGCGACGCTTATCGACATTTCGGGCATTTTCAAGGGCGAAAGTTTTGAAAAGTGCGAGAAAAACGCCGTGTCGTTCCTTAAAAAATCGCCGACCGTCGATTTGGCGGTCGATATAAAACGCGCGCGTATCATGGGCATACTGCCGCAGTCTGTCCGCGTGAAAACGGAGGGCGGATACGACCTTGTCGAAAGCGACGATTATAAACAAGCCGCTCCGCCGAAAATCAAAGAATACGGCGAAAATATCGGCGGCGAAAGTCTGTTCACCCGCGAAAAACAGTGGGAACGCCGCTTGCTGGAACTCGATCTTCGCAATTCGCTTTTGAATTTCAGGGTGTCGAATACCGCCGTGAAAATTCTCACCGCGTCAATCGAAACTTTTGTCGAAAACGTCACGCACGATAAACCTTATACGCTCACGGCGCACCCCAAAGACTTGCCCGACGGCGACGCAAGGCTGAATCCGTCTTTCGACAACCCCGCGCCGCTGAAACCGCTGTCGGAATACCTTTTATACGAATACAAAAACAAAAGACTTTCGACCGTGTTTTCGGAAAAAGAGCAAAACAAAACGTTGCTCAATCTTTATCGCAAGGAAAAAACCATCGAAGAAGAGTCGGGCACCGCAAGTTTGTACGTGGCGTGCGGCTTTTTGAAGTGGAGAGAGTCGGAAAACGAAAAATTCAAATACGCGCCGCTTATTCTTTACCCGGTGTCGATTGACAAAAAAGGAATATCGCTCCCGGTATTTTCGATAACTTTCGACGTTGACGGGGCGCAGATAAACAATACTTTGCTGGAATTTTTGTATCAGGAATTCCGCCTCGATATGCGGGGGCTTTCGGCGGTCGAACTGTCCGACGCGAAAAGCATACTCGCAGTCATCGCGCGCGTCAAAAAAGAAATCGCCGATAAGCCCGGATGGGAAATTATCGACAACGTTTATCTGAACGTTTTGTCGTTCACGAATTATCTCATGTGGCACGACGTGCGCTATAATATCGACAAGTTCAAGGAGTCGCCGCTTATCCGTTCTATGATCTCGAACTCGGTGGACGCCGGACTGAAAAACGAAACCCCGACCGACACCGCCAACTCGGACGAAGCGTACTTCGGGACGGACAGAATGTTGCTGCCGATAAGCGCGGACAGCTCGCAATATCAGGCGATAAAAGCAAGTCTGAACGGCTCGTTCGTGCTGCACGGACCGCCTGGCACGGGCAAGTCGCAAACGATAACGAATATCATCGTCAACAACATCGTGCGCGGCAGGCGCGTGCTGTTCGTCGCTGAAAAAATGGCGGCGTTGAACGTGGTTTATAAACGACTTGTCGACTGCGGCGCGGGTGATTTCTGTCTGGAACTTCATTCCGACAAAACGCACAAAACCGATATTTTATCGAAAATAATCAACACGTTAAACCTTGGTTCTGCCGCTTCCGACATCGACTTTGAAGAAAAAGCGAATGAAATCAAGGAGTGCATCGACAAGTTGCAGGGCGAAATCGACGCAATGCACAGAAAGCGTTATCTCGGTTTCTCGCTGTATGAGGCGATGATGGCGTATCTTGACAATTCGGACGCTCCCGATTGTTTAAGAATCGACGGGTTGTTTTACGAAAAACTGACGGCGTCGTCATTCAACAGATACCTTGATATTCTGACGGAACTTGCAATCCGCGCGAAAGAGTGCGGCGATATCGAAAAGTCGCCGTTTCGGTACATCGGAAAATTCGATTACACCGACGCCTGGCGCGAAGAAGCCGAAAGCGTGCTCGATATTTACCAGATGGAACTCAGACATCTGAAAACTTACGCGCGCGAACTTCAAACCTTAATCAATATGCGTACGATTTCGCTCACCGGCGAAAAGTTGAAGGCGTTGTATTTCCTGTCGGACAAACTCACGTCCGACGAAAAAATCGCAAAATATTTTGAAAACGCCTGCGCCGTAGAGAACGCGAAAGGGCTTGTGGAGTCGTATCTCGAAGCGGCTCGTCGCGACGGGCTTATCACGAAAGAATACGAGAATAAGTACGGAAAGTATCCCGAAAACGTCGCGCCCGCCGAGGTCAAAGAAGCAATGCAAAAAAGCGCGTTTTTGCCAAAGTCGGTGAAAAAGGCGCTCTCTTCCGTCGACAAAAACAACCGCCGCGAATTTCTGGAATTCCTGCTTATTATCGCGGAAACCAAAGAAACCGTCAAAAAACGCCGCGCGGAAGTCGCATCGCTTTTCGCCACAACCGAAAACGATATGGCTCTTGACGACAAAATCGCGACGGTGTCCGCGCTTTACGACGCCGCACGCGCACTGTACGCCGATTGCGACTTCAATCTTTTCAACGAAACCTGTCGTCGGCTGACGAAAAATAAGCCGCACGTCCTTATGGAATACTATATGCGCGCTTACGAAACCGAACAAAAGGCGAAAACTGCGTTTGAAAATCTCTTTTGCATCGTCAAAAAAGACCCGCGCGAAGAAATCAACAGCACTATCGACCGCATTTCGAGCATCGAAAAGAATATGGACTATATCCCGAGTTGGTGCAGATACCAGAGCGTCGTGGAACGTTGCGGACAAGAAGGCTTCGATTTCGTGCTGGAACCGCTGTTTAACGGCGAAATCACCGCCGAAGACGTGCTGAGAAGTTTCAAAAAATGCGTGTATTTCAACTTTGTCAGGAGCGAACTTTACCTTGACGACGTGCTTTGTAGGTTCTCGGGGCTGTCGCTTGAAGAAACGATGCAACGTTTCCGCGCGCTGTCCGACGAATACGAAAAACTCACAAGGTCGGAGTTGTATTTAAGGCTCGTGTCGAAACTTCCGCGCACCGATACTTCGGGCGAACATAACCTGGAAAGGGTTTTGCTGTACCGCGCCGAAAAAACGAATATGCAGGGCACGACGATACGCGCGCTGTTTTCGCAAATTCCCGAAATACTTCGCGCGACCTGCCCGTGTCTTTTGATGAGCCCGGTATCGGTTGCACAATATCTCGATATCGAAAAGGAAAAATTCGACCTTGTCGTCTTCGATGAGGCGTCGCAGATGCCCACGTGCGAGGCGGTAGGCGCAATCGCGCGCGGTAAAAACGTCATCGTCGTCGGCGATCCGAAGCAGCTTCCGCCCACGATGTTCTTCCGCACCGATTATCGCGACGAACAGCACTTCGAGGTCGAAGACCTTGAAAGCGTCCTTGACGACTGTCTTGCAATCGGCATGCCCGAACGTCATCTTTCGTGGCATTACCGCAGCAATCACGAAAGCCTTATCGCGTTTTCCAACAGCATGTTTTACGACAATAAACTGCTCACTTTCCCGTCTCCGAACGAGCTGAAAGGCAAAGTAAAACTTGCCTACGTCGACGGCGTTTACGAAAGGGGCGGCAGCAAATGCAACAAAAAAGAAGGCGACGCGCTTGTGAAAGAAGTCGTGGCAAGGCTTAAAAATCCGCAGGAACGAAACCGCTCGATCGGCATAGTTACGTTCAATACGGCGCAACAGAATTACATCGAAGATAAGCTGCAACACGAGATTCACAAGGAAGGTCTCGACGACGTGGCGTACGACGTGGACGAGCCCGTTTTCGTGAAAAACCTTGAAAACGTTCAGGGTGACGAGCGCGACCTGATTTTGTTCAGCGTCGGATACGGTCCCGACGCAACGGGCAGATTATCATTGAATTTCGGTCCTATAAACCAGCAGGGCGGCTATAAACGACTTAACGTAGCAGTTACCCGCGCAAGGAGCGAGATGATTGTTTTCAGTTCCGTAACGGGGAATATGATTGACCTTAACCGCACCGACAGCGTTGGCGTCAAGGCGTTGAAAGCCTTTCTCGAATACGCCGAACGCGGTCCCGAGATGCTTTCGATTGCGGCAAAGGACGTCAGGGTGGAGTCGAAGGGTATCGGCGAAAACGTCGCGAAAGACCTGAAAGACCGCGGGCTGTTGTGCGACGCGAACGTCGGCGTGTCCGACTTCAAAATCGACGTCGCCGTCGTTGATCCCCGCGACAAAAACAAGTATATTCTCGCAATCATCGCGGACAGCGAGCACTCGGCAAAAATCCCGTCCGCGAAAGACCGCATGACCATGCAGACGAGAATCCTGAAAAAACTCGGCTGGAACGTCTATAACCTTTGGACGATAAACTACTTCAACAACCAGAAACGCGAAATCAACAAAATCAAGGAAGTCGTCGCGACGCTCACCGAAAAGAAGGTCGTTTCCAAAAAAACCGTCCGCGACGCGCTGCAAAAATACAGAAAAATTTATAAGGCGGCTTATATCAAACCGCTGGCGCGCGCCGGGGCGGAATACGTCCTGAATTTCGTCAACGAAGAAGCGATTATGAATAAAATCCGCACCGTTATCGAGGTCGAGTCGCCGATTGAAGAAAGCTGTCTTATCGATAAAATCGCAGCGGCGTTTTGTGTGCCGAAAACCGCCAAAAAAGCCATCGCGCAAATTTCAAGATACGTTTCGTCATACGAGGCGCAACGGCAGGAATATTCTGGCAAAGTCTTTTACGTCGATAAGCCCGTTTCGACTTTCCGCCCGAGCGACGCGCGCGTTACCCGCGATTTGACAAAGGTTCACCCCGACGAGATAGTCGCCGCCGCAAAATGCGCGATCGAAGCGACCGTCTATATCGAAAAGGACGACCTTAATAAGGAAGTTTTCAAACTGTTCAACGTCGCGAAACGCACGAAATCCGCCGTGGAATGGGTTGACGCTGCTTTGAGTGCCGCCGTCCAGACCGGCGAAATAATCGTCACCCCCGACGGCTTCTGCCGCATCTGACAATCAATGGAACTTTAAGTTGACAAGCTACGATGCGTATGTTAAAATATAATTAACCTTTATACCATACCAAAAATTAAAGGTTTCTAAAACAAGGGTTAATTCCCGAAAAGCTCTATCCCTTGATGATTTTCATCAAGGGATATCTTTTATAATAAGGAGGAAATATGTACAGACTCGGTCTTGACGTAGGTATCAAATCGGTAGGTTGGTGCGTGCTCGAATGTGACGAAAACGGCGAACCTATTCAAATCAATGCTCTTAATTCGCGCATATTTGACGCGGCGGAGCAACCTAAAACAGGTGCGTCGCTTGCGGAACCCAGGCGAAACGCAAGGGGACTGCGCCGTCGCATCAGGCGAAAATCTTTCAGGCTCGAAAGAATCAGAAAACTTTTCTCCGAAAACGGAATTGTATTATTTGAAGCGCAGGATGATTTAATTTGTTTAAAAGACGAATATAAGAATCTTGACGTTGTCAAACTTCGTTCGGACGCTTTGGACAAAAAATTGACCGAGGCGGAATTTGCGCGTGTCTTATATTCGCTTGCTCGGCATCGCGGTTTCAAAAGCAATAAACGAGTAGTTGTAACAGATGACGACGATGGAGAAAAAAAAGGGAAGGGAAAAGAAAAAGACGAAGGAAAGCTTTTAAGCAGTATCCGAGAAAGCGAAGAAAAAATGCGAGAGAGCGGTATGCGTACCCGCGGCGAACAACTTTATAAAAGGTATTTAATGGAAGGGAAACCCGTCCATAATAAAGGCGGCGATTATTCGATGTGCGTATCGCGGGATATTCTCGTGAAGGAAATCGAACTGTTGTTTGAAAAGCAAAAGGAATTCGGCAACACTTTTGCGACCGATAAAAACAAAGAGAAATATCTTGATATATTCCTTTCGCAAAGGAATTTTGACGAAGGTCCGGGGAAAGGAAGTCAATACACGGGAAGTCACGACGTGAAAAAGTGCGAGATATATCGTGACGAAGACGTGGCGGCAAAAGGGACATATACGAGCGAATGGGCAACGATTTATCAAAAAATCAATAACATTTCGATAATATGCGGGGGTGACAGAAGGCGCCTTAGCAACGAAGAAAGACAAATTGCCGTCGAACTTGCAAAAAAAGCGGATAAAGTTACTTACAAAGCGTTCAGAAAGGCGATAAAGCTTGACGACGATTACCGTTTCAGTGCGCTTAATTATAGCGAGAAAAAGAAACAGGGTAAGAAGAAAAACGAAGGGGAGTCAAAAAGCGACGTCGTTGAGATAAACGATGTTGTCGATTCGTTAGCCTGCGAAGATAAAGGCGAGTTTATTACTGCAAAAAACAGCAATAAAATCATAAAGGCGTTAAACGATAAACTTAAAAGCGATATTGAACTCATTGACGAAATCGCCGAAATCTGCACGAAATACAAAAGCGAAAACCTGTTCCGTAGCGCCATTGCCAAAAGTAAGATAATCGGCGGAAGACTTGACGAAGAAACGATTGAAAAGCTTTCCAAAATAGATATGAAGGGATATGGTCATTTGTCGCTTCACGTGTTAAGGGAAATCCTGCCGTATCTCGAAGAAGGCATGGTTTACAGCGATGCAATGCAAAAGGCGGGGCACAATCATTCCGAACATAATTTTGAAAAGCAAAAGTATCTCGGGACAAAAGAAGTTTACGATGCAATCGGAGGCGTAACGTCGCCCGTTGTAAAGCGCGCTCTTTCGCAAACCGTGAAGGTAATCGACGCGGTTATAAGACAGTACGGCAGTCCCTATGCAATCAATATCGAACTTGCAAGGGATATGTCCATGACGAAAGACGAACGCGATAAACTGAAAAAAGAAAACGACGCGCGCGCCGTGAAAAACGAAGCGATCCGCGAAAACATCGCAAAGCTAAACGCGATGCCAAACGCAACCAACGTTTTGAAATACAAACTGTACGAAGAGCAGGACCATAAGTGCGCGTATTCTATGGAAACGCTGGATATCAATCATTTGTTCGAAGACGGATATTATGAAATCGACCATATCATCCCGTACAGCAGGTCGTTTGACGACAGTTTCAACAACAAGGTCCTTGTATTAAAACGAGAAAACCAAAACAAACGCAATTCTACACCTGTCGAGTATTTTGAAAGAATCGGCAGAGATTACGACGAAGTTCTTGCATTCTGGAAGGCGGTTTATCAGAAACGCAACAGAAAAAAACTTGAATTTTTGCAAAAGAAAGAGATTAACGAATCGGAATGGAAAAACCGCGCGTTGAACGATACCCGATACGCTTCGAGAATGCTTGCAAATCTTATAAAAGATTATTTACTATTTGACGAAAAGTCAAAAGATCAGTACGGAAGAGTTGAAACAGTCAAGGGTGCTATTACGTCGTATCTTCGCAGATTCTGGGGTGTACCGAAGATTCGTGAGGACGGCGACAAGCACCATGCCGTCGACGCGGCGATTATTGCGTGCGTCACGCCGAAAACGAAAAACAAAATCGAAAGATACAATCAGATTAAGGAAAGTCGTAAAATGCGTAACGGACAATACGTCCTTGAAGACGGTGAGATTTGCGATTCCGATTATTACGACAAGAACAGTCATTTGGTTTTGCCTTATCCTTATAAAGAGTTTATCAACGAACTCGATGCGCGCGTTATGGACGAACCGGTCTTAATGCAAAACAAATTGCGATTGCTCGGTTTTAACGAGAATTATTTGATGAAAGCAAAGCCTTTTGTCGTAAGTCGTATGACAAGCCGCAAGGCAAAAGGCTGCATCAACGAAGCAACCGTTTTCAGTTCAAAATATGCGGATAATAAATATCCGACGGTTTGTGACGGTAATAACGTCATCGTAAAAAGGACTGCGCTTGCAAACCTTAAACTTGATAAAAACGGGGAAATAAACGGATATTTCCAACCCGAAGGCGATGCAGCGTTATACAACGCCTTAAAGCAGAGGCTTGTCGAATTTGACGGAGACGCGAAAAAGGCGTTTGCAACGCCGATAAGAAAACCGTGCAACAGCGGACAAGGCAATATTGTCCGTACCGTGAAAACGTATGAAACATATACCGGCGGCGGAATGCTTCTGGAAAAGAATAAGGGCATTGTCAAAAACGACGGAATGATAAGAGTCGATTTGTATTCAAAAGACGGGAAGTATTTCGGTGTGCCTGTTTACGTTGCGGATTTGTATCGCGGCGAATTGCCGAAAAGAGCGGCAACTAATGGGAAACCGCAAAACGAATGGCGCGTAATCGACGACTCATACACTTTCGAAATGTCAATTTATCAAGACGACTTACTGCGTATTGAAAATAAAAAAGGAATCGAGTTTAAAAAGAACAAAGACGTTGAAAACAGCGCAAAAGCAGCGTCAAAAACAATTACGGACGATTTCGTGTATTTTATAGGATTTGATAGATCAACGGTATCGATTAAAGTCGAAGATACCACGGGGTGTTATTTTGCAAGAGGCGTGGGAATACAAAACATCGGTAAAATAACGAAATGCGAAATCGACGTGCTCGGCAACGTTCAGGAAATTAAAAAAAGACCGAAGCAACCGCAACCGCTGAAAATGCTTACCGACAAGGAAAAAGCGGAAAAAAGAAAAACCAATCAAAACAAATAAGAGGTGTATATGGGGTACATAAATTTATTTTTATCTACCCCTTGCAGTATCAGGATGAATCACGGGCAACTTGTTGTAAGGGGTGAAGAAGAGCATAGTTTTCCCGTTGAAGATTTGAACAGCGTTCTTATCGAGACGGCGGAATGTACGATAACGAGTTATGCGTTGAGCACGCTTTCGGACGCAGGTGCGGTTGTGTTCACCTGCGACGGAAAACATTTGCCAAACGGAGTTATTTTACCGCTTAACAGTTATTATCGACCGTTAAAGATATTAAAATTGCAACAGAACATGCCGAAACCGCTGCAAAAGCAGTTATGGCAAAGCATCGTAAAGCGCAAAATCGAAAACCAGGCAACCTGTGTGGAATTCACTTCAAACGAACCTGTGGACGATTTATATTCTCTTGCAAAATCGGTAAGCAGCGACGATGCGAAAAATCTTGAAGCGGTTGCCGCAAATTTGTATTTCAAAAAAATATTCGGCAAGGATTTCGTAAGACGCGACGACTCTTTCATAAACTTGGCATTAAACTACGGGTATTCAATCGTACGCGGGCTCATTGCGCGCACTCTCACGGTGTACGGTTTCGAGCCGAGTATAGGAGTGCATCACGCAAGCGAATTGAACAATTTTAATCTTGCCGACGATATTATCGAGCCGTTCCGACCGATTGTTGACATGATTGTTTTCAATTTTATCGGACAAGAAAAACTAACGCCGCAAATAAAAAAACAGTTGTTTGCATTGATGAATCAGGACGTGGAAATCAACGGGCAGATTTACGCATTGTCCTATGCCATCGAACTTGTGGTGCAAAGTCTGAAAAATTGCTTAACGTCGGGGAAGTGCGAATTACTGCTCCCGAAAATTTTACCGATTTGCATGCATCGATATGAGTAAGTTTATGAGAATAATCGTATTTTTTGATTTGCCCGTTTCCACAAAAACAGAAAGATATCTTGCCACGTCGTTTCGAAGGTTTTTGCTTAACGACGGATACTATATGTTGCAGTTTTCAGTTTACGCAAGACTTTGTAACAGTGTTGAAAATGCGGAACAGCATTTTGCAAGACTGGAAAAAGAGGCCCCGAAAGATGGATCCGTCAGGTGTATGATTGTTACCGAAAAACAATATGCAAGCATAAAAATAATCACGGGAAAGAAAAAAGTAAAAGAATCGTCCGTGGACTTTTTCCAACTTTCTTTTTTATAAAAAAACAAGAAAAAGACGAAAACGGAATTATAAAATTTTGTTTTTCGCGAAAAAGTAACAATGAAAAATGCAGAAAAAACTCCTGAAACACTGAGGTTTTCAGGAGTTTTTCTCGTTCCCTATTATACCATACCAAAAATTAAAAGGGAACTAAAACCGCCTTATAACTCATAGACGTGCTTTTCGTATTATACCATACCAAAAATTAAAAGGGAACTAAAACTTCGGAAGACGCGGCGCACGACGATAGTCCATTATACCATACCAAAAATTAAAAGGGAACTAAAACAGGGCATAATATACAACCGAGCCTTTTCTTATTATACCATACCAAAAATTAAAAGGGAACTAAAACTGATTTCCTTTTATTTATCCCTCGTATAGGATTATACCATACCAAAAATTAAAAGGGAACTAAAACGATAATAGCAGTATTAATACTTATGAAAATATTATACCATACCAAAAATTAAAAGGGAACTAAAACGCGTGCATAGCCGCTGAATACGATATATCGATTATACCATACCAAAAATTAAAAGGGAACTAAAACTTGTAAGTAATGCAAGTACGGCAGATAGCGATTATACCATACCAAAAATTAAAAGGGAACTAAAACAGCGGTATGGAAGAATCGCAAGAAATTTCAATTATACCATACCAAAAATTAAAAGGGAACTAAAACGTAGGTCGTGCAAGTGTAGCCCAGAACGGCATTATACCATACCAAAAATTAAAAGGGAACTAAAACATCTTGATGATGTTCTTGAAGCCATTGTTTATTATACCATACCAAAAATTAAAAGGGAACTAAAACCGCGAATACGGTCGATTATATGAGGCTTCTATTATACCATACCAAAAATTAAAAGGGAACTAAAACACGGCTGATACTTATTATGGTTTTAGATTAATTATACCATACCAAAAATTAAAAGGGAACTAAAACCTTCGCGTCGTATATGGCGTTGCTTATGCAATTATACCATACCAAAAATTAAAAGGGAACTAAAACTGCCGTAACGCACGAATACTTGGAATTTGGATTAAACAATGCCCCAAATTAAAGCGGTGTGTCAATGAAAAAAGAATAGCCGTTCCGAGTAGTCGGAGCGGCTAAGTAAGAAGTCTGTGTTAAGTGCGCCAAACACTCTTCTTTGTCAATGCGAATAACCATTGCTTCCGTACCTACGGACTCTCGGGCGCAAAATTATTATAAAACGAAACGACGACGAAAGTCAAGAATAAGGGGAAAGGCGGCGAAAAGAAAGCATATTTTTAGTAAAGATAAGGCGTGTGCGTGCGCGGGCGGGATATGTGCGCGGGGGGGGCACGCGGGACGCGCGTATTTATTAAGTAAGCGGAAAGGAGAAATGCGGAAAAACGAGAGTGGCGAGCATGCGGGTGGCGCGCGGGAGAGCAAACGGAATGATTGGAGAGGTAATCATGCGAAAGCGCGGGCGGGAAAATGGTTGAAACGTGAATAAAAGTTCAGAAAAACCCTTATATTTCGTCGCCTTTGTATGGTTATTATTTTTTAATTTGAAAGAAGTTGAAAATAATGTTCAAAAGTGGCGATTTTCGTTTGACACATTTTGTCGTTTTGGTTATAATGGCACTATCTTACAGGTGGCGGAAAGCCAACAAACACAAAATAAAGTGTTTTCGACCGACGCCAACCACATTATATTGGGGTACAGAGTGAAACTTTTGGAGGAACGCATCCTCAGGGACGGTAAAGTCTTCCCCGGAGAGGTGTTAAAAGTTGGAGGTTTTCTCAATCATCTTATAGATGATACTTTGATGGAGGAAATCGGCAAGGAAATCTACTCACTCTATAAGTGCGACCAAGTTACCAAAATTCTGACCTTAGAAGCATCGGGAATCGCAATTGCATGCTACGCAGCTATGTACTTGCACGTCCCGGTGCTTTTTGCTAAGAAAAGTAAAACCGCCAACATTTCAAAGGACGTTTATTCTGCGGAAGTCAAAAGTTATACCCACGGCAACGTAAACACGATAATGGTTGAAAAGGAATTTCTGAATTCTTCCGACCGCGTGCTTATCGTCGACGATTTTCTTGCTCACGGCGAGGCGTTGCGCGGGCTTATCACATTGATCGGGCAGGCGGGTGCGACTCTTGTCGGTTGCGCGATCGCCATCGAAAAGGGCTTCCAGAAAGGCGGGGACGAGTTGAGAGAGAAGGGCGTTCGCGTCGAAAGCCTTGCGATTATCGAAAGTATGTCGGACGACGGCGTCACTTTCAGGAAAAACTAAGTTAAAAAATGCCATATGGCAAAATATATGGAGGGTTTCATAATGAAGAAAAAAATTCTTGCAATTTTCCTTGTTGTAGCGATGGTTGCAGCACTCGCAGTCGGTCTTACCGCATGTAAGAAAGACGACGGCGGAGAAGTCGATTATTCGAACATCAAAATCGGTATGCTTTGCTTGCATGACAAAAACAGCACGTACGACAAAAACTTCATCGTAGCGATGGAAGAAGTTCAACGCGAACTCGGTCTTCGCGACGATCAGGTCATCATCAAAACCGGTATCCCTGAGGATGATACTTGCTATCAGGAAGCCATGAACCTTGTCGACGCAGGTTGCAACATTATTTTCGCTGACTCTTTCGGTCACGAAGCATATATGTTGAAAGCTGCGAAAAAAGCTCCCAAAGTTTTGTTTGCACACGCAACCGGAACGAGAGCTCACACCGAAAATCTTCCTAACTTTGTCAACGCATTCGCTTCCATTTACGAAGGTCGTTTCCTTGCAGGCGTTGCCGCAGGTTTGAAACTCAATGAAATGATCGAAGCAGGCAAATTCACCGCAGAAGAAGCCAAAATGGGTTACGTCGGCGCATACACCTATGCGGAAGTTATCTCCGGCTACACCTCTTTCTACCTTGGCGCAAAATCCGTCTGCCCGACCGTCAAGATGGACGTTCAATTTACCGGTAGCTGGTATGACGAAACCGGTGAAAAGGAAGCAGCAAACTTGCTCATTCAAAAAGGTTGCAAACTTATCAGCCAACACGCTGACTCCATGGGCGCACCTAACGCTTGTGAAACAGCAAAAGTTCCCAACGTATCTTACAACGGCAGCACTTTCGAAGCATGCCCCGAAACGTTCATCGTTTCTTCCAGAATCAACTGGGCACCTTACTACAAATACCTTGCTGAACAAATCGTAAACGCCAAAGGCGACGTTAATAAAGCAAACGTTGCTAAGGACTGGACCGGCACTATCGCAACCGGTTCCGTAGAACTTACCGCTTTCGGTACGGCAGCTGCTGCCGGCACGGCAGAAAAAGTTGCTGAAATCAAAGCAAAACTTATGAACGGCACCCTTAATGTTTTCGACACCGCCACCTTCACTGTTAACGGCAAGAAACTTGAAACATATATGGCAAACGTAAACTTTGAAGACGACGGCACCGGCAATGATAACCTCAAAGCCGACACGCAAGTCATTGAAAACGGCGTTTTCTTTGAATCCAAACATCGTGCAGCACCTTACTTTGACGTTCGTATCGACGGCATCACGCTTCTTAACGAGAAGTACTAATTTACAACAACAGAATAGGATTTTGGCGGGACAATCGTCCCGCCTTAACCCTTTTTTTTCGGCGTGATAATCGCTATTTTTGGAGAGTTATATGGGACAAAACAACGCTATCGAACTCAGAAACGTTACTAAACGGTTCGGCGCGGTCGTTGCGAACAATGACGTCAGCATGGACGTCAGGCGCGGTGAAATTTTGTCGCTTCTTGGCGAAAACGGAAGCGGTAAAACCACCCTTATGAATATGATTGCGGGCATATACTTCCCCGACAGCGGTGAAATTTTCATCGACGGGAAGGAAGTCGTGATTCGTTCTCCGCAGGACGCTTATAAATACCACATCGGAATGATTCATCAGCATTTTAAGCTGATTGACATCTTTACGGCGGCGGACAACGTTATTCTTGGCGAAAAGATGCCCCCGTTCAGTATCCGTGAAAAATCAAAAGAATACAAAGAAAAACTTGACGACTACGGCATTGTCGTTGACGCCGATGACGAGCGTTCGCCCGTCAAAGAAATTAGGCTTGGCGACAAACCTGCCGAAAAAATAAAATGCGCCTTAAAATGCGCGGCACTTCCTTTTGTAAAACTCGGCAAGAAAATCAAATTCAACCATTTGTCGAGAAATCGCGTTGGAATCGTACAAAAAATCGTCGATAAGTACGGTTTCGATATCAACGTCAAAAAGAAAATTTACGATATGTCCGTTTCCGAAAAACAAACCGTCGAAATTATTAAGACGTTGTATCGCGGCGCGGATATCCTTATTCTGGACGAGCCTACCGCCGTTCTGACGCCGCAGGAAACCAAAAAACTTTTTGACGTTTTAAGGAAAATGCGCGACGACGGAAAGTCCATTATCATCATCACGCACAAACTCAACGAAGTTCTGGAAATTTCGGACAGAGTCGCCGTTTTAAGAAAGGGCGAATATATCGGCACCGTCGATACGAAAGACGCAACCGAAAGTTCGTTGACGGAAATGATGGTCGGCGCAAAGGTCGAGCTTAATATCGACAGAACAATCCCCGTCAACGCAGAAGAAAGGCTCACGATTTCCGGACTCACCTGCAAAAACCGCGAAGGAATACTTGCGCTTGACAACGTGTCGTTCACGGCGCGTTCGGGCGAAATTCTGGGTATCGCAGGTATCGCGGGCAGCGGTCAGCGCGAACTTTTGGAATCAATCGCGGGACTTCAACGTCTGGAAGGCGGCGCGGTCACTTACTTCGATCCCAAAGACAACAATAAAGAAGTCGATTTAAGACAGAAATCCCCCACGCAAATCAGGGAATTGGGCGTAAGGCTTTCGTTCGTCCCCGAGGACCGTCTGGGCATGGGACTTGTCGGGAATATGGACTTGACGGACAACATGATGCTTCGTTCTTACGGCAAAGGTCACTCGATGTTTTTGGACAGAAAAACCCCGCACGACCTTGCGGAAAATATCGTGGAAGAACTTGAAGTTGTGACGCCTTCCGTGAAAACTCCCGTCAGAAAACTTTCGGGCGGAAACGTGCAAAAAGTTCTGGTCGGTCGCGAAATCGCGTCCGCGCCTACCGTCCTTATGGCGGCTTATCCCGTAAGGGGGCTGGACATTAACTCGTCCTACATTATTTATAATTTGCTCAACAAACAAAAAGAAAACGGAGTTGCCGTTATTTTCGTCGGCGAAGATTTGGACGTACTGCTTGCGCTTTCGGACAGAATCATGGTTTTGTGCGGCGGAAAAGTCAGCGGCATTGTCGACGCAAGAAACTGCACGAAAGAGCAAGTCGGGCTTCTTATGACAAGTATGCCCGAAAAAGTCGAAATATTTGACGATGAAGTAAAGGAGGGACACAATGCGTAAAACAGTTCACGAACCCGTCGCGCACCTTGTAAAACGCGTGGATATGGACAGGAAAAAAGCGTGGCTTATCCGCCTTATCGCTTTTGCATTGTCAATCCTTGCCTGCGCGATTATCACTACGGCAATCACGAAAAAAGACATGGGTTTCTTCTTCAAAAACTTCTTCGGCGGCGCATTCAGCACCCCAAGACGCGTCTGGGGACTTTTCCATGAAACGGCATTGCTTTTGCTGGTCGCGCTTGCGGTCACTCCGTGTTTCAAAATGAGGTTCTGGAACATCGGCGGCGAAGGGCAAATCCTTATGGGCGCGCTCGGTTGCGCTGTCGTCATAAACTTTATGGGCGGCAAATCAAGCGACGCGGGAACGATTATTCTGTCGCTTGTCGTTGCGATGGTATTCGGCGCATTATGGTCGATGATCCCTGCAATTTTCAAAGCGAAATGGAACACCAACGAAACGCTTTTGACGCTTATGATGAACTATATTGCGGTATGTCTTACGGAATACTTTATTAAAAGCGTTGCGTCGACGGGCACCGGCACGCTGACGTTTACGAAAGGCGTTGTCGGCTCAATCGGAGATAACGAATTCATTCTTAAAATCATCATCGCGGCGGTTATTACGATTCTGATGTACATTTATCTTCGTTTCAGCAAACACGGCTATGAACTTACCGTTGTCGGCGAAAGCGAAAACACGGCGCGTTATATCGGCATTAACAGCAAAAAGGTTATCATTCGCACGCTGATTCTTTGCGGTATTATCGCAGGTATTACGGGATTCCTTCTCGTCAGCGCGACAAACCTTGACTTGAACAGCAAATATACCGTCAACGGCAGAGGCTTTACGGGCGTTCTTATTTCCTGGCTTGCAAAGTTCAATCCGTTTGCGATGGTGTTGACGTCGTTTTTGGTTGTGTTCGTACAAAAGGGCGCGGCAGAAGTTTCAACGTATGCGCGTCTTGGTGCGTCGTTCCCCTCGATGCTTGCGGGCGTGTTCTTCTTCTTTATCATCGCAAGCGAGTTCTTTATCAACTATAAGATAATGTTCAACAAAAAATATTTCAAAATTCCCGCATGCTTCAAAAAGAAAAAACAAGCGGAAGTTGTCGCAGAGGAGGATAAGTAATATGTTTGTTACGTTAATAACTCAGGCAATAAAATTCGGTATTGTTTTCCTTTTCGGCTCGACCGGCGAAATTATCATCGAAAAATCCGGACACCTTAATCTGGGAATCCCCGGCGTTATGTGCTTTGGCGCAATCGGCGGCTGTCTTGGCGCAAACATTGCAAAAAACGCAGGGCTTGCAGCCGGCGGAATCGTCTTTGTCGCAATTCTTATGGCAATGCTGTTCGGCGCAATGATGGGCGTCGTTTACGGACTGTTTACGATTACCCTTCGATGCAACCAGAACGTCACGGGACTTACCATTACAACGTTTGGTGCGGGCGTACTTGGGTTCTGGGGCTCGATGATGAGCAACGAGGGCACGACGTTTTACGAAGTAAGCAAAGTGTTCACCGCGCCGTTCTTTGGAAATGTCGAAAACAACTGGTTTTCACAAATGTTCTTGTCGCACGGCGTTTTGGTGTACGTCGGTATAATTATCACGGTGCTTGTCGCAATTTTTATGAACCGCACCAAAACGGGACTTAACTTAAAAGCGGTCGGCGAAAACCCCGCGGCGGCGGACGCGGCGGGTATCAACGTCATCAGATATAAATACCTTGCCTGCATAATCGGCTCCGCAATTTCCGGTATCGGCGGCGCGTTTTATCTTCTTGACTGCACGCGCGGATCGCTTGAATACGTTATCGAAGGGCTTGGCTGGCTTGCGGTCGCGCTTGTTATCTTCTCATTGTGGCGCCCGGGACTTTGTATTATCGGCTCGTTCATTTTCGGTCTTTTGTACATTATGCCCAACTACATTACGGGCGTAAGCCTTGCCGAAAAAGAACTTGTAAAAATCATTCCTTACGTTGCAACCGCTCTCGTCCTTATTATTATTTCGTTCTTCAATAAGCGCGAGACGCAGCCGCCTGCATCGCTGGGACTTTCCTATTTCAGGGAAGAAAGATAATTTCAAAAACGTTAAAAAGGTCGTCCTCGGACGGCCTTATTTATTGTCAAAACGCCACGATGTGATATAATAAAAATATGAATGCTTTGACCATTGTACACGAAACAATAAGGAAATTCGTCGGCGCGGGCGACGTCGTTATCGACGCAACCGCAGGACGCGGATACGATACGTCGTTTTTATGTTCGCTTGTCGGGGACAACGGGAAAGTTATCGCTTTCGACGTGCAAAAAGACGCCGTGGACAGCACCGAAAACCTTCTGAAAAGCCGCGGACAAACGGCGGACGTCCACCTTGAATCGCACGAAAATATGACAAAGTACGCGGATAGAGACAGCGTATCGTGCATCGTTTTCAACCTCGGATATCTGCCGTCGGGCGATCACAGCGTGTTCACGCACGCAGAGTCCACGATAAAAGCAATCGAGGGCGGACTCGGACTTTTGAAAAAGGGCGGCTTAATGTGCGTGAGCGTTTATTACGGCGGCGACTCTGGCTACGAGGAAAGAGACGCGCTGCTGCCGTATCTGAAAACGCTCGATTCGTCGAAATATCAGGTCTTAAAACTCGATTTTTATAATTGGACGAACGACCCGCCGTTCCCGGTGTTTATCATCAAAAACTGAACGATAAACCCATAAGGACGATGTATTAAAAGAAAAACCACGATATTTTCAAGTTAAAAAACCAAACAAACAATACCGCTGCCGACAGGCTCCTGTGATAAAATAAACCATAGAGCTGCTGCTGGCAAGAGAAGGCGATGAGAGCACGAAGTATTCGCGATCGCCGAGCGCAGACGACAGGCTCCACGCGCGATTAAAGAATAAATCGCGCAAATGCGTTAAAAATGCATTAAAAAAACACGACGTTTTCGTCGTGAATAAACGATATTAAATGAGCTGCTGACGGCAAGAGAAGGCGATGAGAGCACGAAGTATTCGCGATCGCCGAGCGCAGACGACAGGCTCCACGC
>ENA-OPWY01000092-OPWY01000092.1-human-gut-metagenome-genome-assembly--contig:-NODE-92-length-61353-cov-3.017847_pt1 | contig 61353 bp, 53 predicted proteins | sample MGYA00241515_ERZ502022 | MGnify/ENA primary metagenome ERZ502022 (study PRJEB25962, sample SAMEA2043045) | human gut metagenome | biome: human gut; feature: human-associated habitat; material: faeces...
TGGATAATAGATAAAAAAGTAGCTGTCTAGACGGTATGTTTTTATCGTAGAATTGATTTTATTCAAACACTACTGACTCATCAAATTAGATAAATCATCATTTTGAACAAACGATCGCATATCGTAGAAATCATCAAGATAATTAATTCATACTCTGAGCGAATTCGTTTCAGATAAGGATCTAATTACACTGCCCATCCTTAGTCCTTCCATCTTCTAATGTACACAAACTTCATTTGATTTTATAACAGAATAATCATGGACTGTGCATCCATCAAGATTTTCTATCTTATTCTCAATATAATCTAGCAACTCTGTCCCATCCAAATATATATACATCTGTGGAGCAACAAATCCCGAAACATCACGTCTTAAAGCACCAAGTGAAATTTCCGTAGTTTCTTGAAATTCATTGATTTCCATAGCGTATCGATATAATTCTTGATACTTCTCAATACGAACAACAGCCGCTTTATCATTTTTAAACTCTTCTCTCCAGTCAGATAACAAATGTCGCTTACCTAGATATACTATGCCTTTAATTGCCTTAATTGGTGCACTCACATACATATATGCCATAATTGGTTCATCTGGAAAGTTTCTTCTATGTTCAAATTTTTTCTTTCCTGATTTTATTTTCTCATATACTTCCGGTTTAAAACTTAAAAGCATTTTTCTCACTTATGACACCACCTTAATTCCATCTACATTCGATATTAAGAACTTCCATCGGCATACTAACAAATTGAACATCAAACTTAAGGCTTGGTTCGACCTTTGTGCTTGCATTGTGAATTCTAAAGCTGAGTTGCCAACCATTATCAAGATACATTTCTACTGTATTATCACTGCCAGGTTTAAACTCAAGTGCCACAAGTCTTGTAGGCAACTTTACAATGGGTACTGTGATTGCAGATACTTTATTCTTCGCTGGCTTATTCAATGTATCATGCATATTAAATGTATGAATCATCGTAAGTCTCTTACTATCTTTGCTCACGACTTTATAATAATCTTCAATACCAATTAAATACTCAATCATTTTTCTCGGCATCGTCTGATCTTTTTCATTTGCTCGATTTATTTCATCAATAAATGCTTGTAATAATGGAATGTATACTTTCTGACTCTTGTCTGCAATTTCAGACCATTTTGTACCATAATTTTTTTCCTGTTTCAACAAATCAAATACAGGCTCAACTGCCTCCCAATATTCGTCAGAACAAGGCATTCCAAACCATTCATTCCCAAAATCTAACTTATGACTTAATCTACTATGCTTAACTGCATCATGATTGTGCTTAATACTTAAACCAATTTCCCATTCAATATTTTTTCTCTTTATAACAATATCTCTAACATCACCTTTTACACCTTGACCATCTTTTTGAAATTCAAGAGTAAGCTCGTCACTATCAACTTCTGCCATTCTCGGCTCAAGTTCTAATACCATATCAATAGCAGCTCCAGCAGATGTCATAAATATTTCCTGCATATCTTCATCCATTAAAGACCATGCTTTTTCATTTGCTACCAAACTGGAATTCTCAACAATTCTTGTTTTTCTTAACTCAGCTATTGCTTTATATAAAGTTTGCATCCAAGCATATTCATATGCTCTACCTTGATCATTACTCTTTGTGCTCACTTTCTTCTCATTAACCTCCTTTGCATCAATAACCTCTCTGTCGATTTCAACAGAAGAGCCTTTTCCTTCAAGATACAATTTAATTGCTATCGCAATCTCATACGCTAAATTCACAGGAACCGCATTACCGATCATCTTATATGCGGTATTGGTATCGTTATATATAAATTTAAAATCATCCGGAAAACCCTGCACTCTTGCAACTTCGCGAATTGTCATTCTTCTATAAAGATGTTCTTTGCCTTCCACAAATCTACAGTCATTAGTTCCAACTTTTACCATTTTAGGAGCTTGTGGATGTAATTGACATTGACGTCCAGATGCTTGAACTGTATATGCCTGTTCATCCCAACTCTTCACACGATTACGGCTCATAAAAATAGGCGAATATGCACCTGTAAAATATTCATTATTATTTATTGCTTCTGGATTGTGTCGGTTCTTTTCCCCGGAAGGAATTGCAGTATCTTGTAAATCCCAAATTATGTCACGCAAGGTAATTTTTTTAGAATCATCCTTTGTTGAACCTTTAGGAAAACCAAATTCTATATTTAAATCTTTTCTGAATCCTATATAAAATACTCTTTTTCTCTCTTCTGCAACACCATAATCTTTAGCATTAACCAACGTAAAAGAAACATCATATCCTGCTTCATCAAATAATTCCAAAATATTTTGAACGGCAATTGAATGTCTATTGGCAAGCATTCCACTCACATTTTCTGCTAAAAAAAACTTTGGCTGAAATTCCTTTAATATTCTTATGTAATCAAAAAATAACTGACCTCTTGCATCCTTAATTCCTTTAAGCGAACCTGCTTCTGACCATGACTGACATGGTGGACCACCTATGATACCATCCACTTCTCCGTCTATATATTGGGCTATATCATCCTTTGTAACTTGCCTGATATCACCCTCAATTAAATGTGTATTAGGATGATTAACCTTGTAGGTTTCCCATATTGTTTTGTCAAATTCATTTGCTACAGGTATATTAAATCCAGCTCTCTCAAAACCTAAATCAAGTCCCCCACATCCACTAAACAAACTAATTACATTCATTAAATTATGCTCCTTCATTCTCGTTCTTTTTTATTATTTTTGCAGCTTCAATAAGTGCTGTTCTCCGCACAAATTCACTATAAGAAGCATATGCCTCTAATCTGGCTGCCTGCTTGAATTTATCTAATTCTTCTTCGCTCACTCGTATGCTTATTGATATTGATTTTTTCACTTTTGAACACCTCCAACTACCTATTATTTTATCTCATGCAGTATGTCAATGTCAATACTTTGTAGCGCGAACAAACGTTCCTTTACATAAGAAAATCTGATGTACTATTCTACACCAGATTTTCTTATCATTTCTTCTATATTCAAACTATCCTAACACATATCTATATCAATCCCAAGTCTACAACCACCTCGACAAAGTTCCGTTTGTCTGCAACTAGAACATTTTTCTTTTCTTTGTTCCCTGAAAGCAACAAATTTATCTCCCTGCCATATTTCTCTTAATGTTTTCGAATTCATTGATTCGGATATACTTTTGTCCCATATACCAAATGAACACGGATAACAATTCATTTGACTGTCTATGTACATTGAAAAAGTGGCCGCTTCACAAGCATCTATGCTAACTGCTGGTACTGTATCTCCCCATCGCAATAATGCGGGTGTAAAACATGTATCAAATCCAACTCTGTACGGATGTTTAACCTTTGTTGCAAGAGATATAAATCTTTCAATTCGAGAATCCGTATTTTTTAATACCTTTTCTATAATACCATTCCCCACAGGCTTGTACAAAATAAATATAACTGCATTCACTCCTTTAGGAAATGAATCCATCTCCAATCTTGTGATTGCTTCATTAATAGTATCTTTCGATACCACATAATGAATATTTGTAGTACAACCACTTTTCACCAATCGTTCTACAGCATCTATTGTTTCCTGATTACTTTCTTTTCCATCCATGAAACGTGAATACCAGGACACTGCAACGGCACCACAATATTGCTTTATCAAACCAACTTCATTATCTGTTATAAGAAAACCACTTGTTGTCATATTCGGAATAATTCGATATGCTCTACATGATTTCAGTATATCCTCAATTTGTGGATGTTTATTAGGATCTCCAGCCCCACCTAATGCAATTTGGAAAGTTTTACCTGCTGCTTGTTTTACAATTTCCATAAAATTCTCATATGACATATGTGGAGCATATGTTGTAAAACCTTTTTGGTAACAATCAATCCCAGCGTTCCTACAATATTGTCCACCATTGCAATGTCCCATGATTCCCACATCAAGCAATTCAGGAAACGATCTCATTACTGGATCAACGCCATTGATATCACTGCGAAATAAGGTTCCATTTTCTTCGTTAAAAATTTCAAAAAAACCAAACACTTCATCTTTATAAATAATCATCTTTACCACACGCAAGCTCTACCATTAAGATAGAAATCCTTGTCCTCTATTTCAAAACTATCAGTAGTAAAAAACTGTGTTATAGGCGAATCATCGCTACTTGTATATCCCCAATAAGCATGATACCCCTTGTTTTTAACAAACAATCTTGCAGATTTCTCTCCGAAAACTTTTTTTATTGATTCATAATCCGGTATTTCATAGTTGTGATATCTTAAACCTCCATCTAAAGCATATATTATGCTTCTGCATAATTCTCGGCCTTGTTTTTCAAGCATACCATCCTTTATAAAACCTAATTTTTCAAACAAATACTCTTCTGTTAATTCCTCTTTCGATATAATAAGGAAATTAGTAGAAGAACTATTCGTAATAAATCCCATCCTGATCTTCATCTTCCAATCCTCCTACCGCTTTTGAAAAAGCTTTTTTAAAACTTTCATCATAATTAAGTGTTTCTATATTTCTTTCAACTGAACAACGTGAACACTCTTTCATAGAATAATTTCCTTCAGCCAATTTTTTAGCATCATCTAATTCAATATTAAAATGTTCTTCTATGAACTTTTCTACAGAGCAAAATTCTTTCCGATAGTACTTTCTATATTCTTTTTTTAAATTTATCGCTCCTTGAAAATAATAATCATAAACTCTGGAAATCATATTTCCGGCAAACGTATTTTTCTTTACTCCCAGCGTTTTCATTACTCGCCTTTTACACGGTACATCTTTATGCTTAAAAAATATTCTTCCATTTATCTTATAACACGATGTTTCATTCATAATCTTTTACCTCTAAACCACAGGCTATCCTCATTTCTAAAATCATATCATTTTGTACTTTATCATGTGTAGGCAAATTGTAGAAAAAATCTTCAAGTTCTTCCTGCTTATCTTTATCATGTAATTTAAAGCACAATAAAAATAATTCAGCTATTTTTTGAATCTGTAATTTTCGTTCTGAATCTGATAGTTCATTATAATATTTGATGAAATCTTCTGGAATAAACCTGTCATCCATATTATTACGTGCACTAATCGTGTGAAATGTATTAAGTATGGCATCTTTATTTTTCAATCCAAATAAGATCCCTAAATATATATCTAAATTATATATTCCTCCATAAAGTGTTCCATCTAACATTGTATCAAAAAACATTCCACCATCTTCATATGGATCTTTTCTTAAACAGTCTTGAATATACGTAATTTCAAAATCAGTCAATTCGAGACCAGATGTTAAGATAATCCTTAATCCTAGATTTTGTAATTCTTCCCTGTAACGCATACTCCAATATGACTTTCTTTCTCCACCTTCCGGAATACGGTATAAATCAAGAATTGAATTACACATTTTTTCTGTCTGCCCTAATTTTGAAACCAGTTCATCTGTTTTAAAAAAGACATAACAATAATGAATAACTCCCTCTGTACAAGATGCACCTGTTGCTTTTAATTGTTTTAATTTTTCGATAACGGATTCTCCATCCACATTATATGCCGATATATTATTTAATAAAATTTGCCGTGCTAAACAATAATCTCTCATTTCATCAAAAACAAAATACACGACTTCCTTTTCATTTCTTGCAATTGTACCTTCATGGAAAACCAATTTTTTACTAAGAAGAATGCCACTATTTACTGTCTTCCGTATATCACCGGAGGTAATTCCTGTCTTTTCCAAGTCAGTTATACTGATTTCATCATAATTATCACTGTGTATCATGAAATCAGTCACTGTGTCGAGCACAGTTTCGAGATATTCTCTGTTATTTTGTTTTAGTTTTTCGATGTACTGTGCAAATATTTCATGCTTTCGAATGGAATACACATCTGCATTACTATCCTTATTAACTTCGAAAAATATTCGTAGTAAAAGTAATTGCTCACTAAGTACGCTTTTCACCGCAAGGGAGATATTTCCACTATAATTAAAATGATTACTGTATGTCTTAATAATACGATTAATTGCTGTAGACGTATAATGTTGCTCCTTTAAATCAAACTCAAATACTGGTATATTAACTTTTTCTACAAGATATTTTCTAAAACGTTCTTTATAGTATTCGTTTCTACAAGATACAACTATCTTCGCTCTACTATAGTCAGCAATTTTATTGATAAATGCGCTAATCTGGTTTCCAAACCCATCACTGTCATTTTCATTAATAGCATCAACAATTATAAATAGAAACTTATTCTGAACAGTTAACAGTAAGTTTACCAAATAAAGATAAATCTCTTTATGCTTCTTATATAAATCTGGAAGCCCCAATTCATCGAATATAAAATCTAAAATATCACCCTCAATCTCTCTAGCATTCAAAAATATTGTCGTTTGCTTAAGGTTAACTAAGAGTTCACTAATACTACACAACAAATTTGTCTTCCCATTTCCAGCACTTCCAGTAAGTATAAGATACTTTCCATTAGCAACTTTACTATATTTTAGCAAACTTCCAAGTATTTCGTTATACGGATACTGTATTATTTCAAAAAGAATCTGTGATTCTTTATAATCTTGTTTAAATTCTATACCTGAGTTCCGAAAATTATTATGAAATTCGTATGCCGAATTCACTGTCTCCAAAATTTTCTTTGTGGATGCCATTCTGTTAAGACGAAAGCACACATTTTGATTATCACAAGCTTTTTTTAGAATCTCACCATATGAATTATCATATACATAGTTAAAATTTTTAATCAGCCTCTTTCTCCACTTCTTACCATATACAAAATATCGTAATACTTCTTTACTGTTATTAAGCTCCACAAAAACACCCGGAATATATTTTCCGTCCTGAATCAATTTCTTAACTTGTTCACCAGTATACTTATTTGCTTTTTTTCGTATTGAAAAAAGAGAATTCATAAGTACAAAAATCGCAACCACTAGTGTAATAAGCCACCATATATTTTGTATTATATCACTAAAATTACTAAGTAAATTTATTATCCTTGAAAAAGATGCGCCTTCTGTACACTCATTCTCCGTTGCAGAAGACATATTTTGAGTCGATATAAAATTCTGTTCTTTCTCGTTTTCTATTATATTTTCCCCTTCGGATGAACAAGCTATTTCTTCCGTATCCTGCTCCTCAACATTTTGCTTTTGTATTGTTGCTTTTTCCCGCTTTCCTTCTATACTTGCAGCTTCTGATATTGGAGAAAAACCTATAACAAGCAATGCAACTACTAATCCCAAAAACATAATTGCCTTTATTTTTTTCATAAGTACTTCCTCTCTTACACAACATTATATTTTTTGTACTCTTGAAATTCCAACGCTCCCCCTGTACTCCATGCCCTACTTTATATATATCATTCTCTTGTAGCACCAGAAATAATTTCTACTAATTCCGGATACGACACAATAGGGAAAGTAACTTTTTTATATCTTGAAACCAGTACCTTATTCATACACATATACGGTATTACTTTATAGCCGATATAGTCTGTGCATCCCAATTGTTGGATCACTTGATCAGCATTCTCACGTAAATAATCAATTCTTCTTTGGAACTTCTCATCTTCCTTATGTTCATTAAAAAATCTATTCTGCTGACGATACATATCATAGAAAGTAGCTACTTTTTCAATTACTTTGCATTCTACAATCCAGATAGACTTATTATTAATATCTACAGCAAACACATCATAGTCTCCAAGCCACTGCGGATGAGATTTATTTAATTTCATTAATTCAAAATTTTGCTTTATGATATCAAATTTATTTTTCTTAAATGAATTCGCTATATCATAGACAATCTGTTTCTCATACGATTTTTTCCACTCCACTATTAACTGTTTTGTTTTATTCATACGCACTTCATATGGTAAAATAAAATCCATTATTCCGTTAAGCCAATCTTTTTTCAAACGATCCATTGTAATAGGTGAAAATATAATGTCGCCATTAATACTTACAAGGGGCATTAATTCAAACCTGGTATCTCTTGTTCTTCTTTTACCGATTGGAAGATAAAAATTGATCTTACCATTTTCTGTCTTAAGATTTTGAGAAGAGACCACTAAATAGTTAAAAAGAGTTGCGGCATCTTCTTCTGTAATAACATTATTCATTTGCTCCAGGAAATCTCTCAATAATTCTTTCATAGGTGCTCTGAATACATTATTGCCAATCTTTTTAACGATTGTCTCTGAAAAAGAATTACTAAAATACGATAAGATATCTAAGAAGTCTGTGAGGTCAAATCCCATATCTTCCTTAAATGTTTCCTTCACCTTTTCAAGATATTTGAAATCTGTTTCATGATCTCGCTTTAATCCCCCTGAATATGAATATATCCTATGATGCAAACCACTTAATGCCTCAGCATCTTGATCATCTGCTAAAGTATCCACTACATACTCATCTGTTATTTCTATATAGGCTTCGTTATCTGCAAAATGGCACATATCTGCTACATCATTTAAAACAACTAGCCAATTCGCATATGCTAATAAAAGATTTATATCATCTATGGTTGCAAGTGTTTCTGATTCACAATGCAAATACAAATTTGTTTCTATTAGATAAAGTGTATTTCTATCATCATGCTTTGCTTTTTCTCTTTGGTCTATAATTCGGTCTCTGACTTCTTTATCTTTCTTCTCATCTAAACCAGAATACGAGCCATATCTTTTCCAATTAATATCTATATCATGCAACAATGTTGAATGATAATCCAACAACGAATAATGCAATTCACTCCATGAATATTTTGAAACTTCACCCTCGAAATCTTCAATTATAGCCTTTTGCATGGCACGTATAATTTGATTTGCTTCTTGTCCACGGTAAATTCCTGGTTTTATCATATTACCATAACAAACATTTGCTATTCTTTTTCGAACTTCATGATAGTGATAATCCTCAGGAGAAAAATTCTGTACATTATTGTCCCATTTATACTCTACAGATGCCGAAAAAACTCCCACTTTCTTTTTTTCAAGAGAAACTTTTTTTCTTTTTGATTCAAATAGCTCATTCAAATCAGGCATCCTATCTAGCAATGGAATCAATATTTCGCGCAATATATTGAATTCTGTACTTCTATTTTTTGCCTCTTGAATATCTTCATAAATCCGATTAATATCTTTTACAACATATCTGATAATCCATTTATGACTATAGTATTGAGCATCACTATATACATATATCCTATCTTCATATAAAAAAGATTCATGCCCTGCATGAACAGCATACTCAATAGGCATAAAAGCAATCTGTATTCCGGTGTTACTAATTGCCTTATTGTCCTCAAATACACATTTTATTGAATCAAATCCTTCTGTTATAATCTCTTCCAACAATTGAATCCACTGACGATATTCTCCAAAATCTTTTACATCTTTGTAGAACTCCACATTGTTCGTCAAAAAAACATAATTTTTTTGAGGCAGTGGAAGATATATACCACCAAATCCCATTCCATGTTTTACTGTATATTCATATGTATCAAAATCTCTTTTTTCAATTTTCCACGAAAATGGTTCACGGAAAAGATAATCCCTCATATGGAATGGATAATCTTTCAATTCCTCTTTAAAATAGTCAACAACAGCTTCATTCTCTGTATCATATCCTACATCAACCATATTAAATATAATTGCGCCCTTTGCAATATACCGGCCTTGATTTTTCCATGTAAAATATAAAGCAGCATCACTTCCAAAACCAAACGAACTTTCATAATCTTTCTCATTTGAATAAGATAGATACTCGAATAATTCATCTATGTCATCCATGAAATTTAGATAATATATAACATCTAGCGCTGTACAAGTTTTTCTCTTCTTCCCTTCCTCGCCCAAAGACATGTGCATTTGATTCGGATTCATAAAACTATCATAAATTAAATATTCTATTGGCATATCGGCAGGAATATGAATCCCCCTTAATCCACTTTTATCAAAACGGTTAAATGTTTCCGCAATATGAAGTGTTCCGCTTTTATGATATTTCTCTATATTAGCAATTTCCTTTTCTAACTGTCCCTCCTCATATTCATCTGCATTAAGCGCGACAACTACTCCACGAGAAGCCTTTGCTATAAATGTATATGTTCTCTGGCTTGAATCATATTTTTGCTCTGGAAATATCATAGCAGGTGCAAATATTGAACAACTTCTTGACCGATCCATTTCAAACAAACTATAAATTCTGTCAATGATTCCCTCATTTGCAACTGAAATCTGTTCTTTGAAATCAATTTTATTTTCCCATATATCATATAAATCAATTAACAAAGAAACATTGTACAAAGGATAAATATTATCTTCCCTGCATACAAAATGGCTTTTTTCAATAGTAGTTCCTTCACTCATCATTAAAGAATCAAGTTCAAGAATATCATATTTCTTTACTTCCTCCTTAAAGAATTTCTGTACTTTATAAAATAATATTTCAGTCGGAAGAACAAACCTTTTTTCTACAACGCCATCATTCTTATTTTCTTCTATAAAATAATCAATCGTTCCAGATACATACTCTAAAGCCAGGCATAATTCCTCTTCCCGCGAAATATTTCTTGCTAAAGTAGGTAAAAAATTGAGACAAGCATAAACATTATTATGACCAGTTCCGATTATTACACGGTAAAACTTATCATTATATCTAAGCTGGACTTCACCAAAATCTTCTACCGTGTAATCGTCTGCTATCCCTGGTTTCATAACATCATATATTTTACCAAAGAACCCTTTGAATTCATCATATGTTCCAATCCTCTTACTGCCTTTTTCTTCATATTCAATCAGACAGGCATTTAATGCCAAACAAGATTCCAAAACTGATCTGTTGTTGATACACAGATTAATACAATATACCGCCTTCACAAGATCATTAAACTGATATTCATTTGTAATTTTTAATAATCTGTCAATTTTCATTCGAATAGTTGGAAACGCTTCTGTTTTTACCATTTTGTCATCACCTTCATCAAATAGCAAATTTAGATATTAACTCTTCTTCCAGAATATTATACCATAAAAATGGCGAAGTGCTTATCCTAACACTTCGCCGTTTGTATCAATATTTCCAATATGACAAAATCTGTTCCTGTTGTATTTATCTATTTCTTTATTTTCTCTATTATTCCGATCCAGCCTTCCAAAGGTATAAATAAGGTGTAAATTATTGGTTAATTCCCAAGAAATCCTTTAAAATCAAGATTTTCACGGCATCCATTAAACATTGCCGTGGCAGATGAAAAGTACTTTTATCATTGTTTTATTTCTCCTTGTTTTGCCCTGAAACACCCTGCTTTGCTAGGGTTTTCGGGTGTTTTATTAAATGCTCTGAAATTACAGATTGTGGCAAATCAGAGTAAGATTGAGCACGTTGCTACTACCTGTTAGTAGTAAAATTGGTAGTAAAAGGGAAAAGGTTACTACTAAGGATTTTTAGAGTCTTCCATGACATTTTTTATATTTCAGTCCACTGCCACATGGACACTTTTCATTAGGATAAATCTTTTTCTTTTTTCTTTCCTTTATAGGAAATTCAACCGGCAAAGGCACTACCCCTTTAGCAAGCAATTCTAATTCTCTTAACCTATAAAGGTATTCTGAAATAACCAAAATTGCTTGAAACATACTTAATGCTTCAATTTCAAATTCAAGCAGATATTCAGACAGTTTCTTTTCTCTCTTTTTAGGATCTGGAATATATATTATTTTTTGAGTTGATGTTTCATACTCAACATCATTATGTCCTATTGCATTCCGAAGTTTTTGATTATACTTTACATCTATCGTACGCTTATAGAGTTCATTCTTGTTAATTGAGGTATTTTTTTCGTCAATCACTTGACCTATTTAAATTATATAGGAAGGAGACAACATGATATGAAGAATAAACAGATTTTTCTGTTTGGAACTGCAGGCTTTGGTGGCAGTGATATCTATTTCCGGAAAATCCTGAGTCAGGTTAAGCAGTTCATTGACGCAAGCAATGTTATCGTCGGAGAGTATATGTGTCAGGGCAGAATGCCGCAGTCTGTCCGGGAATGCTACTTGAAAATGAAGGAAGCTCCTGATCATCCGGCAAATCTTGATGTATTGATCCAGAATTTTGACTGTGCATTGTCTCACCCTGATGCAGATGACCTGGAGAAACTCAGACAAGCCGTTAGGAACTCATCCTTCTTATAAGACCATAAAATAAGGCAGCTCCACATAGCTGAGTCTGCCTTACTATCTTTATTTAACGTTGACGCCACTGGCATATTGCTGTAGAAACTGTTTCTTTCCACATGGTCTTCCAAAATAATATCCCTGCAGATAATCAACCTTCATTTCTTTCATTTTCAGAAGCCATTCTTTTTCCTCGATGCCTTCTGCACATATCCTGACATTAATACTATGTACCATGGGGATGATATTTTTATATAATTCATAATCCCTGTCACTGTTCATCGCCTTGGCAGTAAAATCCCTATCCATTTTCACGTAACTTGGATTCATATCACGGATACAATGAAGATTCGAATATCCTGTTCCAAAATCATCGATCACAAATGGAATCCCGTTCTTGTCCAGAGTTTTACGGAATTTACAGAACGAAGGTGTCATATCCATAAATCCGCTTTCTGTCATTTCAACAGATAAGCATTCCGGCTGTAATGAATATTTTTGAATTGCATCCAGAATATCCCGCTCCACATTGCCGTGCAGGATCTGAACATAGGATACATTTACATTCATCCGGAAGTCAGGAATATATTTCTGCATTTCACAGCACATTGCTGCAGCTTCGTTCAAAATATGTCTTCCAGCGGGAATGATCAATCCGGTCTCTTCCAATAATGGGATAAACTCCATCGGTGAAACAAACTCCCGCCCTTCTTCCGTTATCATGGAAAAACGCATCAGTGCCTCTGCTCCAATGATCTGTTCGGACTGACAGTCCACGATCGGCTGGTAGTATACTTCAAAGCCATCATAATGGTTCACAATAGCATTACGAAGTGTTGCTATGATTCTTCCTTTTCGTAAAAAGGCCTCATAGTCATCCTGGTCAAAAATATAGAATCCATTTTTACCCATGCTTTTTGCCTGTTTCAAGGCAAATTCAAACTTTTTGCGGCATTCTTCGGTTCCCTCACAAAATGTTGCTGCATCTATAACACCAATAGAAATAGAAAATATAGCTTCATAATTTTCGGCTACTATGAAATTACGAAGTTTATCTGTAATCTTTTCTTTCAGTGCCACAGCGTCTTCTGCGGAGGAAGCTTCCAGATCCACGATCACATACTGATCCGCTACCAGATGGTAAATTCTCTGCTTGTCTGAAAGGCATTCCTTCATACAGCCGGCTACGCTTTTCAGGATATAATTACCATAATCAGCTCCCTTGGAGCTATTGATCGCTCCAAAATTATCAATTCCTACATGCATAAAAAATCCCTTGGTAATGGGCTCTTTTTGTGCACGCAGATAAGCAAGGAATTCCGGACCGCCAAGCAGTCCTGTGACATTATCGGCTCTTCTCTTGTTGCCGGTCTCATTCAGACACCCGACCAGATACTCTGCCTTTCCCTGCTGATCAACGATCACGATACCACGGCAGTTAATCCAGACCGGCATACCTTCTTTATCAAGCCACCTGTAATGAAGATTATGTACATTTTCTCTTCCTTCGCATATATCTGCAAGATGCTTTGCAAGCATCCTGCGGTCTTCCTCATATACTACCTTCATAACTTCATTTGCAGCATCTGTCAGAATATTTTTCGACATATTAAACCGTTTCACAGCTGACTGTGAAATCTCAAAGGTATTATTCTGCAGATCAAATATATACAGGTAATCATCCATACATTCTGTAATGATCTCAAATAAGATTTCTGCTGTCTGCTCTCCAAACACTCTAAATATATCATTAATCACAACAAGAACCTTCCTTCCGACAACTTCACTCTATTCCTGCCATTTTCTAAAATAGCTTAAAGATATTCACACGGTCATGCATCTTGGCTGCTTCCTCTGCCAGATTAATACTGATCGCAGTATTCTCTTCGGAGGATGCAGCATTGTCCTGTACTACGCTGGACAGCTGTTCAATTCCCTGGCCAATCTGCTCCAAGGACTCTGCCTGGGAGTTGGCTTTCTCCATGGTGTTCTCTGCAATCTCTGCAAAGGACTCCATATCTGCAATGATCTGATTGAATGCGTCTGCTGTTGTTCTTGTAATCGTATTGCCCTTTTTGATTTCCACTAAGGTCTTATCGATCAGATCTCTTGTATTTACAGCAGATTTTGCACTGTCTGCTGCCAGCTTGCCGATCTGATCTGCCACTACTGCAAAGCCTCTTCCTGCTTCTCCTGCTCTGGCAGCTTCAATGGAAGCATTCAGGGATAACAGGTTGGTCTGGGATGCAATATCCTCGATATCTGTGATAATATTACCAATCTCCTTGGAGATTTCTGTAATGTGCTCCATTTCCGTGAGCAGCTCATTCATTTTTTCTTTTTCTTCGTTCGCTTTATTTGCAGAGGCTTTTACACGTGCAGATGCGCTCTGTGTTTCCTTCGCTGTATCTTCCGCCAGATTCACGACCGTATCAATGGTGGCATTCAATTCCTCGATGACTCCTGCCTGCTCTGTTGCACCGTCCGCCAGGGATTTTGATGCTTTTTCCACCTCGGATGAATTCGATGATACCGTTTCTGCCATATTGCTGATCTCGGTCAGGGTACTGTTAAACCGTTTCAGAATATACAGCAGTGATGTCTTCAATTCCGAGAAATCGCCTAGGAAATCTGTAATATCATCACCATTTTTGGTCAGGTCACCCTGCGCTATTGCCTTTACCTCCACAGATATCTCGTTGACATAATCTGCCAGAATACCCATGGCTTCTTTCAGATTCCTGATGGTATCGCCAAGCTCATCCTCAGACTCATAGGTAAGCATTTCTACATTAGACAGTTCGCCCCTACGCAGGCTGGAAACTGCTGCATCTATCTGTTCTACCGGCTCGGTAATGGAATTGGTAATGATCCTTCCGATCAGTGTCGTCACTACAGCAATCGCAAGACCCGCTACCACGATCACAATAAATATGATTACAGTGCATACATTAGCCATGGTCTTTGCCCGGTCTAATTCTGTCTGGAACTCGTCACGCAATATAGTTAATTTCTCAGCAAATGACTTATAGTCTTCATACACCTCTCCGGTCATCAGTTTCGATGCTTCCTGCTGTTTACCCTCACGGCTCAACTGCAGGATTTCATCCGAAGCATCTCTGTATTTTTCCCATGCAACGCTTGCTACTTCGTAATCGTCCTGTCCTTTTTGAGCATCACTGTCTGTAGTGATGATCGCATCCAGATTCACACCTGTATCCTGAATCTGACTCTCCAGCTTCTGGATTTCTTCTTCGCAGGAGTTCATGATTGCTGCATCTGATTCTACCAAATGCTGATACTGTTTGATTCTGTATTTCGCAGTCATTGTTTCTAAATCCTGCAGATATTCCAATGACGGAGACCAAACCTCCGTGATCTTCTCTATATTTGAACGGATCACTAATGTCGAGATCAGTGCCACCAACACTAAAAATAATGTCATAACAAGCACTGTCATTCGATATACTTTTAATTTTCCTGCAACCTTTAAGTTAGTTATACGCTTTTTGATCTTTTCCATGATAGTTTTCCTTTCCTTTGAAAATTCAAATTTATTTATCCATAAACAGACATAATATAGCATACTTTATTGGAAAAATCTATTAAAAAGTATTAAATTATTTTCTACTAAATATTAGTGGTTCTATTGCTAGAAACTGGTGAAAATTAATCTAAATTCTGTCTCCTGGATGAACACTTTTCACAATGCTGATTTTTATTCTATTTTTAGTTTATTGACATGAACCTAAATTACGCTTCTTGCCATAATAAAAGGCCTCCTATGATTTATATTTTATCATAGAGGACCTTGCTGTTATTAGCTATTTACAGAAAAAGTTTCACACACTCCATTTATCATCCTCCATATTAATTAATAAAATAACCTCACCAGACAACATTCCAGTGAGGTCATATAATCACGCTTTCTGTTTAGGCACAAACTCAATCTTAAGAGCCATCCCCATACCATCCGCTAATCTTTTAAGCAAATTAACAGAAGGGTTTCGTGTTCCATTCTCAAGCTTGCTGATATCAGCCTGATTAATACCAGTGCGTTCAGCCAGTTCCTTCTGTGTCATATTCTGAGAAGTACGAGCATCCACGATAGCTCTTATAACATCCATCTCAGGCTGAATAGCTTCATATTCTTTTCTGAACTCATCATCTTTCAACTGCTTAGAAAGCATATCATCAAATGTTCTCATCCTTCATCACCCTTTCTATGAAATCTTTTCTTCTATCCTTTGCAATCTGAATCTCCTCTTTAGGAGTTTTCTGTGTCTTTTTAACAAATCCATTCGTCATTATTATTTTCCCCTCATAATAGAAAAAATATAAGACTCTAGTAATATCACTCCCGAATTTACAACGCAATTCAAATATTTTAGCTCGCATCTTAGGATTAACAGAATTCAGAAATTCTTCTACTGGGACTTTGCCATTTTCCTTTTTATATGCTATCAGTTTAAATTCTGTCATATAATCTCCTTTGTAAATATTATATGGCATATATACCATAATGCCAATTATCCATTTAAAGTAACCATACCGAGCTATTTCTCAAAAAACATATAGTAAGTGTGTAGTAGAGCACTTTTTCAACCAAGAAATGGCTTATTTATGGACTTTGTAGGAGTATCTAGTGATATTGCCGTAGCAAACGAAAAGTATTTTTATCATTGTTTTGTTTCTCCTTGTTTTGCCCCGGAATGCCCTGTTTTACAAGTGATTCCGGGGTTATTGTAAAATGCTCTGAAATTACAGATTGTGGCAAATCAGAGCAAGAATGAGCAAGTTATTACTACCTGTTAGTAGTAAAATTAGTAGTAAAAGGGGGAAGGGTTACTACTAAGGATTTTTTCTATGAATTGTCAGTTCGTCTCCTTTTATCTCCGCATAATATTCATGAGCATCGGCAAATTTAACCCCTTTATCTGACATATATGTTTTCACCATTTCATAATAATCACTAATTTCAACAGAATCAGTAATAGATTTTAATGCTTCTCCCACCGAGGTAAGCATCACATTTCCTATCGGAAGTTCTCCTTTCTGATATTCCTCTATTACATTTAATTTATCTCCAACACAAATAAGAACTTTATCATTTGTAATTCCTTTTGAAATATAACCTGCCAACGATTCAAATCGTATCACACCGAGTGTTTCCAACTCACTGAGAACATTAAAACTCACACCACATTCTCTAAATTTTTCATCATTCTTATTGTATGGTACAACTAGTTTCTGAAAGCATCCCTGAATATCTCCATTGTCACTTAACAGCAAAATCAATATACACATACTATAAATATATCTGAAAGTAGATGCTAAACCCGGCGTAATTTCTGACAAAATTCTAATCATATTAGGAGGGGTTGAACCTGGTTTTTCAAATTCATTTGCTAATATTTTTCCCAAAATCCACAGCTGTCTTTGCAGCCGCAGTTCCCATTGTAATATCCATATTATTTATTCGTTCCTTTCATAATATTTTATCTTCATATCTAAGTAACGCTCACATATTACTATTATTCAGTATTGTTTGCACTCATATTTTCTTTCAAAACAATCATTTCGTCCCTACATCTTCTTCCCTTTATAGTTAATCCCCAATATAATTTTCCTGTGCCTTCACTCCAAGAAGAATATATCAAACCTAAAGCTCGCAACTGATTTAATATTATTTTTATCTGTTGTGAATCATTAAAATACACCATGCATCCTGTTATTGAAGCATATTTTGATTTTATGGCATCGCTAATAGCCGATTCAGTTAAAGAAACATCCATCATTTGTGTTGCAATCACCTTGAATATTTCTGGAAGTTTTTTTTCTATGCTACCACTCCTTCTATAACTACCTGCAGGTGTATAATGATAATCTATTTTTACATCATAATTTTCAAAAGCTACATTTTTAATTTCTGTAAACGAATGCACTGTTTCAATTGCATCATTCAATTTAACTTTCAAATTTTCATTTTCTTCTTGCAATTTCATTATTGTCCTACGTAACGATGCTTCATCAAAATCTGTTCCTCTTTGCCATCCCGGTCTTTCTATTGTTTCTTTTGCAGTCATAATCGAAACTGCCACTTTTCCTACCAATTCATCTGTATTTTTCCATATGCTACATAGCCTATTAGTTAATGCTTTTGCTCTAAATGCTTTTAACCGCTCTACTTTATCCGGTTCATTCTCTTTCTTATCATCTGGTAACACAATCTGCTCATCAAGCACAAAAACCAACACTGGAATCTTATTTTTTATGGCATAATCATATTCCATCTCTGTATAGCTAATACCCGTATCGGGATTAATTGAACCATAACGTTGTCCAATTATTAATATATAGTAACCACATAAATCAATAACTTTTTTTATTACTTCAAACTGTTCAACATCAGTCGCAACAAAAGCTTCCATTCCTGCCGGAATACAATCCGCCATTAATAAAACATCCAAAACTTTTTTTCTTTCTTCTACATAAATCTGAATAAGTTGAACTAATAAATACTTGATATTTTCTATTTTGCATTTTTACACATCCTTTTCTTTATAATATAGCAATATTATACCAATTCATCTTTCTTTTTTCCACAAAAATAACGCCCCAGCCTAAGCTAGAACGTCATCCCACTTCCATATTAAATTACCTTGAACATTTTCTGTGACATCGTCTTCTCTTTCTTCTGTTCAACCTCCGCCTGTGCCTTTCTAAATTCTTCCATCCGTTTCAGCTCTTCCTCTGCATCATCGAATCCGATATGCGTGTACACATTCATTGTAACCGATATATCCGAATGCCCCATGGATAGGCATAAAGTGGATTTGTCTGAAGAGAAAAATGTATAAAAATACCCTTGAGGATATCGGTACAATGATTCCTCAAGGGTTCTTTTTATTGCATTTTTACTATATTACTTTTCAGTTTTAACAAATCACATATCGTCATCTCGTTCGTTCTTATTTTTGAAACGCGACGATATTCATGCAATGCATCTCTTGTTAATAATCCTTCTCTGACTAAAGTATCTATTCTGGCCATAGTAGTATTGTCCTGTGGCAACGCAATTCTATCATATGTAAACATCAGATTTACAATACTTTCGCCAATCATACCCAATTTCATAAGACATGAATTGGAATCTGAATAACAGTACTTTTCTGCAAGCTCTCCAAAGTTTGCAAGTACCGGAAAATCTTTTTCCAAAAATTCAAAATTTGAAACTATAGCTACCTCCTATCCTTCGTTTAACTTCCTGATAATTTTTATTATCGGAAGTTAGTATTCAAAAAATTTACAACCTCTCGTAATACTTCTGTATCAACGCTGCCATCATTTTACGTCTCTCAGTTAAAAACTCATCATAGTTCTCAACTGTCATATTCATAATATTTTGCGGAATACAGTTCTCTTCAAGATTTGTCGCAAGCAAGTCTTTATCTGAAATATTTCCAAGTACGATATCTTCACCTTCACACTGACTCAAAACCTTTCCAAAATATACATTCGGTGCATCATCACTAATTGCTTTATTCACCTGTGTGTCAAGGTATATGTAGTTCGCAACTTGATTATATTTCGTCTTATTATCCACACCATTATTTTTCAGATAGCTACGAGGGAATATATGGTGCACATCTCCGGAAATAGTAATCAAATCCGTAACCCTCGTACCATTCATCAACATAGAATTACAGTTCATATTAATCTGTGCTGCTAAGAATGTATTAAATGCTGGACTATTAACAGATGATGTTTCCAAATTCTGAGGCAATGTAACTGTCCAAAAAGTTTCTGAGAGTGCTGAAGCTTCAACATCTGCTAAAAATGTTAGGAATCCTTTCTCACCAATAGTTCTCATATCACGGTCCATCTGTGTTTCCGGTGAACCAATATATCTTGAAGTCAAGGTTGAAAGAACAAACCATTTCTGCACATATCTCTTTATCTGTGCATTCGGAATTGCCGGGTCATCTAACAACATCAAATACAATGTATATGCAAAGTCCAATGTCATCCTTGAATTAAGGAGCTTGCTCGATACATATCCGGCGCCCTTAATTGCCATAACAAACTGAGAAAAATTGTACTGGTTGATAAAATTCATAATACCCACATCCAATTTTCCATAGGACTCTTCTACAATATCCTCTCTAAATTCCTTTGTAACAAAATCTCGTCCAGAAAGCAGACTAACCAAATCTGCCAATTTACCTCTTCTAAACTGATGCATAAACGATACTCTAAGCATATCGCCATAATCCGGATCGTAGATATCATCATAATCTTTTGCTAACCATTTTATTTTATCTGCGTATCTCGATGCTTGGAATTCTGCATCATGTGTTAACTGTGAATAGAAATCCGGTTTTACAGCCAAATGACAGAAGTAATCCACGGTCTTTCTCATAAGGCTACCTGCATGAACTGTATCTGCTGCCATTTTAGACATTACGAAGTCCGACTGACTAAGTGCTGTACCCTTGGAATTGATACGAATAAATATTTCTGTAACTTCATCAATATCCAAAGCCGCATCCAACTCAATAACACCTATCTGACGATTTGCAATTCCCTTCAATGCAGTTACAGCCTTATTCACTTCATTGGGTTTTATACCTTCATTCACTTTGCAATATTTCATTGTAAAATCAAAAGAATCAAATTCCGTATCAAACACAACTGAAATATCCGGTATCCAACGTTTATCCTTTAAATGAGACGCATCCTGCACAGCAAAACTCTTTGTCTCATCCTCCGCCAAAGGATTAAATGCTATCTTTATTCTGTCCTTGTTAAAGTCATCATCTAAAACTTCTTTTCCGGCAATAGCAGCCATTAATGCTGTAACTCTTTGCTGACCATCAATCAGCACTTTCTTTCCGTTTGCTTTACCACCATCCTTTGTCTTAACATCAGGATTTTTCCAAGTGATAATATATCCGGTTGGATAACCATTGTACAATGAGTCAATTAAATCTCTTACCTGACTTCTCTTCCACACAAACGGTCTCTGAATTTCAGGAATAACAAAATCCTCTGCATCAATCAAACCAAGGATTGCATTAACTGAGTATTGCATTAATGTAAACTTTTCACCTATCATATGTAACCTTCCTTCCAACACTATTCCTTATCTGGCACAATATCCAAAATATCATCCATCTTAAAATCCAGTGTTAAACAAATCTTCTCTAATACCCATACACGAACATCTTCATTCCTACCAAGCTTCGCCATCGCATTTGTACTGATTTTAGCCTCTCTTATAAGCTCTGTTTTCATCATTCCACGCTCATTTAAGATGTCCCATAATTTATCATAGTTAACCGCCATTTTAATTTTCCAATTTCGATGAACAATCTGACATTTATAATACTAAATATTATAGCAGTTTTTTCATATTTCTCAATCAGAAATTGAAGTTTGCAATTTGCAATGAATTTTCTTTAATTAAAAATATACTACCCCAAGCCGTCACAAAAGGTCCTAACTTGGGATAGTATATTTATTTTTCACATAATAACTCAAGTAACTCCTCATTTTTCAGGACGCCTTTATACAAGCAAACTTCCCAATAATTATTTCCATATATTTTCTCTGTTGTTTGAATTCGCAACTCTATCACTTCTTTTAACTTATCTACAGAATATTCCTCATATGTTCTTAATTCGTAAAATAAGCTTGACAATCGATTTGATATAGGCAATTTATATCTATCAAATAGCTTTAATTCTGCATAATGTGTCTCTATAATCTCATTTACTTCTTTTTCCTCTTCAAAGTCTATAGCAAACTGTTCTATATATGGAATATTATCTTTTATACCGATATATATTTTCAGAAAGGAAGTTTGTGGTATTTCATCAAAGTAAAATGATATAAACATACGTTTTCCACTATCCGAAAGGAATTTTGAACCTTTTAGACTATTACAGTACGAACAACATGGAACAAGATTCTTAGCATACACTGAATATTCCGGGAAGGTACCTTTATCTAAATAGTGATCTAGTGTAGTTGGTTCGGATAACATACAATATGGACATTTTTCTTGTATTGCGTCTGGCATACTTTTTTTAATACGTTCTTTTATCTCACTAATCTTTTTTCCTTGCTTATATGATGCATGAAGCAATTCTTTCTCCTCATTACCGATTCGAATATCTGGTTTCATATTTTCAAGATTCATCTCATTATCACTATAATCATCATAATCCTCAAAAATTGCGGATTTTACATTTTCCAAAACAGTCCTATTCAAAGATTGTTTGCTCATTATGATTTGATTTAATAATTGTTTCTCATCAATACCTAAATATGGTAAATTTATCATACGCTTCACCTCATTAATACAGCGATTTCACATAAACCATCGCATTAATACTTAATTTGTTATCAAACAATTCTAACAATTCTTCTTCGGAAAATTTGGTAGATAATTTATCCAAAATCTGTTTATAGCAACTCTCATTTCTTGACACATCAAATACATCAGATATAATTTGAGTAATATTCTCTCCAAAACATTCAGTGCCTGGATTTCTTGAACTTACAATATTATCCATTCTTTCTATAACCTGTATATTTCTTGATGGTAACTCCTGTAGAATTATAGGCGAATGTGTTGCAAAAATTGCATATGAATCAAACTCATTTAATAATTTATTAAACATTCTCATAACATTGGCAATCGCATTTGGATGTAAATGTATTTCGGGCTCATCAAATAAAATTATAGACTCATTTTCTATATTCGCTAATAATTCTGTGATTGTTGAAATTAATATATGTTGCCCTGAACTCCAGTTAATATTTTCAACATCACCTTTTTCTATTTTTTCAACAATATCTTTATGTTCTTCCTCCATCAATTCGCTAATTACACTTTTCCATATTAAATAACGGTCTCTTTCTTTGACATCAATTAATGCTTTTTTGAAATTTGCTTGTAACTGTTCTAAACGCAGTGTTCCTTCTTCTGACTGAATTCCACAATAAACATAACTGTGCAACGAGTCACCTTCTCTCTTCTTCTTAAAGCTATCAAACGCACTATAGGAAATCGACATTACCTTATCAACAGGTGGCCGATTATCAACAAATACAGACTTTTTATTCTCTACAACGTCCGTAAATCCACTTAAAGAATCCGCCAATCTTGACAATATCTGTGTTTTTCCTGTTCCATTTTTTCCAACCAAAGCATTTATTCGATAAGGCAGATTTTCATTTCTTTGAAAAACAAAGTTCAATTCAACTTGATTTGAACTATATGGAACTATAGTTTTGTATCTAAATGACATATTTTTCTGATATCGACGATTGGTTTCGAGTAATGTACTCGCTTCATTTAACGCCTTCTCTGCACTACTTTCTCTCAACAAGGAATTTTGAACGCCTTCATATTCTATAAAACTCTCCTTAATATTTTCATTAATAGCCATATCCCGCATTCTTGTTAAAATACTTACATATTCTTCTGGCAATATTTTTTTCAAATTTATATAATAATTCAGACTTTGCCCTAATGAACAAAACCGCTCGTCCAATTTAACTATTTTTTCTTTTATGTAGTTATGTACTGATTTGCTTTCATTCTCAGCATTTTCCATACTCGTACAGTAAATTTTAACTGATCCAATTTCTTTTACCTTTCCATTCGCATCACAATGCACCATATGATACAAAGTATGGTATCCGTAGTCATTCCAATTATCACTGTATAAAACCAGTGCATTTCTATAATCACCTATTGATGGTTTCCATGTAGATTTTGTAATTTTAATATCAAGCATTGTTTTTATTCTCTCCGTTTCTAATCCTATTCATCTATTATTAGCGAAAACTCCGTTTTTTAATTCAACTCATCATTCCACACATCCACATAATCCTGCAAGCCGCCCGGACGCATTGCCATGCTCACATAAACCGCAGGCTCTTCTCTTGCAAATCTGGCAAGGATTCCTGCATTCTCAGGCTCATCAAATACCACCTGCGCCTCTGCCTTTTTACAATCTATCACCAGCTGCTTTCCACCCATGTCCGTTACGACAACTGCATCTTTTTCGCTGTCGTAAAAGTATGTGTTATACACCATTTTCATCGCTCCTTTTTTGACTTTGAAAATGTTTATCTGCCATGTAATTTTTTCATCATGGCCCGGCTTTCATTTTCACTCAAAAAACCATCCGAAATTGGTGTCGTAAACCTGTCGTAATGCAAATTTACTATGCGGAAAACTCAGTATTTATAATGGGTTACAGAGCAAGGAAGGTAGTGCCGTGGCAGATGAATAAAACTCTAATCATAATTTTCTCCTGTTCTGAAATGCCCTGTAATACCGAATTTTGGAATGTTCTATTGGCTTTTCCGGGCATTGTATTTTTCTTGTTTATAACTACACTTTTTGCAAAATACTTCAAAATGGTGCAATTCAAGGCAGTGTGTAGTAGTCAAAATAAAGGTATCAGAATACTCCGATTTCTTGTTTTCATTTGAACCCACCCTCTTTGCCTTGGGGTCACTTTTTTCTCAAGGTGGGTTCATAAGCTAACGAAAGGGTGTGCGAAAGTTATCTGCATACCCTTTTATTATCGTCTATGTTGACGCAAATATCAAGATTTTTGATTCCTATTTTCTCATGATAAATAGGTGATTATAGCACAACAACCATTATGGAATTACACCTATTTTTTATGCTGTTCCTAATAATTTGCAGTTTATGTATTCAGAATCAATGGATTCTATCTTAAGCTTTGAACTATGCATTATATCCACTTCATAGAAGCCCTGCTCATCGTTTACGTTACCCTGATAAACACATTTACTTCCTGCAGGCACATAAATCCTTAATTTTATTTTGTAGTTGAGTTCTTGACCTTTTACAAGGCTTGTAGCAAGAAATCCTTTTTCGTATAAATCACAATCTGGAATATTTTTTGCATTTTCTTTCATAAGCTTGTATATACAATCGTGTGCACCACGATATAAAACTAAGTCTGTATCAGTTGTATGTTTCGCTACCATGTCGGCAATTTTTAAGTCAATTTCGTCTTGTCTGTTTTGTCTATAATGCTCGTTTACAGTTTCTCCTGAATGAGCGAGACAGTATTCCATTGAATAATGGTGTATATCTATCATTCGCTCTGGTTCTTCATTGATGTGCTCGTGAGCGAAGTCTATAGCTATGTCCTTGTCAGGAGCTAGTTTATCCCAACCAGCCCCAATACCAAGGATTGCATCTTTAATGTGGTAGAAGAATTTAGGTTTCATAATTTTTTCTCCTTTATTTGAAATAATAAGTCTTTTCAGCTTTGATATATTTGCCCTTGTAGTAGATAACAAGTTCGTCTGTATCACTTAATTTTAGATCATAATGAACTCTTTTTGATTGATATCATCATCCATGTCTTTTGATTGAATCCAAAACTGCTCTCTTATTTTCTAAAACATATATAAATGATTTTGTAATATTTTTCCTAAGTACAAAATTTATAATATAATGTATACCTTACAAAAACACAGTTTCAATACTCACACTCATCATTCTCACTTTATAATAAAACATCACACTTAAAATAAGCCTTTTATCGACTTGCTCAGGTCTTTATATTATTAATCATTAACTTTTCGTCCATATAATACTTACATATTATATATACATCGCAATAATTATTTACTAAATACACGCTCAATAAATACTTTTTCTATTTCTTATGTATATACCCTATATAAATATATTTTCTACTTTCGTTAAACTAATTGAATTAATAATTTTTAAATCCATTCATAATTTTACCCGTTTGCCTTATGTTATCTAAATAATATCAAACTATAACCAATATTCTCTATACCTTTTTACACCTCAATTCCTATTATGTATATTGAAGTTTTTTGTACCTTTTTATCTCTTTCTAACTACTCTAAATTTTTTATTAATTGTTTTATACTCCCTCCCTTATAATCTGTTCTTTTCCTTAATTTATTATTTACATTCTTCCATTTTTATTTTGTACCCCATCTTATAAGCCCTTTTTATTTTCCTAAGCTATATTCCAGATTATCTAAACTGCCATTATCTTGCTTTATACTTTGTATTTACCACTTCTGCCTATCAATAATACATCTCTATTTTTTTGCCTCATTTTATTGCTAGATTTTATACACCTTATTTTATTTCCTTTTATCATTTATTCAATACTTTCTATTTTATAACCTATCCCCTTCTTTCTTTTATTCCTTGCCTCTTTCTAACTAGTTTTTTCCTACCCTTACAATCTATTTCTAACTACCAATATATAACCTAGTCTTTTAATTTCATCTTGCAAATACTTTTATACTATCCTCTTTCTTTATTTGACACCTTATACAATATGTACTCCGATTCTTCATACTCTCTTGCTCTATTCCTTCTGTCATATACTTTATACTCCCTGCTTTTACTACTTACACCTATCAACATATATAATCCAGTTATCTAATTCTATTTTTCAATAGCCTTATCCCCTTACTCCATTCCTTCTGTCCTATACTTTACACTCCCTACCCCATAACCTATTTCTCCCCGATTTTAGTACATTATCAAACCCTTTTACCCTATTCCATTTACTTCATATTTCTTATTTATATTCTTTACTCTATTTTCTAATCCCTTTTTGCTCCTTAATTAGTACTTTATATTTTTCCCTTATTTTTATTACTTACTTCACACCATATTTCCTAATCTGCTACTTCCCCTGCCTTATATTCTTTATTTATCACTTCTACACCTTACTTTATTACACTATTTTTAATTACTTTTTCATTAATCTATACTTCTTCTTATTCCCTACTTCATACCCCACACCTACCATTTCCTTTATCCCTTACTCTGCACTTCTCATCCTCTTACTCATTACTTTATCTTCTCTTTTATCTCCTACTCTACACTCCACGCTATTTATCAATCATATATATTAATTCCATTTTTTTCTTATTTTTCCTTACAATATCAATTATTCTTCTTTCCTAATTGATACCTCTTATCTTGTAGTTATAGTTATTACTTTTCAATTTTTGTGTTATCCCCTTATCTCCTACCTATACTTTTCCCTATTAAATACTTCCTACCTATTGTTTATGTATTTACAACCACATTTCTTACCTTTATTTTTGACTCCTCAATACCATTACTGAACTTTTTTAAATTTTTCAGCTTCCTTAGGTAACTCCGGTTGATATGCTAACCAAATACATGACGAATTAGCATTTTTTTCTACCATTTTTTTCGCAATAGAATTTGCACCTTTCATTACTTTTTCGTTTAATTTTTTTGCTACTTTCATTTCTTTTACCTCCTAAATTAAGATGAATTTTGTAACAATTAAATTTTACAATATTTATCTCATTTTGAGGGGCAATGTCCCAAATTTGCAGTTTTATGTCCCAAATTTGCATAAATTTCTACTTTTTGGACACTATTTGTGTACTTTTTTCCAAACTTTTTTCAATAAAACTTGTCTGTAAAATAGTAATCATTATTATATTTCAATAAATTTTACATAATAGAATTTTAATAATGATTACTATTTATGTAACCGTCATTTTAAAATTTTTAATGTCATTAATTTAATATAAAAATCTTTAATTTAATCTTTAATTTTTTTAACTTACATTAATCATTTTTTACCTGACTTATTTTTCCGATTTACAAGTTTATTTTTTCTCATTTTCCTTTTTTGGAAGCTTAACTGGTGGCATTGGAGGATTAGATGATGTAATTGGCAATGAAAAACTTTTTCTTAAACTACTATTCTTATTCTTCTTATTATTGTTATTATTGTTATTTTCTTTATTGGTATCCATTTTATTCTCCTAACTGAAATATCTTTCAAAATAAATGTTACACTTTTTATCTGCTTCTTCCATATAAGAAGGCTTTTCGACTAAAACATCCTCATCTAAATACTCACTTTCCAGCTCTGCTACCTTTCTTTTATACTTGGTTAATAAAGCATTTATCTCTTTTTCAGTTAATTCTCCATTTGCAACACGAAACCAGTCCTGCTCCATACTTATGTATACTTCTTTCATTCCTTCATCGAATTGCTTTAGCAACTTTAATTTCTTTGCAAATGGAAAAAATTCCTTAACCGAATTTAAAACCTGAGATATAGCAATTATTAATCCCCATAAAAAGGATATTTCTGACCATATTGCCCAAGACGCTATACTGGCAGATGAAGCTATTGCACAAAATACATTAATATTTCTCTCGCTTAAATACATCTTCTCAGCATAAATCTCCAGGTATAACACTGATGCCTTTGTCTGCACCATCAAATTCCAAAAACTTTTTTGCATCTGTTTTTCCTCCTCTATTGCATACAATGCAAATTAATATTTACAGCTTCTTAGTCTATAAAAGCACCTCCTTTAATTACATTACTTTGGCATATCCAAATAAATTTCTCCATCTCCTTTCAACTCTTGCATCTTCAAAAAAGATTAATTACCTTACAAATAAAATTGTACAATATTTCTTTTATTTTGAATTCCAATGTCCCAAATTTGACATTTTATGTCCCGATTTTGCATAAAATAGGTATTTTAATTACTATAAGTGTTTTAAATTTCACTTAGTGTGTATGTAAAAATACATAAAAAATGACTAATTAGTATCACTTTTTAATAATACTAATTAGTCTTAATTAAAACTTTTTATAGAATATTTCCCCTAAGTTCCTTTGACATTACCTTTTTACACCACGATTTCTTGCCACAATGTGGGCATTTTAAATATCCAATTCTCCTATCCCCCTCCATTGCCACTACAAGACCAGTACCATAAACACTACAGCCGATAACCATAAGTACAATTTTTGCTGGCAACGACATTACATCAGAATACATACATACCACAAATAATGTCTTTTGGCTAAATATTCTAAATTTCTTTTATTGCAAAAGGCATTTTTCTTTTCTACAGCCAGCCTTTCCATTAAAGCTGCTGCCTCCTCGTCTGGAAGCTCTGAGATATTCTTAAAAGGGCCAATATCCTTATCATAATAATGATATAAATACATATTCTTACAGCTCATAATAATAAGGGCAAATATCCTCATAATGCCCACACCTGCCTATATTATTAGGGTGGAGTATATATAAACCATAAATTTTTCCAGATACTTTATCTTCTGCAACTGCTGTATAAGTCTGTCTTGCAAAAAAGTCCTATCCTGTAATTTCATCTAATAATTCATCCTGTGGGAAAGCTATCCCGTCCTCCACAACCTGATTCCAAATGTTAATAATATTTAAAAGGTCTTTTTCTATATATTTTCTAATAATTATATTTGATATATCCACAATTTTTATTACTTCCTTTGTTCTTTTTACTTCACAACGATTTTATAATCATTATATTATCAAGTCAAGCACAGCTTATTATTAGGCATAAGTTAATCTATCATTATTTATCTACTGTTTTACTATTTGTATATTTAATTATTCGCTATGTTTTCTAATTAAACCTCTAATCCCATTTGATATGCTTCCTGTAGCTTGGAATTTTCTTGTATTTCTCCGCCACCGTTAATCCCGCCACAAAATAGAGTTTTCTTAAGTGATGCCTTTTCAAAGCAATCTATCCAGCCCTGTAAGCCTGATATTGCACGCTCTGGCACATATTTTGCATCCTCTGCTGCCACTGTTAAGCAATAAATTTCTCTGAATTTGTAGTCCTTTTCATACATTGGGTTTAACCTGTCAATTAGTGTTTTCATCTGACCTGACATTTCATAATAATAAATTGGTGTTGCCCATACAACAACATCTGCCACCAATACCTTATCCATAATATCAGCCACATCATCTTTAATCACACAATTTCCAGTATACTGGCAGGCAAGACAACCCTTGCAAAAATCAATCTTCTTGTCCTTTAGGCTTATAAAATCCACTTGATTTCCTGCTGCTACAGCACCCTCTGCAAAGCTTTTTGCCATAGTCTCCGAATTACTGTTAGTTCTAATACTGGTTGATATAATAACTACTTTCTTCATCGCAATAGTCCTCCAATAGTTTTTCGTGATTACTGTTAAGCCTTCCCTGCACAATAGGTCCAACTGTATGAATTACATAATCACAGGGAAGATTATAAGCAGGTGTAATTTTAGCTCCACCGGTAGGCTCATCATAGCCTTGCTTTTTCATTATTTTATCGCACTCAAGCCTTAGCTGTATACCTGCAAAGGTATGAATACAATTATGACAGGGTACATAACAGCCTGTCATTTTACTATTAGCAGCATTAACAATGGCACCAACCTTATATTTCTAACTGGCTTTTGCCTTGTTACAGCTTAATAATACCCACTTTCCCTGCCTATGAAAAGTACGCACTTTTTTGTGACCTAGTTACCCAAAGGTGACCTTTGTGTATTTTTCTTCATCATTATATAGTAGCAAGGTATTAGTAAGGAGCAGGCTCCTATCCACGCAAGGGGACTGGCAATACACACAGAGGTATATCCAATTGCTCCAGACAAGCCAATAGTTGCTCCAATACGCATTACCAATTCTATAATGCAGGCACTAAAGGGAGCAATGCTGTTTTGCATACTCTGAATAGTAGAACGATATATTGCTAAAAATCCCAATATAAAGTAACAAGGAGCTACTATTGTAAGATACATATCTGAATAATAATATATTTTCTTTGTAGGCTCTGATAAAAACATATTTACGATAGGGTGTCGCAACAATATAATACCAATACACATTATAAGATTAAAGACTTCTGTCTGTATAAGGCACGCAACAACGCCCTGCTTTATTCGATTAATTTTACCTGCACCGTAATTTTGTGCTGTATAGTTGGATATAGCTGTCATCATTGCATTATTAACCAGCACTGATAGCTGGTCTGCCTTTGATGCCGCTGTGTAGCCTGCTACTGCGTCAGTTCCTAAGGAATTAACTACTGCCTGCATAGCTAACTGACCAATACACATTACTGACATTTGAAAGCCCATAGGAAAACCTATTTTTAAATGCTGTAAAATTGGTTTTCTTAAGCTTCTAAAATCTTCTATTTTAATATGTATAACAGAAAACTTCTTTAATCCTACCAACAAGCTAAGTAATGCAGAAGCAAGCTGTGAAATTATTGTTGCCCAGGCTGCCCCAGCCACACCCATATTTAAAGGGATAATAAATACTATATCTAAAATTACATTTAATATTGACGAAAATACCAAAAAGTATAAAGGTGTTTTGCTATCACCTAAGGCACGCAATATATTAGAAATCATATTATAAAATACTGTAGCCGCTGTTCCCATAAGCACTACAATCATATACTCATAGGCTTCCTTAGAAATATCAGCAGGAATTTTCATTATAGATAAAATTTCATGAGAAAATACACCACAAATAGCTGTTAATATTATGGTAAAAATAATACTTAGTACAGTAGAGGCAGCAATGCTTTTTCTCATACCTACCTCATCCTTTGCACCATAGGCTTGTCCTAAGCATATACCAAAGCCACCTGTAAATCCATTAATAAAGCAAAATACAAAATAGATTATTACGCTGGTGGAGCCTACTGCTGCCAGAGAATTAGCACCAAGCGTTTTTCCAACAATTATTGAATCTACCAGCGTATATAAAAGCTGAAAAAGATTTCCAAGTATTACCGGAATTGCAAATTTTAACAAAACATTAAAAGGTTTTCCTATTGTTAAGTCCATTTCCTTTGACTTTTCCATATAAATTCTCCTATATGTATTCTAAAATTTAAAATCCTCGTATCTGCATAGTCCCTGCTTATACCACTTACAATTAGAACAGCTTTTCTCAAATATTTCCTTAGATAGAAATATTTTTGCCTGACTTTTTAGATAAGAATATGTATAGGCCATACCTTCTTCAAGCTGTAATGCCAAAAGCAGCTCACTATCCTTTAGGTGGACATGATTATTTTCATCTTCACAATATTTATTGTCTACTAAATTTGGACAGCTTGCACATATATCATCAGCATTTGTGGTCAACATTAGAGGCTCATTTGGATTATTGTTAAGCCATTGAACCATTCTTGTCATATTTTCACAAAAAGCACCGCTGTAGCCATAGCCTTGATACAGGTTTGTACACATAATATGGTGTACTCTAAACTTATACATAGTCTTATCTCCATTGTCAGTTATATTACTTGTTCTAGTAATTTTTTATATATCTCTAGTAATTTTCCTCGTGTATTTCAAAATATGCCTGTGGGTGATTACATACAGGACATACCTCCGGTGCTTTTTCACTAACTACAATATGTCCACAGTTACGACATTCCCATACCTTAACTTCGCTCTTTTCAAATACCTTTTGCATTTCTACATTTTGAAGTAATTGTCTGTAACGCTCCTCATGTCTTTTCTCTATCGCACCTACCATACGAAATTTTGCTGCCAGCTCTGGGAACCCCTCCTCCTCAGCAGTTTTTGCAAAATCCTCATACATATCGGTCCACTCGAAATTTTCACCCTCTGCTGCCGCAGCTAAATTTTCCTTTGTATCGCCAATTCCATTTAATTCCTTAAACCACATTTTTGCGTGTTCCTTTTCATTATCGGCTGTTTTTAGGAATATAGCTGAAATTTGCTCAAAACCGTCCTTTTTTGCTTTAGAGGCAAAATAAGTATATTTATTTCTTGCCTGAGATTCTCCTGCGAATGCCTCCATTAAATTTTTTTCTGTTTTTGTTCCTTCGTATTTGTTCGCCATATGCTTGACCTCCTAATATAATTTAGCATTTTGAGCTGTTATTAACTATATTTATCTAGTTTTACCACCTTTTTTTCATATATCCACACACCAGTATATTTAACATTTTTATCTTAAACTTTTATGCTAATTTATATGTACACCCTTGTCATTACCTTTATCATTTTCTCCACAAGGTCACTTGCCTACGCATATTTTAGCACATAAAAATCTGCCAGTCTATGTTACTACCAAACTTAAAATATTTGAAAATCCCCTGGCATACTGTTTTCTTACAAATCAAAAGAAGCCTAGACGAAACACTCATATTTCACCTAAGCTTCTCTTTATGAACACATTAGTATAGTATTATTTGCTTAAATTCTAAGCACCCTACTATTTTTTAAATTTTTCTAAGCCTTTTGTCATTTCCCATTTGTAATCTGAGTTTAAATTATCAACCATACTATCATACATTTCTTTACCATCTGTGTACCCCTTTGTAGAGTATCCACCATCTAGGCTTGTATCACCAATAATACCATTATAATCTGCCACCATTAGCTTTCCATCTACAGAATACATTCCATTGTATATAACCGGAAAGTATACAGTTGTTGCTTTGAATTCTGACTTGCTATTTGAAAGCTTTCCAGAATATACAACTATATAGGCATTTTTATATTCATCGTCATCATCTGCTTTATCATTATAAACAAAATACTGACCTACTGCCTTTAAATCAGAAACACTATTTTCTTCATCATAGTATCCCTTTACATACTCCTCTATTCTTGTCTTGGCATCAGCTATAATATCCTTTGCATCTGTATCATCAATATCTGCAAGCTTTGTTATCATTTCTATACTATCAAATTTTTCGGCTAAATCTACAATTTCATGCTTCTCATAGCTTGTATCAAATTTCACTAAATCTAAATAACAGCTTAACAGACTTGTATGCCCAGGTGTTCTAAAGTGATTATCTATATCTAAGCCTGAATAACCAGTTACAGATATATCTGAAGAATATTTATATTCATCTTCAGTTTCAAAGACATCCTTAATACATACTGGATAGTATACCTTCTTAGTATTAAATTTATTATCCTCACTTGATACATCAGCACTATAAATAACATACACTACATTAGAGCTATCGTTACTTGCAAAAATATATCCTTCATACTGTAATCCGTCATATGATACACTACTATCTAATTGTATATCTAATGTTTTCTTGATAGCAGCTTCAGCCTCTTTCTTTAACTGTTCAAGACCTTCACTTGTAATAGCTGATGAAGAAGTTATAATTTCCTCTAATCCTTCTACCTTGAATTCTTTTTCAAATGCCTCAGGAACCATACCATAATTATCTATATAGTCCTGAGCCTGTTTGTTATAAAGCTCAACAGTGATTACATCACCATTTTTTAAATCATAAATCTGAGGAATAGTAAAATCATATCTTCCTAATTTCGCACCATCAAAGTTAAATTCTGCATATCCACTACCTGAGCGTCCAGAAAATTCAACTGTTACACCTTCAAAGGCATCAAAGGTTTCTACTGCCTTTAAGCCTGAAACAGTATATTCACTATTCTTATACTCTAATTTACATTTAACAAACTTCTGTGCATCCTTGTTTACAGTTAATTTGTATTTAACCTTATCACCATTTTTCAATTCTGTTGTTTTGCTGTCACCATTAAACTCAACCTTAATATTGCTCTTTAAAGCATCTATTGGCTCAGCAAGGTCTAACAAATCACCATATTTGTCTTTGGCATCACCTGTAAACTTTAATTTACTGCCATATTTCTCATCAATAGCATCCCAATCAATGGAAATTGACGCACTACCATATCCATCATAACCATCTGTTTTTACTTTTATGTAGTCATTCAGATTAATTGTAGGCTTTGAATTAACAACTACTAAGACAATAGCTATAATTGCTACAATAAGAGCTACTGCACCTGCACATAGACCAGCTATTAATTTTACTGGAGCTTTCTTTTTCTGAACTGGAACTGGGTTCCCTGCTGCATCAAAGCCTGCCTGAGCTGCACCTGCCTGTGGTGTTGTATCTACTGAATTTTCTACTACTGGAGCATTTTCTGCTTCAGCAGGATTTGCAGTTGAAACAGAATTTTCTGCTTCTGGAGCATTTTCTGCTTCAGCGGGATTTACAGTTGAAACAGAATTTTCTGCTTCTATTTTGCTTAATGGATTTCCACAATTTTCGCAAAATCTTGCATCATCTGCGTTTTTTGTTCCGCATTTTTCACAAAACATCTTTTGTCCTCCTTTTTACTTTACATATCAAAAAATATCTTATGTTAATCATAAAATATGATATAACTCACATTTTAGATTTACCTGTATATAATATAGCAAATTGCCTGTTTTGTAAAATCAAAAATACTGTATAAGCTTATAATAAATACATTCCCATAATTTTTGATATAGTTATATGGTTTTCTCCATAAAATCGCATATATTCTTTGCCGCTTTTTTGTTTATCATTTTACCTTGATTTTCTATCATTTCCCTTCCCTTGCCATTTAATACCCTTTGACAGGTATGACAAATACTAATATCTGCTTTTCCTTCAATACCCATATGTTTTTCTTCAAAATATTTTGCATTTATGGTTTCACAGCCCGGTATTGGATTTATGTGTACTATTGGAATTTGTGCTACTGCTGCCTCAGTTGAGGTAAGCCCCCCTGGCTTTGTAAGTATCATTTCACTTATTTTCATATAAGCTGCCATATTATTTGTATGACCTACAACCTTAATCCTATCCTTATATTTAGTTCTTAGTGTCTTAAAAAGCCCCTTATTAGAGCCACTTACTACTATTAAGGATACATTTGAGCCTTTGTAATAATTGTACAATATATCCACAACCCTTTTTACACACCCTGCTCCCATACTTCCACCAGTAATCAGAATATATTTTTTATTCTTTGCAAGTCCCAATTTTTCATATATTTTTTCCTTATCCATTTTACTTGAAAATCTGCTGTCTACAGGAATACCAAAAGGATATAGTTTCTCCCTTTCAAACCCTTTTTCCAGATATGCCCCTATTAATTCCTTTTGAGGAATAACATAATAATCACAAGCTGTTTCCTCAGTAAACGGAACACAGGTATAATCTGTTCCTATAAACATTGTTGGTGGCACACTATATCCCTTTGCCTTCATACAGGATATTATTTCCGCTGGGTACAAATGTGGCATTACAATATAGTCCACCTTGTTTTCCATTAAATACTTATTTAATACCTCAGCCATTTTCCAGTTGGCATAATAAACCGGTGACTTTACTGGAAGCCCACGATATAAATTTCCTATCTTATATATGATACCAAAAAGTGACGGACACCCTTGAACCATTTTTACATATAAATTATCAATGAAGCCCGAAATTTTGTTGCTCTTTAAATCATATGGGTTCATAAGGGAAACTGTATGCCCTCTTTTTATTAATTCTTTTTCAATGGCTCTGCCTGCAGCATTATGTCCTCCACCTGTTCCACACGATAAAATTAATACATTCATAAAAAACCTCCTTTTTCGTTTTTCAACCCTTTTACAACTACTGTCATTATAACACATTTAATTGATATTTTTATTGTATTTTGGTAAAATATACACATAAATATTTTGTGTCGTGACTAAGGAGGATTTATATGAATCACACAAAAAGGACTAATTCTTTTATATTAGTCATTATTACTATTATTAATGCCTTTATTATTAGTGGGTATATTCAGGATGGTACAAAGCATAATATTTCTATGGGCTTTGCACTTACCATTGCAGGACTTGCTGCTCTGGCATTGATTTGCGATTATGTTTTGTTCTTTATAAAAAAGGACAGCAACGCATTTAAATATGTAACCATTTCTGGTTATCTGGTAGTTTATACACTTGCACTTTTAAATGCAAGAAATGACTTAGTATTTGCTATGGCATTTCCTATTTTCGTAATGTATGTTTTATATTTTGACACACTTTTTATGGGAATAGTTTCTGGAATTTTCGCCTTAATAAATGTTATTTCTATTATTGCATTTTTCGTTAAAGGCTCAATGCCTTCAGGTCTTTCCATTGAGCTTTCTACTATACTTTTACAATTTGCTACTATTGCAGTTACAGGCTTTGCACTTACCTGGATAACCCATTTGGAAAAATCCTTAAAGAAGTCACAGCTTGCGAGTATTGAAGCAGAAAAAGAGAAATCCGAAAATATTCTTTATGATGTTTTAAAGCTTAGTGATATAGTTAAAGAAAATTCCAACAAGGTTGGTATACTTATTTCCAATTTAAATGACGCTACAAGCTCTGCCTTAGACACTCTTAAAGCAGTTGCTGACAGCAATAGTGATAATGCTACTGCCATTGAACAGCAGACAGTTATGACCAGCAACATTCAGGAAATGATTTTATCTGCTAACTCAAATGCTTCTGATATGGAGAAAATTGCAAATGAGTCCCTTAATATGGTGTCTGATGGCAGAAAGCTAGTGGAAAATCTTGATAGTAAATCCTACCATATTTCTTCACTCAATACTCAGGCAATGCACACCATTGAACAATTTGTAGCAAGTGCCGTACAGGTTAAGGGGATTACTGAAAAAATTACCGGCATATCTGAACAGACCAATCTTTTATCCTTAAATGCTTCTATTGAAAGTGCAAGAGCTGGCGAGGCAGGACGCGGCTTTGCTGTTGTTGCTGATGAAATTAGAAATCTTGCTGATGAAACTCAATCTCTCACCAATGAAATTAGCAGCATAGTAGATGTCCTTGAGGCAAATGCCCTTGAAACACAAAGCACTATTGGAACTGTTGTACAATCTATTGATGAAGAAAAAGAGCTTATAGACAGCTCAAAGGATACCTATATTAAAATGGAGAAAATGTTCCACCAGCTTTACGAAAGTGTTACAAATACCGAAAGTCAGCTTAAAAATATTGTAGAGTCCAACAATGCTATTGTGGATAGTATAAATCAGCTTTCTGCTGCCAGCGAGGAGGTTGCCGCTAGTATGGATATGGCTGTTGAGCTTAGCAACAACAATATGAGCATTACCAATGAAGCTAAGAATTTAGTAGACTCACTGGTTGCCTCTACAAATGAGCTGGATAAGTATAATCAGTAGCTGGTAAGTATTATAGTTATTAGCATACATAATAATAACTATAATACTTCTCAATTACATTTTTCTTAAATTATCGTCAGCTTAACCACCTTAATTTTTCTGCTTGTTTACTAATTCCTTAATTACCCTTACTGTCTGTATACATATAGTTGGTAACACTGCCAGTAAAAGAATTAATAACGCCTGTTTTATATTAAGTGATGCAACTATAAACAAGCCCTGTAATGGTGGCACAAATAATACCAAGGCAAGTAATGCTGCTCCTACTAAAAATGCTGCCACACTCCAACGGTTACTTAATAACTTAATTCTGAAGATTGAATAATTACTACGACAGTTAAAACCGTGGAACAATCTTGCTAAGGTAAGTGTTGCAAATGCCATTGTGCTTGCCAGCATTGGACTTTCCTTCAAGCCAATATAATAAGCTGCTTGTGTAATAATTGCGATAAGTACGCCGTATCCCCCTATTCCTAAACAAAATTCCTTTGACAATATAGATGCCTTTGGACTTCTAGGCTTTTTCTTTAACAGCTGCTTATCCGAAGGCTCCATTCCTATTGCTAATGCTGGTAAGGAGTCTGTCAATAAATTGATAAATAACAGATGTACTGGCTCAAAAGGTGTGTGCAATGCCATAATTGAACAAAATAGCACTACTATTATGGCTGCCATATTTCCTGAAAGTAAAAACTTAATAGCGTTCATAATATTTCGGTAAACATTACGGCCATTTAAAACGGCTTTTATAATAGTTGCAAAATTATCATCAGCTAAAATCATAGCTGCTGCATCCTTTGAAACCTCCGTTCCTGTAATCCCCATTGCCACACCTATATCCGCCTTTTTTAAGGCTGGAGCATCATTAACACCATCGCCTGTCATTGCAACAATTTTTCCCTTCCTTTGCCATGCGTCTACAATTCGTATTTTATTTTCTGGCGAAACTCTTGCATAAACTGACACTCTTTCAAGCTTATCTTCTAATTCCTTATCCGTCAGATTATCTAGCTCCTGCCCTGTTAATGCCATATCTCCTTCGCTGAATATACCTATTTGCTTTGCTATTGCACAGGCTGTAACCTTATGGTCACCAGTTATCATTACTGGCTTTATTCCAGCATTTATAGCATCCTCTACTGCCTCCTTAGACTCCTCTCTTGGCGGGTCAATCATTGCAACCAGACCTACAAAGGTATAACCACACTCATTTTCTACTGTTAATACTGTTTCCTTTTCACATTCCTTATATGCAAATGCCAACACTCTCAAACCATTTTCTGAAAATCCCTGATTCTGCTTTATTATATTTTCTATATCATCCCTTGTAATTTTCCTAACTCCTTTCTCTGTTGCAATATACTCTAATCTATCTAACAAGACATCTACTGCCCCTTTTGTAAACACCGTTGGTACTCCATGTACAAGATATTTTGTACTCATTAATTTTCTGTCAGAATCAAATGGTATTTCCTCAAGTCTGGGCATCATACCTCTTATATCTTCCTCTGTTGCACCCGCTTTTACAAGTCCTGTTTTTCTAGCCATTGAAAGCAGGCAGGTTTCCGTTGGGTCGCCTATATCTCCCTTACATATTGAGGAATCATTATTTAAAATAGCAATGTATAATAAATATCTATGAATACTTTTTGTTATGTCTATCTCCTCTGGCTTTATACATTTGCTGCCAACATATATATTCGTTACTGTCATTTTATTTTGTGTTAATGTACCTGTTTTATCAGAGCATATTACTGATACGCAGCCTAAGCTTTCTACTGCCTTTAAATCCTTGATAATAGCTTTATCTGCTGCCATTTTTCTAGTCCCCATTGCCTGAACAATAGTTACAATAGAGCTCAGTGCCTCTGGTATAGCTGCTACTGCTAATGCTACTGCAAACATTAAGGAGTCTAGTATTTTCTCCTTTTGCCACATTCTAAGCCCGAAAACCACAATACTTATAAGAATTATTACTATTGCCAGCTTTTTGCTAAAATCGTCTAAGCTTACTTGCAATGGTGTTTTTCTATCTTGTGTTTCATTCATTAATGAAGCAATTTTGCCAATTTCTGTGTTCATACCTGTTGCACATACTAAAACAGTGGCTCTTCCATAGGTAACTAGGCTGCCAGAATAGACCATATTATATCTATCCCCTAATGCTGCCTGTGCCTCTATCACTCCTGCCTTTTTCTCAACATTTGCTGACTCGCCTGTAAGAGAGCTTTCGTTTACCTGTAGGGAAAAGCAGTCTATAATTCTTCCATCAGCCACCACCATATCTCCAGCCTCTAAAACCAGCAAATCACCTGGAACAATGTCCTTTGAAGGAATTTCTTTTTTTATTCCATTTCTTATTACCTTTGCCTTAGGTGCTGATAATTCCTTTAGTGAAGCTAAAGATTTTTGTGCCTTTACATACTGAACTGTTCCCAAAATTCCATTTAACACAATAACAAAAAGTATAACTATGGTGCTTTCTACATTACCTGACAATGCAGAGATTATAGCAGCTATTATCAGAATAATAACCAGTAAATCCTTAAACTGCTCCATAAACACTTGTAAAATACTCTTTTGTTCCTTCTCTGCTAACGCATTTTCGCCATATTCTTTTCGTTTTAAATCGACTTTGTCATCGGTAAGTCCCTCCAGACTTTGGTATTTTGTGAGTAATTCCTCTTTGGTTAATAAATATTCTTCCTTCATAGAAATCTCCTTTCCTGTGTCAGCACAGCTTCCTCTTGCAGCTTCTTTCCTGTCAAGCCCGCAAAAAGACTTCGCTTTTTGCTCCTACATTTGACATCTAATAACAGCTCGTGGCTTCACCACTCGCTGTTATTAGATGTCAAATATCTGTTTCTATATCCATATTTTTGTGCAAGCACAGAATATGAAACTTTGAAACAGATGCTTGACAGTCCGGGTACAAAAAAAGACTTTTTGTGCACAAAAATTGTACACAAAAAGTCTTGTTCAACTTAGGGTTGCTTGATACCCGATTCTTGCGAATGTGATGACGAATATCAAGACATACTTGAAAGTATGCAACTACTCCCTTTTTGTTTCTGTAGATAATATCATATAGACATTTGTTATGTCAATAGATTTTTTGTCAATTTTTAATTAATCCACAATAGTCCTACTTTTATCTTTTCTTTTTCTTCCTTGCTAATGTATAGACGGTGCAGCACAATTACTGTGATTATAGCAACGCCTGCAATTATGCCTCGAATTGGATTTGTAAGCACTATAGCTGCCAATGTACAGCAATAAGTAACTACAGTTCTATGAATATGTGGACTAACTCTTACTATTATGGAAAAGAATATAAAGAAAAATGCAAGTAATACTACTGGTGACCATATTGGTACTAAGCCCAACAGCACACCAAAGGTGACTGCAATTCCCTTTCCTCCGTGAAATTTATTAAATATAGGATAAATATGTCCTATAACTGGTGCTGCAATAACAGATGCCAGTGCAGCCGTGCCTGCGCTTTGTATATTTACACCTTTTAGATATAAGTAAACAGGAACTGCACCCTTGAACAATTCAAAAAACAGTGTCAAAACTCCACACCAAAAGCCGCCATACATAAATGCGTTGGCAGTACCAGGATTTCCGTCCTTGCTTTCCTGCAATATATTCTTATTAAACAACTTGGAAAATACCTGTGCAAACAATATGCTTCCCATTATATATCCCATGATTATATAAGTAATTGTTCTCATTTTGTACCTTTCACTTCTATCCTATATGTTAAATTACATCTAAAGCTTTAAAATTTATTTTTTCTATAAATTTCACTTTTTATCCAACAATTATACTACATAAAAATCCGGACACAATTCCTTTATAAAAGGTCTTTCCTCTCTGCTTGTATCTGCTGCATCCAGGTCTATTTCTTTAATTATAAGCTGCTCATTATTATCAGCCTTAAATAATACATTACCATCACTATCTACAATAATAGATTCTCCGGCAAATTCCATATTTCCCTCTGTTCCAACACGATTACACATAGCTATGTAAACATTATTTTGGTATGCAGCAACACGCAGCTCCCATTCAAACATATCCATCGGCTCTGCAACTGTATTTGCTGTTGGAATAATAATAAGCTTTGCTCCCATTAAAGCACAGGTTCTTATACTTTCTGGAAAATGTCTGTCATAGCATATAACTACACCTATTTTTCCAAAAGGAGTATTATATACAATAAAACCTTCCTCTGACGGTGTATAATAATCCTTTTCATAAAAGTTCTCTGTCTGATGTATATGAACCATCTTTGAGGTATCTATAATTTCCCCATTATCATCAATCATTAAGGACATATCATAAAACTTGTCGTCTTCTTTGATATAAATATTTGGTGACATCCAAAGACCAAAATCCTTGCACAAATCCCTAAGCATATTTACCTTTATTCCGTCAATAGATAAACTTAGCTCCTCTTTTTCAAAACCGATAGCTTCCTTTAATTCTTCCTTTTTATATTGCGGAAAGAAGGGTGTAAGCTGTATTTCTGGAAAAAACAGCAAATCTGCCTCCTTTGCCTTTTCCACATATTCAAGAGTCCTATCAAAGTTTTCATCTATGTTGTTTGTCATAGACATTTGTGCCATAGCGATTCTCATAATTTTCTCCTTACTACACTAGCATTTTGCAATATATCCTTGCAATATATTTTTTATTCCTTATTGTAAATATCCATTATTTTTGTAACCTTGTAACCTTTTGCCTCTACCGTTTTCTTTAAAAGCTTATCTTTAACTGAACTATTAAGTGATACTACTGCAGTTCCTTTTTCATGGCTTACCACAGCCTGCGAAACTCCAGTTAATTCTTCTAAAGCCTTTTTTACAGCAGCCTCACAATGAGCACACATCATACCTTTTATTATAATAGTCTTAGTCTGTAAATTGTCCTCATCTAAACTAGCATTTTCATTGTCATTTAGATTAATCTCACTATCTAAAACTATCTTCTTTGCTTTTTTGTAATGGCTGGCATCATAAATATTTACAAGATTTAATCGAAGTGCATTTGAAACAACACAGAAGCTGCTAAGGCTCATAGCCGCAGCTCCAAACATTGGATTTAAGGTAAGCCCTAATGGAATAAATACACCTGCTGCAAGAGGTATTCCTATAGTGTTGTAGAAAAATGCCCAGAACAAATTCTCATGTATATTTCTAAGAGAAGCTCTGCTTAATCTTATTGCCGCAGGAACATCTAAAAGTCTGCTTTTCATAAGCACAATATCTGCTGCATCAATAGCCACATCTGTACCTGCACCTATAGCTATTCCTATATCAGCTCTGGTAAGTGCTGGTGCATCATTAATGCCATCTCCTACCATTGCCACCTTGCCAACATTTTTAAGTTTCTTTATAACAGCCTCTTTTCCGTCCGGAAGCACTCCTGCAATTACCTGGTCAACGCCTGCCTCTTTGCCTATAGCCCTTGCAGTACGCTCATTATCACCAGTAAGCATAACAACCTTAATGCCCATATTTTTAAGCTCATTAACAGCCTTTGCACTGTCCTCTTTAATTACATCTGCCACTGCAATAATACCAATTAGCTTACCTGCTTTTGCAAATAATAATGGTGTTTTGCCCTGCTCAGACATTTTATCAGCCATATCCTGTACTTCTTTAGTAACAGTTACCTGACCGGAAATATACTTTAAGCTGCCTCCGATTATTAAATCACTATCTAGCATAGCACTAAGTCCATTTCCTGGCAATGCTTTAAATTCATTTACTGCATATGAATTTATATTATCCTCCTTTGCCTTATCTAATATAGCATTGGCAAGAGGGTGTTCACTATTTTTTTCAAGACTATATGCAACCTTCATTAATTCTTCACTTGTTATATTACCTATTGGACAAATATCTGTAACCTTTGGCATACCCTTTGTAATAGTTCCTGTTTTATCTAAAGCAACTATCTGCACCTTACCAGCCTCCTCCAAGGAAACTGCATTTTTAAATAAGATACCATTTTTTGCACCTTTTCCGTTACCTACCATAATGGCTACAGGTGTAGCTAATCCTAAGGCACAAGGACAGCTTATAACTAATACGGAAATGCCTCTGGCAATAGCATAGCCAAAGTCTTTGCCTAAAATAAGCCATACTATAGTTGTTATTACTGCAATAGTAATTACTGCCGGCACGAATATTCCCGATACCCTGTCAGCAATTTTTGCAATAGGTGCTTTTGTTGCTGCCGCATCACTAACCATTTGAATAATCTGTGAAAGTGTTGTATCCTCACCAACTCTGGTTGCTTCACATTTAAGTAAGCCCGACTGATTAATTGTTGCTGCTGAAACTGTATCTCCCACCTCTTTATCTGCAGGTATACTTTCTCCTGTAAGTGCAGATTCGTCAATGGCACTATGGCCTTCCAGCACCACACCATCAACAGGTATATTTTCTCCCGGTCTTACTATAAAAACATCACCGATTTTAACCTGCTCTATGGATACTGTTATTTCTTCATTATCTCTTAATATGTTTGCAGTTTTTGGTGCAAGCTTCATAAGACTTTTTAAAGCATCTGTAGTTCTGCCCTTTGAACGAGCCTCAAGCATTTTTCCTACTGTAATAAGTGTAAGAATCATAGCTGCTGACTCAAAGTAAAACTCCATCATATATTTCATAACTGCATCATTGTCACCAGCAAGCTGTGCTGAGGTCATTGCAAACAATGCAAAGGTGCTGTAACCAAAGGCTGCTGCTGAACCTAATGCCACCAGCGTATCCATATTAGGTGCTCCATGAATCAGGCTCTTAAAGCCTGATATAAAAAACTTCTGGTTAATTATCATTATTGCCATTGATAATAATAGCTGTGTAAGTCCCATTGCAATATGGTTGTTTTCATAGAACTTTGGCAAGGGCCAGTTCCACATCATATGCCCCATTGAGAAATACATTAACACAATTAAAAAGCCTAAGGACCACCAAAGCCTTCTTTTAAGTGCTGGTGTTTCCTTATCCTTTAGTCCGTCCTCCATTTTTTTGGCTTTTGCACTCTTACTACTATTGTTTGCACCCTTTACGGACGCACCATAGCCTGCTGCCTCTACAGCAGCAATAATTTTATCATCCTCTACAGTTCCTTCAATGCCCATAGAATTCGTAAGCAGACTAACTGAGCAGGAGGTTACTCCTGGAACCTTTGATACAGCCTTTTCCACACGGCTGCTGCAAGCTGCACAGCTCATTCCTGTAACATTAAACTGTTTCATAATAATCCTCCTTCCGCATGTTGTTGTTTTGAGGCATATGTACATCACTAACAATTTCAACGCAGACACGCTCTCGCTCGATTTCAATGTAGCGGTACATATGCTGGATAAACTCCCAAAGTATAAAATTATAGTTTACATAATTTTCATATCTATAAGCAAAAAATTTTTTTACATAAAATTTCTATCCTATTTTGCTTATCTTAAATACAAATTTTTGTAAAAGGCTTTGCTAAAATACTAGCTTATAATTGAGTTTCTCTATTTAGATATATTGAGAGCTTTCTTAGCTTTTCTTATAGAGTGTTTGAAGGATAATGTAATAATGGCAGGCAATGTTTGAGCCTCTCTGCCTATAGGCTTTTCGTAAATTCTATTGCGAGTTTTGCCTAACATTATTTTATAGCAACTATCCTTCATCACTCTATTAGAAAAGCTCGAAAGCTTGAACTAATATCTTAAATAGAGAAACTCAATTATATGCGTAGTTTTTGCTAATACCTTCTCCTAACTCTATTTTGAAAAAAGTGAAAACTTCTTCTCATACTCCTCTTTTTCAACACCCATTACTTTATACCCGATTTTTTCTACCTCTGCTTTTATTTTGTCCTCATCTAAAGGCTCCTCTGATATAATTTCAGTTTCTCCTTTTTTTGCAGAAGAATTTACTTTTTTGATTTTAAAGTTCTGTCTAATTGTGTCATTCATATGACTTTCGCACATACCACACATCATTCCGTCAATTTTTAATACTGTCTTAATCATAAAAGCTGCCTCACTTTCTTTATTTGCCAGCAAAAAGCTATAAAACAAATGGTTTAGTTGTTAAGTTTTTTGCATTTTGTTTTTGTTCTCGCTATCAATATATACCCCATATGGGTATATGTCAACCTTATAATTGAATAATATTATCAACAACATTCATAGTTGATTTACGATGGGATACTAATATTACTGTCTTTTCTCCCTGTTGTTCTCTCAGGGATTTTAAAATTATTCCTTCATTTAACGAATCTAAATTGCTGGTTGGCTCATCTAAAAGTATTAATGGTGCATCGTGTAAGAACACTCTGGCAAGGCCTATTCTTTGCTTTTCCCCACCTGACAGACTATCACCTAATTCTCCCACATTAGTATCATATCCATTTGGCAGGGAAATAATAAAATCGTGAATAGATGCCTTTTTGGCAGCCTCTATTATTTCGTCCTTTGTTGCGTTCTCCTTTGCAATAGCAATATTATTACTAATGGTGTCATTAAATAGATAGGTTTGCTGTGTCATATAGCTTTCTGATTTTCTAAGGTCACAGGTAGGAATTTTGTTTATATCCTCTCCATTAATAACTATTGTTCCATTATCAACATTCCAAAATCTCATTAACAGTTTAAGCAGGGTGGACTTTCCACAGCCACTTTCTCCCCATATTCCGTTAATCTTACCTGCCTTAAAATCAACTGAAAAATTATCAAATATTTTTCTTGACTCATAGGCAAAGGAAATATTTTTTACCTCTATACTATCAATAGCATTTTCATTGCTTATATTGTCACAGGCAGCCTCAGAGCTTCTTTCAATTTCATAAACTACTGGTTCTTCCTCTAGTAAAGCTAAAACTCTCTCTCCACTTGCAAGTGTCTGATTTAAATTGTTGGAAAGATTTGACAATGCCACTACAGGACCAAAAGAGCCCATCATAGAAACAATACAAATTATCATTTGTTCAAATTCAATTTGTTTTTCCTTCCACAAATAAGCTGTCAATAATACCATTCCAAAAGAGAAGGCAAGTATTGCAATATTTGTAATTGCCCTTTGTGTTCCCTCAAAACCATTAAGCTTTTTCTGATAGCCACCAAGCTTGTCTGATTCATTAACCAGCTTTTCTTCTCTATTATCACCTTGATTATACTGGATAGTTTCATCTAAACCACGCAGGCAATCAAGTATATAGCTATTTAAATCTCCAAACTGATTTCTATACAATAATCCTGTATTTCCGCCTCTTTTACCATTAATTACAGGTATAATAACTCCTACTGTAATATAGCCGGCTAATGCTAAAATTCCTGCATATATATTATGATACCCTATAAATATTGTCATTATTAAGGAAGTAATAAAGGCTATTACTATTGGAGATATTGTATGAGCATAAAACACCTCTAATAGTTCAATATCCGTTGTAATAACTGATATTAAATTTCCCTTATCTCGTCCCTCCAGCTTTGCAGGGCATAATCTTCTAAGAGCTGAAAATACTTTATTTCTTATAATTGCTAATAGCTTAAAAGCAATAAAATGGTTACAGTATTGCTCTATGTAGTGTAAAACGCCTCGCATTACCGCAAAAATCATCATTAATGCAAATAATTTCCCAGAGCCTTCAACCATAGCCTTTACTCCTAATATAGTAAGACTTATTGCACACAGATAGCCTGCTGCTCCTAAAATAATTGCTAAAAGCATAATATGTAATAATGGCTTTACAAGTCCCACCAGCTTTGCCATAATCACTATTCCACTTCTTCTGTTCTTATTCATTACATAGCCTCCTTTCCATAGGTTTCAAGCAGCTTTTGCGAATTAAATATATTAAAATAGTCACCCTTTTTATTCATCAATTCACTGTGATTGCCCTTTTCTGTTATTTTTCCGTTTTTCAACATATAAATACAATCTGAATTTACAACATTTGCTAATCTATGTGATATAAGAATAATGGTCTTTGTCAGAGCTAATTTATGGATAACCTCCATTATAAGCTCCTCACTTTCTGCATCAATATTACTGGTAGCCTCATCAAAAATATACATTTTTGCATCCTTTAATATAGCTCTTGCCATTGCCAATCTCTGGCACTGACCTCCAGACAGGTTGCTTCCCTGCTCTGCAATTTTTGTATTTAAGCCTTCCTCAGAGTTAATAAAATCTAACAAATTAACCTTTCTTAAAGCAGCCTCCATTTCCTCTTTGGTAGCATCACTTTTGCCCATTTTAAGATTTTCTTCTACAGTTCCCTTAAATAAGTAGCTATTATGACTTACTAATATAATCTGCTCCATAAGGCTTTGTTCATTTATATCTGTTAATTCTGTTTCATCTATCCTAATACTTCCCTTATAATTTTTATTTTTTCCCAAAATAAGTCCAGCTATTGTACTTTTTCCACAACCAGACTCACCAACTATGGAAATAAATTTCCCCTTTTCTAATTCCATATTAATTCCAGCTAAAATTTTTCTACTTTCATCATAAGAAAATTCTACATTTTCTAACTTAATATTTTTACAATCAGAAATTTCCAGCTTATCTTTACTGCTCTCCTCTGGCAAATCCAATATAGCGAATATTTTATCACTTGCAGCCATTCCATTCATTGCAATATGAAAATATGATCCTAAAAGTCTTAAAGGAATGAAAAACTCACTTGCCAACAATATAATTGTAATTGCCCCACTAATAGAAACATTTCCATTAAAGTATTGGACTATTGTCACTATCATACCAACTGCTGCTCCACCATATGCAATTATGTCCATTACACTGGTAGAGTTAAGCTGCATTGTTAAAACCTTCATTGTAATTTTTCTAAATCTTTGAGCCTCTTCGTCCATTTCCTTTGACTTTTTTTCATCAGCCTGATAGATTTTTAAGGTTGTAAGTCCCTGCAGATTTTCCAAAAAGGAATCTCCTAGCTGTGTATAACTTCCCCAGTATTTACTTAGCAATTTCTTTGCAATTTTTTGTACAAACACAATAGACATTGGAATAAGTGGCACACATACCAGCAGTACAATACAGGCTGATAAATTAATTCTGCACAAAACAATAAATAATGTTATAGGTGCAAGCAGGCTATATATAAGCTGTGATATATATTTTCCAAAGTAAACCTCTAACTGCTCTACGCCCTCTGTTGCCACCTGCATAACCTCGCTTGTAGATACCTTTTCACGATAATTGCTTCCAAGCCTTAGCATTTTTTCATATATGGCTTTTCTAAGGGTTATTTTTACATCAACACTTGCTTTATAAGTATATTTTGCAATCTGCTTCTCACATACAAACCGAACTACTATTACTACAATAAATATAACTCCACTTATGCCGATTAATTTTGTATCTATTTGCTTTTTATACACACTCTCAGCAAGCCTTCCAATTTGGAATACTGATACAATCTGGCTAATAAGTGCAAGCCATTGCCAGATAATATTATAGGCGATATACTTTTTTCCACTGGATAAAAGCTTTAGTAATCTTGTTTTTATCATTTTGCTACCTTTCCTCTACATTTCTTGTTTATTTTCTATTTATTCTCTATTACCTATTTTTAGTTCTTTCTTAATTTTTTCCCTTTTACTGGTAATTAAATGCCACATTGCCAGTATTGGGTGATACATAATCATTCTAGGTCCTGAAAATCTCATTACCTTTTTTATTTCCTGTCGCATTTCAGGCTTGTAACAATGAATTTTACAATTCGCACAGAAGGTTTTTTGCTCCATAAAGGGGCATTTTTCACTACGCATCTGTGCATATTCTTCTAATTGCTTGCACTTGTCACATTCCTCTTTCCCATTTAACAACCACTTTTCCTTGTGGTTTTTCCTACAATACAGAGCAATCATCTGTGCTACAACATATTGCTCCTTTTTTCTTTTCTTCTCTATTTTTAATTTATTCTTATCATCGATTTTTTCTGTTTTCATAAGTAATACCCTTTATGTTACTAATCAATAGCTACCTTTATTGTTTTAATTCTGGTAAAGAAATATATGTATTTAAACAGAATTAAAAATACAATAAAGCATCTTCCATATATATTTGACATTGCAAGGAACGCTAAAATTAACATTGCCGATGCTGGAAGTAAAATTGTAAGCTTTGTTTTTAAAGTCATTGATTTGTTTTTAACAAAGCTGTCTAAATGCTTTTTGTAAAGCTTTGTACCTATAAACCATTTATGAAATCTGTCTGAGCCTTTTGCAAAGCAAAAAGACGATAATAGCAGAAATGGTGTTGTCGGAAGTACTGGTAATATTACCCCTATCATTCCAACTCCCATTGACAACAATCCAATAATTATCCATATAACCTTAATTGTCTTTCCCATAAAAAAATCCTTTCTTGTTAAATACAACTTATCTAAGTTAGTTTTCGCTAACACATTGTATCACAAAAAAGGATTTTGTATATAGTTTTTTAATTATTTGATTTGCTAATTTTTAACTTTCTTTTCCCCAGACTTCCTCTGCAATTTCTTTTACAAGCTTTAATTTATTCCATTGCTCTTCCTCAGTTAATTTATTTCCGATTTCACAAGACGCAAAGCCACACTGTGGACTTAAGCAAAGTCTGTCTAAAGGAACATATTTTGCAGCCTCATATATTCTTGCAATAACCTTTTCCTTATCCTCTAATTCAGGTGTCTTTGTTGTAATAAGTCCAAGTACAACCTTCTTATCAGGTGAAACCTTAGCAAGAGGAGCAAATCCTCCAGATCTTTCATCATCATACTCTAATAAGAGAGCGTCTACATTTTCCTTAGCAAAAACATAATCTGCAACTGTATCGTATGGTCCACTTGTAAAGTAAGTAGAATGATAGTTACCTCTGCAAATATGAGATGTAATTACCATATCCTCTGGTTTTCCTTCTAAGGCAATATTATTAACCTGAAGAAGCTGTTTTTTTACATCCTCTATATCAATACCTAAAGACTTATATCTTTGCTTTGCAGCCTCTCCTACAATAGCTCCCCAGGTACAATCGTCAAGCTGAAGATTACGGCAGCCAGCATCATAAAACTGCTTTATAACCTCTCTGTAAGCTGCTCCAATATCCTGAATTAATTCTTCATTGTTATTGTAATACTTCCTGGTATTTTCAAAGTTTGCAGGAACTATCATCTGCTGGAAGGTCTGAGCAGGTGCAGGAATAGTATATTTTGCTACTGTATTTTCATCCTCAAACTGCTTTAAGAATTTGAAATACTCAACAAATGGGTGCTGCTTTGCATTAATTTTTCCTACTAAATATGTATCATCAAGTACAGCTAATTCAGCATTAAACTTAACTCCATTTCCAGTATTTTTATGTTCAACACCTTCAAAGCCCCACATAAAATCTAAATGCCAGAAGGTTCTTCTAAATTCTCCATCAGTAATTACATGGAAGCCTAACTCTTTTTGTTTTGCTACAAGCTTAGTAATTTCATCATTTACTATTTTATCGTACTCTTCCTTACTTATTTTTCCCTCCTTGTATTCAGCCTTTGCTTTCTTAAGCTTTTCCGGTCTTAAAAAGCTTCCTACAAAATCATATCTAAATGGTGTCTTTAAGCTGCTCATTTCTATTTTCTCCTTTTCCTGATAATCTTCTACGGCATCTCTTATTTAATCAACTGTCCTTGTTGAAATACATTTAAATGTACCGTTATTATAATTTAATAATCTTATTCAGTAAAATATATAAAAAAGGGGCTAGTCCATAGTTTAAAACTATGATAAACTGATTTTCATTTTAGTTATTTATTTTTAATCATTCTTTCTAACTCAGCAGCTACAATACTAAGTGAAGTATCCTTTCTCTTTAAAATGCAGACATTTCTTGGCGGAATAGGAGGCTTCATATCTAAAATAACCAGCTTTTCCATACTCTCCTTTTCTAAAAAATCTGTTGGAACAAATCCAATTCCTAAATCTGATTTAATCATTGGTAAAATCTGGTCTGCTGTGGTTGCCTCTACATCTGGCGAAAAGGATAATCCAATTTTACTAAACAGCTCTGAATAAAAAGCAAAGGAGCCTGTCTTTTCTCCAAGACCAATTAATGGGTATTTTTTTATCTGCTCCTCTGTAATAGTTGTGCCTGTAGAAATGGCAAAGGCGGTGCTGCATACCGGCACCTCCTTAACACTTCGTAGTATATAAGAGGAAATTCCTGCCGGAAGTGCAAAAGGCTCTGTAACTATTGCAAAATCGACAAGTCCCTTTTTTAAAACATCTATAGCCTGAGGTGTAGTGTGATTAGTTATTCTAATGCGAATTCCCGGATACTTTTTACGAAAGCTTTTAAGTACATTAAGTAATACACAATGCAGGGCAATTTCACTTGCTGCAATAGTAACTACTCCAGACTGTAAGCTTCTATCTCTGGCAATTTCCTCCTCACCACATAAAATATGTTCAAAGGCAATAGAAATATGTCCATACAGCTTTTCTCCTTCAGGTGTTAAGGAAACTCCATGTCTTTGCCTTATAAACAGGGTACAGCCTAATTCCTCCTCCAGCTTTTTCATCATTCTTGTAATATTTGGCTGATTGTTAAGCAGGGCATTAGCTGCTCCAGTAAAGCTTTTATATTTTGCTACATAATAAAAAACTCTGTAATAGTCATAATTAATGTTCATTTCTTCACCTGCTATATCAAATTTGTATATCTTGAATTTAAAATAGATATTTTACACATATCTTATGTGTGAATTATAATATGGACGGTGTCAAAAGACAATATATAAATATAAGAATATAAAATAAGAAAGAAGTGAATTTATATGAATAATATTATTTGTATTGGCAGGCAATATGGAAGTGGTGGCCGTGAAATTGGCGAAACCTTATCAAGACTTTTAGATATTCCCTGCTATGACAAATTATTAATAAAAAAGGCATCCCTAGAGTCTGGCTTAAGTGAGGAATATATTTCTAAGACAGAGGAATCCCCTCTTAATAGTATCCAATTTTTAAGTGGAAATCCCTATGCTGATATTGCCGGTATAGGAAACACCTTCTATTCTGAAGGTCAAAGAACCTACAATGCTGAAAAAGCAGTTATTGAGGATTTATCTAAGCAGGGACCTTGCGTTATTGTAGGGCGAAATGCTTCCTCAATTATTCCTAAGGAGAAAAGACTTTCTATATTTATTTACGCAGATAATGATGACAGAATAAAGCGTGTCATTGAAAGGAATAAGCTTACAGAAAATGAAGCTGTTCATAGAATAAAACATATTGACAGAATGAGAAGACAATTTTTTGATTTCTATTCTGATACTGCGTGGGGTCACCCTGAAAGCTATGACCTTATGTTATCCAGCAGCAAATTTGGTATTGACGGCTGTGTAAAAGCAATTATGGAGGTTTTAAAGGAAATGGAGGCAGCCCGAAATGAATAAAGACTTAACTACAGGTAATCCACAGTCCGTACTTTGGAGATTTTGTTTGCCACTATTTGGCAGTATTATTTTTCAGCAATTATACAATATTGCAGATAGCTTTGTAGCTGGAAAGTTTATTAGTGAAAACGCATTAGCTGCTGTTGGCAACAGCTACGAAATAACCTTAATATTTATCGCCTTTGCCTTTGGCTGTAATATGGGCTGTTCCGTTATAGTATCTAAATTGTTTGGTGCAAAGGATTACCGTGGACTTAAAACAGCAGTTTCCACTGCCTGCATTTTCAGTGGAATCGTCTGCTTAATATTAATGATTATCGGTATAACCGGCTCAGATTTACTTCTTAATTTAATGAGAACTCCTGATAATGTATTTAGTGATTCTAAATTATACTTAGATATTTATGTGTGGGGATTACCTTTTGTATTTTTCTATAATATTGCAACTGGTATCTTCTCAGCACTGGGCGATTCAAAAACACCATTTTATTTTTTAGCAGTATCTTCTACCTCTAATATTGCCGTAGATATATGGTTTGTTAAATCCTTTAATATGGGGGTTGCAGGTGTTGCATGGGCTACCTTTCTCTGTCAGGGAGTAAGCTGTATCCTTGCAATGATTGTAGTATTTAAAAGGCTTGCTAAAATTGAAATTGAAGAACACGCACCTTTATTTGATACACAGATTTTAAAGCAGATAGTTGTAATTGCTATTCCAAGCACCTTACAGCAAAGCTTTATTTCCTTTGGCAATATAATTATCCAAAGTATTATCAACGGCTTTGGTGCTCCTGTTATGGCTGGATATTCTGCCGCAGTAAAATTAAACAATCTGGTAATTACCTCCTTTACAACACTTGGTAACGGTATCTCCAACTACACTGCACAAAATATAGGTGCCAAAAAGCTGCTTCGTGTTAAACAAGGCTTTAAGGTGGGTATAAAGCTGGTTTGGATGCTAAGCCTTCCTCTATTCCTACTCTACTTCTTTGGTGGAAATATTGTTTTAAAGCTTTTTATGGATAAGCCTACTAAACTGGCAATGGAAACTGGTATTACATATTTAAGAATACTTTCACCTTTCTATTTTGTTGTATCTGCAAAATTAGTTGCTGATGGAATTTTGCGAGGTGCTGGTATGATGAAGCAATTTATGGTTGCTACCTTTACAGATTTAATATTGCGTGTGGTATTAGCCTTCTGCTTCTCAAAGACTGCTCTCGGTGCAACCGGAATCTGGTGTGCATGGCCTGTAGGCTGGTGTATTGCAACAGCATTATCACTAATTTTCTTCCATAAAGGACCTTGGGCAAAGCATGAAAATACATAGAAATTTTTAATACTTTTCTTTCAAATCATAAAATCAGAGCATATAAAAGGCAATTTAAATCTTTTATATGCTCCTTTAAAAAGCAGAAATTCAAACTTTCTCAACCCATTCTATATAAATAATCCTCCTATGAGCTTTACAACCAAAGCCATTATCCAGGCTATAGCACACTGTCCAATTACTATTGCAGCTGCCCATTTTCTTCCAAGCTCTCTTTTTATTGAGGCAATAGCTGCCACACATGGAGTGTATAACAAACAGAATACTAATAATGCTGCTGCACTTAATGGTGTCAAAATAGTGAATAATATATCCTTTGATGGCAAAAGAACTGATAATGTAGCAACTACACTTTCCTTAGCCATAAAGCCTGAAATAAGTGCGGTTGATATTCTCCAGTCACCAAATCCCAAAGGCTTTAATATAGGTGTAATAACACCAGCAATTAATGCAAGCATGCTGTCCTTTGAATTAGATACCTTATTCAAATGTATATCAAAGGTTTGTAGAAACCATATTACAATAGTAGCAATAAATATTACTGTAAAAGCTCTCTGTAAAAAATCCTTTGCCTTATCCCATAATAACTGTGCTACACTTTTTGCACTAGGCATTCTATAATTTGGAAGCTCCATTACAAATGGAACTGGTTCACCTTTAAATAAACTGTTCTTTAAAATAAGTGCTGCTAAAATTCCCATAACAATTCCACCAAAATATAGTAACACCATAACTAATGCACCATTTTTTGGAAAAAACGCTGCTGTAAAAAATCCATAAATAGGAAGTTTTGCTGAACAGCTCATAAATGGTGTAAGCAGTATTGTCATTTTTCTATCTCTTTCAGACGGAAGTGTTCGGCTTGCCATAACTCCTGGAACAGTACATCCAAAGCCAATAAGCATTGGTACAATGCTTTTTCCTGATAAGCCTATCTTTCTTAATAATTTGTCCATAACAAAGGCAACTCTGGCCATATATCCACTATCCTCGAGTAATGATAAAAAGAAAAATAATGTAACTATAATTGGTAAAAAACTAAGCACACTTCCTACACCATTAAAAATACCATCTATAATCAATGAGCTTAGCACTGAATTTACATGACCTTTTTTCAATGCCATATCCATAATATTGGTCAGGCTCTCTATACCATTTGCCAGTATATCCTGCAAAAATGCACCAATAATATTAAATGTAAGAAAAAAGACTATTGCCATAATACATATAAATGCTGGAATTGCTGTGTACCTTCCGGTAAGTATTTTATCTATTCTTCGGCTCCTTGCATGTTCCTTACTTTCCTTTGGCTTTATAACAGTTTCATCACATATTTTTCGGATAAAGTTAAAACGCATATCTGCTATAGCTGCGGCCCTATCCAGATTTCTCTCTTTCTCCATTTGAACAATAATATGCTCTATCATTTCCTTTTCATTCTGTTCAAATTGAAGCTGTTCTATTATTTGTGCATCACCTTCTGCAATCTTAGTAGCTGCAAACCTGACAGGCACCTCATACCTATTAGCATGATCTTCTATTAAGTGCATAATCCCATGTATACATCTATGTACTGCACTACCTTCCTCATTAGCACTACAAAAATCCTGTCTGCCAGGTTTTTCCTGATTTTTAGCTACATGTATTGCATGGTCAACCAATTCCTCTATACCCTCATTTTTTGCAGCTGAAATAGGAACAACCGGCACTCCTAAAGACTCTTCAAGCTCATTAATAAGCACTGAGCCACCATTTTCTCTTACTTCATCCATCATATTAAGGGCCACAACCATAGGAATATCTAACTCTAGAAGCTGCATTGTAAGATACAAATTGCGTTCTATGTTTGAAGCATCTACTATATTTATTATACCCTTAGGCTTTTCTTTTAATATAAATGACCTTGTTACTATTTCCTCACTACTGTATGGTGACATAGAATAAATACCTGGAAGGTCTGTAACCATTGTATTCGGATGTCCCTTTATCGGACCATCCTTTCTATCTACTGTAACACCAGGAAAATTTCCCACATGTTGGTTAGAGCCGGTTAATCTATTAAATAAAGTTGTTTTACCACAATTTTGATTTCCTGCAAGAGCAAATGTAAGTATCTCTCCATCTGGCAATGGATTTCCACTTCCTTTTGGATGATATTTTCCACCCTCACCTAACCCTGGATGTGGTATTTCCTTTTTCTTTTTTGATTTTCCTGCATTTTCCTCCAAAACAATTTTGCTGTTAGCGTGATACTCATCTATTTTATTTTCATTTACTTCTATTTTTGACGCATCATCAAGTCTTAATGTCAATTCATAGCCATGAACCCTAAGCTCCATAGGATCTCCCATTGGAGCATATTTCACAAGAGTCACTTCCACTCCTGGTATAAGACCCATATCTAGAAAATGTTGTCTTAATGCCCCCTCTCCACCCACTGCCTGTATGACAGCAGTTTTTCCTATTTTCAGTTCCTTTAATGTCATTTTAAGACCTCGTTTCGCTTAAAACTATTTTTATTTTTACATTGCTTTAAAGCCGTTTGCTGCTCCGTCAAAACCTATCTTATAGGCTGCAAAAGCCTGCGCCTTATCAAGTGCTTCAATAGGTGTCATACCTTTTGCATATGAGCTTATAAAGCAGCTAAATAAGCTATCTCCAGCACCTACCGTATTAACAATCTTTTCGACTTTTTTCGCTGGCTCATCATAAAATTTATCTTCTTTCTTTACATACATTAATGCTCCCTTACTTCCCTGTCCTAAAACAATAATATCATTGTGATATGTATTTTCTATTTGTCTTATAAATTCCTGTGGATTTCCCTGTATTCCCTCATCACTTAAAAACAAAATATTTGCTGTTTCCATAAATTCTCTATTGTACTCATCATTTATGTCGTTAAGCACATGAACATCAGTTGCAATAGTCTTTCCTGACGCTTTTAGGGTTTTTAAAAGCTGTCGGTTGTAATTAATATTGCATGCAATAATTATATCATATTTGTCAAAATCAATCTTTGAAAAATCATATTCTGTTTCCTGAATATCCTTTAAATCACAGTATATTTTTCGTTTACCGTCCCTGTCATATAAAATATTTGATGTACAGGTCTTTTCCAGTTTCTTTTCCATAAGGCTAGTATTAATCCCACAGCTTTCAAACTCTGAAACAATCGTTTTACCCATTAAATCATTACCTATAATAGTTGCAATATCTACCTCATCCCCCAATGCTGTCATTGCCTTTGCTATATTGTAACCCACACCAGCTACACCTACATTTACTCCGTGAAAATTGTACTCAATAGGACAATATTCAATAGGGAAATTATTTATACTACAGGTTACCTCGATATTTACCAATCCTGATATAAAAATTTTGCTCATCGCTGTTCTCCTTTACTTTTACTTAAGTATAAACTTATGCCTATAATTTTCAAAACTTTCTAGTAAATAATTATTGTTTTATTTTAAAGTTTCCTCCCTGATTGTATGCTTTTTTCTATACCCTCTGACTGTTTTCATATAGATTAACACAAACGCACCCACCATAGCAGCCACCACTCCTCCAACACTGCCAAAGAATGCCACTTTATTAGAATACCATCTAACAAAGAAGTTGGTAGTAACAGTTACCGTATTATTAAAGCTTACAACCTTTCCACTGGCTATATCCTCTGCGTTTTCGCTGTCTGTTACATTTCCTGCCATATCCTCTACTTCAAATCGGATTTTCTGATTTACTCCTGCCTTTATATTAAATGTATCCTCAAAATCCATATTGTTATTAAATTCATTTGCCTTATATATTTCTTTATCATTTGCATATACTCTTACCTCTTTTACTCCTAAAGCATCAAATAGCTTATACTTTACTGTGATTTCATCAGCATTATATGTACCCTTTTCCATACCACTTACCATTACTATTTCAGGCTTTGTGTTATCTACTGCAAAGGTTGCATATAAGTTATCATATACCAAGGTCTGTGAAACATTTCCTGCCTTATCCTTTGAGGTAGTTGAAATAACATATATTCCGTCCTTTACAAAGTTCTCCTTGCTGATGGTGTACTGATATTTGTACCAGCCATTATCTCCTCTCGCCTTGCTGTTGTCTAGTGGTGTTGCTTCATATATCAGGTCAGTAACCTTTGCACCATCTCTTGCAACCTCCATGCTTAACTGGGTAAGTGTATTAACATTATATTCTGTTATTACAAAATCTCCCTCTACCTCTTTAACATAGCCATTCATTACATTGGTTAATACATCATTAAAGGTATAAACAGAGCCATATCTGTTAAGTGAAAAGGTTACCTGCTTTTGGCTTACTCTTCCAGCTTTATCCCTTGCTGCTACTGTTAGTACATAAAGTCCGTCATTTTCTCTTTTCTTAGCAAAGGTATCAAAGCTTCCCTTTACACCTTTCTCAGTATTTTCTATTCCATTAATAAACTGATTTGTTACATCTAAATCCTTAACACTTTCAATGTCCTTGTAGTCATCCTTAAAATACACTCCTGTTTTTGTAAGTGATATGTTATATTCATCAAAGTAGTTATCACTTATATTTATAGATGGTGCTATATTGTCATTGTATGCACCCATATCTTTTACCCCTGTAATAGTTATTTCTGGTGCTGCAGTATCTACTGTAAATATAACTGTTCTTGTAAGTGCTGTATTTCCAGCCTTATCCTTTGCCTGTACTCTTAAAGTGTATGTACCCTCGTCTGCAAAGGTGTAGTTAAGCACATCCTCCTTTTTAGTTCCATTAAATGATAAATCATAATCCTTATACTCTTTATTGTTTAACCTTCTAACAACACTTATGTCTACAGCATTTGTATCGTAATTAGACTCTATCACCTTTAAGGTCATTTCTGCCTTGTCTGCATAATAAGCATTTTCTATAACTCCAGTAATCTCACAAAACGGAGAAGTATTGTCTAAGGTAAATTTAATACTTTTTTCTGCTGCTTCATTTCCTGCTGCATCTATTGATTTTACCGTGACCTCATAAGTACCATCTTTATCAAATGTGAAGGTGCATTGATTATCCTTACTTGTAGCTGCCTCTGCCTTAATCTGGTACTGTTCACTTTCTCCGTCAAGTATTCTTGTAACATAGGCTGTGGTTTCATTGCCAACTTCACTGAAATGCTTTTCTGCCACAGATGTAATTACTGTAACTACACCTGTGTTATAGCTTTCGTTTTCTACGCCACTTATGTCATTAATAATAGGAGCTGTTGTGTCTATATATACTGTTTTTTCTGCTTGACCTATGTTGCCTGCGTTGTCTGTTACAATAGCTTTAACAGTATAGCTTCCAGCCTCATTCACATACTTTTCAATCAGGTCATTGGTAAGTGTAAGCTTTTTGCCGTCTGTTTCCTTACCCTTTACATCATAGGTGTCACTAATTACCTTATTGTCATTTACGAAAACCTCTACCCTGTTAATTCCTGATATTACATCCCTTTCATTAATACTAATGTTAAAGTCTACTGCTTTGTTGTACCATTTGTTATTGCTGTCAGGTTTTCTGCTTTCACTAACTTTTATCTCAGGAGCAGTGTTTTCTATAACCACATAGTTACTTTCATACCTTCTTATGCCCTGTTCATCAACAAGCTCATTAAGGTTGTAGGTCCTGCTATGGCCTACCTTATCCTTTATTATTAATGATACATTTCCTTTTATATTGCCTTTTAATGTATACTGTACCTGTGATATTCCACCTTCCTTATTAACAATATTTCCTTTATATTCTCTATTTCCAACATAAAGTGTAGCTGTTGCCATACCTGAAATGCTATCTACAAGCTCTAATGTTAATTTAACATCTTTATTGTAAAAACTTCCGTATGATTTCACATTTTCCTTTCCACTTGTTTCTACAGCTTTTATATTCCCGGCTGGCTCTGTCTTATCTATATATACAGTGTAGGGAGCTGTACTATCAACAGCATTTCCTGCATTATCCACTATGTTTTTTACAATTATTGTAACTGCTCCGTCCTTACCTATGCTATATTTTGATGTGTCAACCTTATATGTATAGCTGACAGTCTTTGTATTAAGGTTAGTCAGGTCGATGTTTTTTGTTTGTACAAGTGAGTTATTAGTGTATACTTCTACTGTAAAGCTTGCTATACCTGATACTGCACCATTGTTCAACTCATCTACTTTATCATATATATTTATATCAAGTATAACATCATTACCAAAGTAATAATTGTTGCTGGTATCAACATATCTTGCCACACTGTTTGATGCTTCACTAAGCTTAATATCTGCCTTAGCTTTTCCTTTTTCAATAAGAAGCTCATTGCCTGTAACATCTGCATTTCCAGTATTTACAGGTATATTTTTCAAAGTATTGTTTAT
>ENA-OPWY01000098-OPWY01000098.1-human-gut-metagenome-genome-assembly--contig:-NODE-98-length-59763-cov-3.035339_pt1 | contig 59763 bp, 43 predicted proteins | sample MGYA00241515_ERZ502022 | MGnify/ENA primary metagenome ERZ502022 (study PRJEB25962, sample SAMEA2043045) | human gut metagenome | biome: human gut; feature: human-associated habitat; material: faeces...
ATGCTCCTTTCGTCTTTCCAATTCTTCCATAACTTCTCTATATTTCTCTGGACTATTACTAATTTCCGTAAATACTTCTATCTCATCTTCCATTCCTTTCCATCTATCCTCCTTATCATATTGATACTGTTCCATAGTAAAACCATATATTCCTTCTTTCATATTATTTAAAATTCTATTATTACATTCTTCATGCAAATTTTTTATATAGCTAATATACTCATCCAGCGTATATACAAATACATTTAACAAACCCTCATTATATTCATAGCTACTCTGTCCTTTTCCAAAATTTCTTTTTACTGCTAGTAATTTAGTATTATATTCTTTAAAGAAATCCACACCTTCTCTCACATTTGTTATTTTATCCAATCTTGGGATTACATATTTTTCTGTCATCTCAAGTGAATATTCTATACTTTTAGCCATTGCCTGTTCATTATCTTTTTCATATGAAAATAGTCCTATTTCCTGATACCTTTTTTTCTCGCTCCCGTCATTGCATTTTCTATAAAAACGATATAATTCTCTTAGCCATACAGCATTATCTCTTGGTGTTTTATCTAAATCTATATTTGCTCTATATACTGTTGCAATTCCACCATATATTTCATATTCTTTATGACTAAAATTGTATGCGTTTACGGGTCTATATGTAATTACATGAATTATCTCATCTCCTATCATTCTTACAAAGTATGGCTGTCTACCCTTTATTTTCTTAAAGCCATATTTTTTTAATCCCTCTCCGTAAATCCTTTTGAATGTTGTTCCAAATGTTGCCATTTCTTTTTCTCCTTTTTTGTTCTCTTAATCTTATATTTTTAATCCGTATAATTTTTAATTATCAATGCTTTTACCTTTTTCTAAACTATTAACATACTCTATTAAATTTTTCGTTATATAAAAAATGCAACCAAAGAAAACTCTTTGATTGCAACTGAACTATCATAGTATTTAATAACACCTTAGACTTCTAGCTTTGTGCCCCTATATTTCTATAAGTTTACCTAGGTGGATTATATCATTAAGAAGACTGGAGAACAACTATTTTTTCTTTATTCTACAATATTATTCATTTTATATTTGTTATAAATCATATTTATCTCTTCTTTTTGCTGCTCCCTTGTAAACCTGTTCGTCGGTTCTTGCAGAAACAACTATAATCCCCATTACACCTTCTACTCGAACAATTTTATAAACAACCCGAATACCTAAATCTTTAAACTTTATCTTCATAAGATTTGTAAGGTTTGTCCCTTTTTTATTACCTAGTGGTTTTCCATATCTATATCCTCCGTATCTAAAAGTTCCTCTTTTTCAATTCCTAAATTTTTAATCACTGCGTCAAATGGAATTGTTTTGCTATCTCCATTATCCTCCATACGCTTATTAGCTTCTAATAAAAGAAAATATTCCTCTTCTATTTCAGTTAATCTAGTATATTCCTCTGGTGATAAAATAATTGCTGAGGGTTGATTGTTTTATTTTAATTTATCTTATCTGATTTGCAATAAATAACGACGCAACATTTAACAGCTTTTTTTCCACCTCTGTTATAACCATTCTCTCTGTCAGCAGCATTATTACTGCTCCTACTGCCTCTCCGTCCCTGATAATAGGCTGGATAATTTGTTGATAAGCAGCCTCGTCCCTTTCATTGCCTAGAATATTAACTGCCCTGCTTGCATTTGAATTAACATACATAGCTCTCTCGTTAATGATTTTTAACAAATTATTTGAAATGCCCTTATTAATAATATCCTTTTTCAATGCACCAGAAGCCGCAACTATTTGGTCCTTGTCCACAATTATTACTGCTGCCTTTGATACAGTTGCTAATGAATTTGCATACTCCTGTGCATATGGTAAAAACTCATCTATAGGGGAATATTTTTTTATTATGACGGATTGATCATTATCTGTGAAAATTTCTACTGAATCACCCTCATTTATTCTAAGGGTCTTTCTTATCTCTTTAGGAATTACAATTCTTCCAAGCTCATCTAACCTTCTAATAATCCCTGTAGCCTTCATTGTTTTTCCTCCAATTTCATATTTCTAAGTAATACTCCTGTTTCTCTTGTATACAAGGGTATCATATTTTGCTGTGTTTAGCTTTGGAATTATTATGTGGAAAATATGTGAAATTATACATATAATAAAAAAAGATAGCAGCAAACTTATTTACAGCTCTATCCTTTACTGCCATTTTTCTTTGCTCTATCTTTTCTTTTCTATTACTTAATCTACTCCATAATAACACATTTCATTGTATATTGCTTCATATCCCGCATTAGTAAAGTGTATTCCGTCCCCACAATCATATTTGCTTGCTAATCTGTTATTTTCATCCTTCAAAACATTAGACAGGTCAAGATAATATATTTCCTTTATATTGGCAAGACTTAAAAGCTCTCTATTCATATCATCAACATTGATATTATTCATATTAGGATTGCCTCTGTTGTAGGTTTCCTCATTAACAGGCAGAATGCTCTCTATAATTATTTTGCTGTTTGGCGATGCCTTCATAAGTCTTTCTATCATTTCTATATAGGTTTCCAAGAAGGTTGCTTTTTGCATAAATGCAACACCATTTACACCTAATGCCACATAAATTTTTTCTGGCTGTCTTTGAGCAACAATATCGAAAATTGTTCCATTAACACCTGTAACCTCATCATAAAACTGCTGCGACATATAGTCTACATGGTTTATTCCATTAACTGCAAAGGTATCCTCTGGTGCAACTAAATTAAGTGCCTGCATAGCAACTGTTCTGGAATCCCCCATAAATACTGTGTTGTCAAAGTAATCATCATCTACTCTCTGTGTCTTGTTTAATTTTCCACTTGCAACATTGTTATACTCTTTGTTTGCAAAATCATTGTCATTAACATTTCCGTGAAGTCCATTGTCGTACATTCCCATACCATAACTGCTGCCATGCACACCATTGTCATTGGCAGCAACCTCTCCTACAACAAGATTATTATTTGAAACAGTTGTTTCTTCCTCTACATCTTTATCTGTCGCTTCTGTATTTGTACTATCTGTTGTATTTTCTTCTTTATTTCCACTAATACCTTCAGTTTCTCTATTAATGTACAGAACATCATTGTTTACATATTCATTAGTTTCCTCTGTTTTGTATGCTTCCTGAAACTCATCATTATCTATTGTTGTATTAAAATTTGCTATGACAAGTATCACAGCCACAATAATAAGTGCTATTGTTGTCACATTTATAAAGAAAACCTGCACCTTATCATTACTTTTTCTATTTATCTCCTTCATTTTTCCACCCTCTCTTCGATTTGTATTACAATCTAGTTTTCAGGTAACTTCTGTGTGTTTCCTTACTCTATAACTGCTATCATAAAAATAGTATATTATAAAGCATAAAAAATACCTCAACTTTCAGTATACTATAAACTAATAAATATGTCAAAATTTACTAGGTATAAATCAAATACCTCAAAAATTTTTTTCTGAAAATTTTTTATCTTTTTTACTGAAATTTCCAGCTTTTTATTTTTCCATTTTTATAATGTATTATTCTTTTTTACATATATTTTTATCCCCTTGCAATATACTTCTTTTTCCCATATAATCTACATATATTTAACCACCCTATTATATTCAATTTTTATATTACTAACTACACTGGAGGCAAAATGACAATTTTAAGAATACTTTTATCAATTATAGGAATTACTGGTGTTACCTGGTTTTCACTACCCTTTATTTCTAACAGAATATTAAACATAGGCAATGCCTCCGGTATTTGCATTTTTCTATTAATTTTTGTATATGGAATATTTTTCAAGAAGCTAAACCACCTTATTGCCTCTATATGGAAGCACATAGGAGGCAAAATTGTACTTTCCTTAATTCTTGCTTTCATTTCAATTTGTTTTGTTATTGTAATTACCGAAAGCTTTCTTATTATTAAAGCTAATTCCACTACACCAGAAAATGGTGCTACTGTAATCGTACTTGGCTGTAAGGTCAGAGGTGATAAGGCATCCTTAATGCTAAGAGAGCGACTAGATGCTGCTTATGAGTTTCTTATTGACAATCCTGACTCTGCCTGCATTTTGTCTGGTGGTAAAGGTGAGGGTGAAAATATTTCAGAAGCAAGGTGTATGTATGATTACCTGATTGAAAAGGGTATCTCCCAAGAACGATTATATATGGAGGACAAATCCACCTCCACAAGAGAAAATCTCTCCTATTCAAAAGAAATTATTGACAGTAACAATTTAAACCCTGATATTGCCATTGCCACAAATGAATTTCATATGTATAGAGCCAGCCAGATTGCGAAAAACTTAGAGCTTAACTCTACCAGCATTAGTGCTGACACAGCCTGGTGGCTCTTTCCAACATATTATTTTAGAGAACTATACGGCATAATGTATCAGTGGTTTCTATAAAGCCTCAACCTTCTTTATATAATCCATAACCAGCTCCTTAGTTCCTACCAGCCCTAATCTACTACTATTAATACACAAATCATAGCTTCTTGAGTCGCCCCACTTCTGGTCGCAGTAGCTATTGTGATAATTCTTTCTATTTTTGTCATGTCTTGACATTTTGCTTAATGCTTCGTCCTCAGAAAGCCTGTATTTGTTCATTATTCTTTTCTGCTTTTCTTCCTTATCTCCAAGGATAAATACAGATACAACACCTTCTCTTCCTTTTAAAATATGCTCTGCACAACGGCCAACGATTACGAAGGACTCGCCTGCGTCAGCCTTTTCTTTAATAAAATTGAACTGAAGGTCTGCAAGATTTTCCTCCATTGAGCTTGAAAACTCGCCTACTCTTCTTGAAAAAAGGAATCTTCTAGGTTTTTCGTCAAATTCATCAAAGGTTTTAGAATCAACATTCCTTTCCTTTGCAATATCATCAAGCATATTTCTATCATAGAGTTTTACATTTAACTCGTCGGCAATCATCTCGGCAATAGCGTGACCGCCGCTGCCAAACTCACGACCTACTGAAATAATCAACTGTTTTGCCATTTCATTTGCTCCTTTCTTCTATTTACATACAGTAACGAATGAAAATCATTGCCATTGATACGGCAATAACAATAATTGTTGCTGGAACTGCTGATTTACAATACTTGCCCCAGCCAATCATATAACCATTCTTAGCTGCTACTGAAGTACCTACTACATTAGCACTTGCTCCGATTGGAGTTGCACTACCGCCAATATCTGTTCCCATTGATAAGGTCCATGCCAATGTGGCAAGTGGCACACCTGTTGATGCAGCAAGACTATTAATTACAGGTATCATTGTAGCTGCAAAAGGAATATTATCAACAAAAGCACTTGCAAAGGCAGATACCCAGATAATAATTGCAACCATTACCATAATATTTCCACCACTTACCTTACCTATAAACGATGCTATTATCTCTAATATACCAGTCTGTTCAAGACCCCCTACTACCATAAATAAGCCGATAAAGAAAAGTAATGTCTTATAATCTACCTTCTTAAGAAGCGAAAGTGCGTGCTTTCCTGCTGTAACTAATGTTGCAATAGCCACTACTGCACCAATAAAGGCAACTGTAAGACCGGTCTGTGCGTGAGTAATGAGCATTACAACTGCACAGGCAAAAATAACTGAGCTTACAATAAACTCTCTCTTACTTGATATAGCTTCCTTTGGCTCTGGAAGTGTCTTAGGGTCTACAGCCTCACCTGTTGTTACAGAAAGCTCTTTTCTATATACAAGGTAAAAATAAATCACTACTAGAATTAAACATATTCCAGCAATCAGACCTGTATTTGTTAAGAAGTCTGCAAAAGAATATCCCAAAGAAGTACCAATTATAATGTTTGGTGGGTCACCACACATTGTTGCCGAGCCTCCAAGATTTGCACAGAAAATTTCTGACAAAATCATTGGTATAGGATTAAACTTTAACAGCTTTGCTAATTCTACTGTTACAGCTGCTAAAAATAGTATAACTGTAATACTGTCAATAAACATTGATAATATAGCCGACATTACCATAAAAGTAATGAAAAGTGGTATAGTTTTGTAATTAACAAGCTTTGCCAGTCGCATACACAACCATCTGAAGAAACCAGCCTTAGCCATTCCTTCAACCATTATCATCATACCCGCTATAAAGATAATTGTTGCCCAATTAATGCCTGATGAAGTTTCGCTTGATTCTCCAGCAGCATACCAAAACTGTGTTGTAAAAATACTCTTTACATTAAGAGTTTCAACTATGGCATTTACATCTTTCATTGCAATGCCAAATACTACTACTAATGTTAGCAAACCACATACTAATGTAATATATTGTCTTTCAATCTTATCCATTACTATGAGTATAAACATTGCAGCAAAAATAATGACCGCTAATATTTGTGGTATAGTCATTTTTCTTCCTCCTGTTTCGTCTATTTTAGACATTTTCCTAGGTATGATAACACTTTTAATCCTCTAATGTAAAGCATTATTTTTCTTTTATTAAATTTTTATTACCCTTTAATAAATTAGCACTTAATCAATTTTTTTATATCTGCAAAAAACACTATCCCAGATTTCTCTAAGATAGTGTTTATATTTTTATATGTTTAGTTTTTAGTCTAATGCAAACAAATCTCTTGTTGTAAGCTTAGCTCTTGCAGAACCTGTTGCACCGTACATATCAGTTGCTTCAATAAGGAAATATGCTCCATCAGCAATAATCTGATTTGTAATTTCTGATTGATATGATGCTAAGGCTGGGCAACCAGCTATTTCAACTTTAACTTCCTTACCATTGTAAAGCTTATTGCCATTTCTTGCATAGGTTTCCATAACCACATCTACGCCTTCATCATATACGCCATTTTTATTCTTATCCCAGATAACTCTAGCACTTTCAAATACACCAACCTTGCTCCAATCGCCATCGGCTGTATCTATAGTAGCTAAATCCTGGTCAGTAGCCTTGAATCTAACTGAGTAATTATCACCTACACTTGCATAGATATTATAAATACCACTGCCTAAGGCACCATTTGTAACCACTACCTCCGGCGCAGCATTACCAGAATCAATAGCTTTAATAATTGTATTAACGAAGAGCTTTAACTCATCTGCACTATTAATATCTGCATGACCTGCACCTGTATATGTTACATTACCCTTAGAGTAAATGTAGTAGTTATTCTGACCATCTTTTCTTGTGTAATTGTAGTAGCCGCTATCTGTACTTAATGTGTACCATACTACTAAGTCCTCATCCTCCATATCCAACTGATAATATTGCGCGTGAGTAGTAGATATTCCAACACTATCTCCTATTTTGTATGGGAACATAGTAACCTGACCTTCATTTACCTTGTCAACTCTGTTAGCTGTCCACCAGCAATTTGTTCTTGTGGTAAGTATATTATTAGGGTCATTAAATGGTTTTACAATATACCAGCCATTATTACTATTAGTTGTACTATAGTTTGACACAAGTCCCTGTCTTAAAAGAACCCAGTCACTAAAGCCTTGTAATTCTTCTACATAGTATTTTCCGTCAGAAGACTTATTTGAATAACCCATCTGCTTATCATTAGCATATGTAGGCTTTCCTTTACCATCTCTGTCAGCTTTGGCTAAGGTTACACCATATCTGTCCATTCCTGTAGAATTTCTAAGGAATAATGTAAGGTTAGTACACATCTTATCATTATCAATATGATTTGTTGCAGCCCATCCATTTTCCATATAAACTCTGTCTGAAAACCTATTTATTGATGATACTGTTGTACCACTATATGTGCCATTAGAGTTCTTTGAATAGCTTCCATTAATCTGTACATAATTGTTTGATGAATTAAAGCTCATCGTATCATGTGCAAACATTACTGAGTTACCATTATCTATAAAGTCCCTAATACAATCCAAAGCACCATACATATTAGAAACATCATCACCACGATATATATCACCAAAGCCTAAAACTACCATATCATAGAAGTTTGCATTAAGGTAATCCTTTGCAGTATTATAATCAGTTCCTCTAATATATGGGTCTGCCTTTGTAAACTTGTTTTCAAACTCATAGGTATACATCGTATGAACTGTAATATTATATCCTACAATACCATTATTAATTGCAGTAAGCTTCTGTTCAAATAATGAATTTTTAGCCTGTGGCTGTCCCAAGCCATTTAAGGTATAGGACATATCAAGTGCTAACGAAGCCTTATTTGCTGAATACTGAGGATTTGGAATTATCTGTAATACCTTTACATCCTTTACTTCTGATGCCCTGACCGCTGTATATCCAATGTAAGATGATCGCAAGGTCGACTCATTAGCTCCCTTCATCTGGGCTACTTCAACCTTATAGGCAACAAGACCATTTTCATTATCAGCAAGCTTTGCGCTAAACTTCACATCTGCGTGACCACTTGCATCTGTAACTACCATCAAAGTCTTATAAATTTCATTTGTATCATCAGTTACAATTTTACCTGTATCAGCAAATACGCCATTACCATCTTTATCAATAATAAGCTTTACCTTATATTGTGTATTGGCATAAGAGTCAATAGAAAATTCAAATGCTAATGTACGATCATAACCGTCTGGCATTTTTATAACACTATCACCATTACCATTTGGCACATATGCAACAGGTGTTGGTAATTTTTTAAAATTAAGTTTTGGTGACATAGCATTAATATGTGTAATAAAGCCGGCAAGATTTGACTCTCTTAAGTAGTTTGCCTCTGAGCCTGGCGCTGTAACACTATTCATAAGCTGTGCAAGGTGTGAGGTTGGATAAATCTTTGCACCATCATTGTCATATACACAGTCCGCAAATACCATTAACTTTCCTGCAGCTGCATAGTCCTGTAATGCCTCCATCGTCTTAGCCGTAATATCATTATCACTAAATCTGGCATTACCTACCTTATCACTAAATACCTCATTCATCATATTTACATTACTTCTGGCAGCCTTTTTGTAATCCTTGTAATAATATGATGTATCTATAGTACCTAGTAGGTCGCTACTATTGAATAAGGTTGTAAGTGTTTCCCACTGATAGTCAGTCCATAATCTTCTAGTTTTTGAATTAAGTGTGAAAACCTGATTATATCTAACCTGATTTGACAGCTCATTATTATCACTTGAACCAACAAATCCTGTGCTATTCCAATTATATTTACTATATCTGGTTGTTTCTGGATAGTCATTCATTCTTAAAATATATGAGCCACCCTGAACACTCGAAATAGCATTGCCTCCAAACTTATCTGTACTTGAACTATATCCACCATTATATTTTGCATATTCCCATGGCATCCAGCCCATAAGTGTACTTGAAAGCTTTGTAAGATCTCCATAGGCAAGATAAATATATCCGTCAAGATTTTTATCATTGTATCTGGTTACGCCACTGCTGTCTTTATTAAGCATTCCTGTATCATCACTTATTATAATAACATCATAGGTTGAAATAAGGTCTGTTGTTATTGTATTAAGTGTTTTTGTAGATACACTCGTAACCTCCATATACTCTTTATAATTTGTTGCTGTCCAAGACGAAGTATTAATGTTCATCCTTTTGGCTAAAGCCTTTGCACCTTCATATCCACTATATTTAAAAGAATTGCTTGGCTCTACCTCTAATACATTTATCTTTCCATAATCATATTTTGGTACATACGAGCCCTTACAACCAAGAAGGTATCTAACAATATCTGCAACTGTTTTATTGTTAAGTCCTCTCTCTGTCAAGCCCTTGTATTGTCCTTCATTTACCTTATTTACCAGATTTGAAGGAACCATTCTTGCATCATTGTTGTGTACCCAATAGTCATTTGTAACTCTCTTTGATGCGTTTGGATTTGTATCTATACATTGACTTGCATCTACTACCTTCAAAATATCCTCATGGGTAAACTCATTAATGAATTTCATTGTCTTTGAAGGAAGTGGAGCCGTGGTTTCTTCAACTGTTGTTTCTACCTCACTTGTAGTTTCGCCTTCGCTGGTTTCTCCCTCAACTGTTGTAGTTTCTGGCTGTGTAGTTGCTGGTTGTGTAGTTGCTGTTTCCTCTGTTTCATAGCACAATGCAGCAGTAGGAACACCTGTAGATGTAAGGAACTTGTTTCCGGCAGCATCTACTGTAGACATATGATTATTCATAAAATCATCATACTGTGTAGTTTCCAACATTCTATATATCATAGAAAGCTTATACATATTGCTGCTCTTTGATATTCCACCTTCAGTAAGCGTAGCACTAAAAATAACTGGAGTTTGTGAATATTTACCTGTTCCAAGTAAATCTCTACCCTTCTCCATATAATCAAGAAGCTTCTTTGCCATTTCCCATGAAATATCACGGCTGACATACTCATCGCCTACTTTTTCATAGGTATCATAAGTAATACTTGTAGAATTGCTTACCTTAAATTCCTCATATGTATCACCTGTTTTCTTATATACACCAGTCGTATCAGCTGCTACTCCTGTAGCTAATACATTTCCGGTATAATAATTATATGCCTGTACTGTACTATTATCCTGAATAGTTGCAGTAAGTATAATCAAATCAGCCTCTTCTATATCCTTATCAGTAAGGTCATTGGCTTCTACTGTGTTTACACGAACTCTGCCTTCCAAAAGGGAACGATATGGCTCTGTTAAAACATCATTGTAAAAGGTCTTTGTACATCTAATCTCATATTTGTCCTGAAATGAATTATATTTCATTTCATATCCAAAGTTTGAGAAGTAGCTGTTTATCTTAATCCACTCATTTTTCTTTCCGTATGCACCCTGCTCAATATAAAATCTTTGTAACTCACTTTGAGATTTTGAAAGTATTCCCTTTTCTACCTCATCAGAGCCAACAAAGTACTTGAACTCGCCCATACCTGCATATGGCACAACCTCAAGAATAGTAAAGTATTTTTGCTTACCTTCTGTGATACGGTCGACAATATCAGAAAGATAGGTTTTTTCTTCAAGTGTTTCTGGATTTTCTCCCTTAGCCTCCATGCTGCTGACACCGTATGCAACTGCGCCTACAACCAAAGCTAATACAAGCACGCTGCAGACTATCCTTGAAGCAATGCTCATTTTTAGGATTTTGTTTTTAACTTTTTTTAGTTTTTTCATAATATTCTCCTTAAAATCCTACTTTACAGTAAACTCTTTGCCATTAACTACTACTTTTTTTAATTGATTTCTAACTGTAATCTTTACTACTTCAGTTTTTTCGGATTTTTCATTACTAATATTCAATTCAATATTTAGAATTAACGGATTAGCGTATCCTGTCTGCTCCAAGCTGGTAGCTCCAGTTATGGAATCTTTTACTTCCTTGTATGTTTTACAGCTATCATCTATAGAAACCTTAAATTTCTTAACACTACTAGATATACGATTTCCTTTAGTAAGGTTTGAAATATATGATTTTGTAATATATAACGAATTTGAATCCGGCTTAAAGGTTATAATTCTTTCTGTTGTAATATCTGCACTTTGAACACCTGTTGTAGTTTTCTCAATAGGCTCTGTAGTAACCGGCTGCAAGATTCCACTTGCATCCCTTGTTCCAGTATATAAGGTAAGAGTCTGATTGCCCTCTGCATCATCTACAATATCTATCGTTTTAGCTTCCATTAAGGTTTCTGATAAAAATCCATCTACAACCTGAAATTCATTTTGCAAATCAATGTTCTTGTTTTCATTATTGAATAAATTAGAACTATTAACTATGAGTAATGAAATCATTACAATAACAATTCCACTAATAGCCAATGCTACCAGTAATTCTACCAGCGAAAAGCCTTTATTATTTAATTTTGAAATATTGTCCTTCATTATCTCACCGCCTATTCAATAACTTCATATTTGCCAGTCAGGGTATACACAGCAATTTTCTTTGTAAAACTGCCACGATTAATTGTAAAATAAACTACATCATCAAGCTTCTTACCTATTGTATGTTCTAATGAGTATCCACCCAGTAATATATCTGAAATAGAACCCTGCGTCTGTGAAAATACCAGTCTAAGTGTGTTCATTTTAGAGTTTAGAGAAACCTTAGCCGAATTATCATCACCATTCATGAAAAAAATCTCTAACTCACCACCATACATTTCTTGTTCAATTACTTCAGCATCTCTTTCTAATGTTCCATCAGCCTTTTGATTAAAGGTTACTCTATTCAAAGTATATGTAAAATCTCCACTTCCTTCATTGTAAGAGATTTCTACATTCCATTCATCGGCAGCTATTGAGGTAGCCTTGGTTCTTCCATTTGAAATAAAGTCTTCTATACCTCTGGCTGCCTGTTTTGCATATGTATTTGTAAAAAGTGAAATTCCTGTAACTACACCACCAATTACAACCGCCATTATCGCTACAACAATAATGAATTCAATTAATGATGCACCCTGGTTATTAAGTTTTGCTTTCTTATTTTCCATCATCATATTTTCTCCAATTATTTGCACCTACTATGTCGTTGTAACTAATATTTTCGATTTTAATTGGCTCGCTTGTATCATCCTCCGATGCTGTCTGCTTGTACGCATAGAAATAATTTCTAAAAGGCTCTGTTTCCTTTTGTCTATCTTCCTCACTTGTTGCTCCGTCATAAAACAGATACTCATTTTTTATAAGATTTTCAATCATTGAAGCATCAGTAGTAACTGTTGCATTATTTACAATGATTATATTTCCCTTTGCAATGATTAAGCCTTTAAAATCATGGTCAAGCTTAACTACACCTGTATTTATTATTATACCACCTTTTACCTCCGGTGGCACTACATATGTAGCCTCATCTATAGCCAGTTTTATAATTCCACTGTCATACATAACCAGATTTTGTTGTTTGTTATATTTATTAGAAGCTATCAATGAATAATCCACAATATTTGCTGCTGCACTATTGGTCATATCCGATGCTGTTGGCTTATAATTTGAATAAAATTCCTTAAGCGCAGCCTCTTTATCATTAACAATATATTCAACACCATGCTTTGTTTCTGGTATATCTACAAGCAGGTGTGTCAGTATATCATATCTGTTTTTATAATTAAGTGAAGCTAATGTAAAAATATCAGTCGGAATAGTTTTTGGGCTGGTTGCAAACGAGAATGTACCCGATATGCCTGAGCTTGCTGCACCCGTATTATTTACAGAGCTTCCTGATGTCTGCATTAACGCACCGGCAGCATACATAGAGCCTGCTGTAATAGATACGCCTTTAGTTGTACTTGTAAAGTAAGAATTTAAACCCTGCTTTAAGCTGGAATCCTGACCTGCTAAAATTCTCTTTACATATTCAGTAGAAGAAGCTTTATCCTTGAAATTGTAGTACAGGTAGCTTACATTTCCCGAGGTTTTTACAACATAAGGAGCATCCTTATCTAACAATCCATCTGTAAGAGAGCCTGAAATCTGTACCAAAGGTGCATTTGTGTCATTTATAGCTGGGTCTTTCTGGTCAGCTTTTAACTGTTCCCATGAAGACTTTGCCATTGGATTAGCCTGATTTTTGTATATAAATTTTGAAGGTACTAAATATAACTCCTGGTCAGCCTTAACCGAAATAGATTCACCAGTCATATAATTGTAAGTTTCTCCCGGAATAATTACATAGGAACGACCACCAACTATAAGTCTGTTTAGATTTAGTCGAAGCTGTGAGCCTTCACCAGTAATAATAATTGAGCTTGAGGTTGCGTGATTAGTATTATCCGAGCCATCATAGCTGTACGCATACATATTTCCTCCAATTATTACATTTGAATCTGAACCATACAGGTTTAAGTCATCCTTAATATAGGTCTTGGAGAATGCGTCTATATTAATATCTGCACCTATTGAAGTATCTGCTTTTTTACTTTCTGAGGCAATATAACTGTCAGTTGTAAGATTGTTACACCATACATCACCACTATTTACTGCAAGAGTACTTTTATATAACGCAGAGCCTCTTACAATAATATCTCCTCTTGTTACAATATTAGCATTAGTGCTTCCACCATCCCTAGATAACATATTACCTGTTACTTTAAGGCCGCCGCCCTGACCTTTAGAATCTGAGCTTGCTGCAATGGAAATATCCTTTCCAGCATAAATATGTGCCGCATTAACAGTTAATGTTTTACCTGTTATCATTAAATCACTGTCTGTAATAAGTGAATATTCAGTAAATGCAGATAAACTGTTACCACCTGCAAAGTCTACTGTCAAATTTGGGAATGTAATATCTAAATCTACTGTTACCGTTGAATAATAATTTTCGTCTGTTCTGTCTTCCTTATAGTCTACAACAAGATTCTGTAATAGAATACTATATCTAAGACCGTTTCCTTCTTTTACTGCTGTAATCTTATCAATACTCTTTACCACCGCAGTTTTAGTCTTACCATCATAACCTTTTATGAAGGAATTTATATACTTAATTGTATTACTTAAAACCACCTTATCAGACGAAGTAATCATCTCATTTGATCCAAAGGAAATCGCACCATCTGTCACCTTTCTCAACATATCTGTAACAAATTTTTCCTTAAACTCTTTGTTAGCTTCATCATTATTAATAACATACTTGTATGAATCACCTTGTCTTACCATTGTTGTAAGAACAGCTTTATAAGCATCACTCATTGATGAAATGCTATCGTGACCTACACCGGCTTTGATTTCGTCCAGAACTGTTTCTGCTGTATAGAAGGTATCTTTAGATCTGTTATTCATCTGCTTTATTTTCATATTAGTCATAGCCGCAGACAATATAGTAACAACCAGCAATGCCACAAAGGCTATAGCAATAACTGCCATAACCAATGTAGAACCATTGTTATTTAATTTTTTTCTGTTTCTAAACATATCTAATCCTCCTTACTACCAGTAAAGGATGTTAATACATCACTAGTTTTGCTGTTGTATCTGATTTCGATTGTAACATTATACAATACTGTGCTATCAGTTTTATTTGAATAAGTAAGATCTTGAATTACATCTGTTGCTGCTGTGTCCGAAACACTTTTGGCTATATTCGTATATACTTTAAAATTACTCTCGGCATTATCATATCTATACAAAGTTGTAGAATTTTGCACTTGAGCCGATTTATCAAAAATTTTTATGTTTTCACTCTTAAATTTTGTAAGTTTCAAATCATTAGCACTACTCTTAATCTCCTGTTCTGCAAGATATACGGACAAATCAGCTTTATAGTCCTGTGCAGCATTAAATTTGTATGATACTGTCAATTCATCAGTTGAATAGTAATTTCCTGCTTCGTCTGTACCATAAGTGGTAGTAGCATTATCATAGGCAGGAAGCATAAGATATATAGAGTGACCATCTTTTCCTTTATATGTTTTCTTTATATCCTTTTTTATTTCTACACTTTTACTGTCCTTATATGTATATTTCATATTTAAGCTGATTACATATGAATATATTTTTGTAGTTTTATCATAATCACCAGTTATTTCTACAGTTGTAGATTTCTTGACCGTTTTTGGACTTAAATCCTTAAGCTCTGCCTCTGAAAACTCTCCGGTTGCCCTGCAATAAGACTCCAGATCGTTATCCGGGTCTGTATATTGTTTGAAAATCATAATAGCATCAGAGCCAAACAAGCTTGAAAACTGATAAGTAGTCATACTGTTTACTGGACTTTTACCACTTGATGAACCATTAGCATATGGTGTAGGATCCAAAGTAATAGTTGCATAGAAATCTTCACCATCTGCACCTGTTACCTTCCAGTCTGAAAATTTATAAACCGGATATTTCTTCGCACTGGCATCTCCGACTATAGGAGTCATGGTCTTAGTTGCTTCAACACCATACACATCCTTGCTCTTTTTCACCATATCATCAATAGAATTTGCCTTAAACTGCTCCATAATATCCTGACTTACCATTGAAGCATTTTGTAGCCTTCTTGCATCACTATTTATATCCATAGCCAAAAAGAAGCTACGCAGAAATGGTGATACAACAAGGGCTATTATTGCTATTGTGACAATAAGTTCAATAAGAGAAAATCCTTTATTATTGTTTTTTTTCACTTAAATCATCTCCTATTATTGAAGAATCTCAATGTCGCCTGTTGTCTGTTCAATGATACATCTTGGGTTTTCAGCATCATCATTAATAACTCCAAGATTTACCTTTTTATCTGAATCGTTAATAACTGTAAGTACGGCTGTTGACTTGTCGTCTTTGCTTAATCTTGCCTTACTTACAACTAAAACATCAATACTGTCACCAGGTACAAAGGAAGCACCCTTGTCATAATCAGTTATCGGATATGTATTATCGCCTACCTGATAGCTTATCTTGTATGCTCCATCAGTTCCGGTAATATGTATCTGAACCTTTTCCTTATCATTTGAATTAACTGATACCTTAGTTGTTCCGATTACATCACTTCTAAGTGCTAATACAATAGAATCTACATCAGATGTAGCTGCGTTAAGTGCCAAATATACATCATAATCGCTCTTCATCTTTTGAAGTGCTGACTGATCAACCGGCTTTGTTGTATGAGTGCTTGAATTAAATGGATTATCTGTACCCTGTGATACACCTGGAATATCTATATACATCCACGGTCTGTTCATACCTGTAATAGCATAGTAATTAACTACTATAGAACCATTTACAAGCTCCTCTGCCTGATTGTAACTAATCTGAAGAGTATCGATTTTATACTCTTTACTTGTGTTGTTGATTCTATTAATAAGGGTTTTTAATTGTTCATATGTACCTTCATAAGAAATAGTCTGAGCTGAACCTATCCCCAACATATCTGTACTGTATACACTTTTCCCTTGGCTAGAAGGATTTGTAGATGTTATCTTTCCAAATGTATATAATGTTCCCGGCTGTGTAAAGGCTGCCTGACTAATCCAGGTTTTTGTAGACTCTTCCATATCTGCCAAATCCATAATTATAGATGGCTCATCAAGTCCTGCCGCATATGAATTAATTATTCTGGTATATAGCGCATCATAAACCTTTGTTTTAACAATATACTCGCTTTTGTGTGAAGCTTTTTCCTTTAAATCCTCATGAGTAGCAGTAAGCTTCTGTGTTTCCTTATCTATTTCATCTACCTGTTTATCAATAGCTTTATATCCGAAGAAAGCTGCTACTACTATAACAACTATAATTACAGTATATATAAGCCTTTTATCTTTAACTGCCAATTTAAAATCAAATTTCATTTTTCTTCCTCCTTCTATTCAGCTTCTTTTGTTTCAGGTGTTACTGTCTTTTTATCCTCAAGACTTTCGTTATATCCGTTTTTCTCATTTATCTTGTCAACAAGTTCGTTTATAAATTCATCAACTGTCTTTTTTGGATTGTCACCATCTAAAACTGTTCGTGCCACTTCATAATCAATATCACCCATATCAAACAACTGTTTCATAATATCCTCATCATCCGGAAGCTTAGCAAACTGACAGGTAAGTGAAAAATTAGTAGTAATTACTCCATCTGCATCCTTACTTTCCGCCAAAGCAGATACAAATACATCCGAAACACCATAGGTCTGGCTTAATGCCTGTATAAACTTAGCTACTGTAGACTTAATACTAGTTGTTCCTGAAAGACTAACCTGACCATTAGAAAATGTAAGACTGTCTATACTTACATCACTAGGCATTTTTGCTTCAAGATTTGATATAAAGTACAATAATGAATCATTATTGCCATCTGACATATCTTTAAAGTTTTCAGCATCCGTAAGTCTGTCTAAGGATGTATAGTAGTCATTAACAACTCCTTCAATATCCTTAATATTATTAATGGAGTTTTGAACACGGCTCTGTTCTGCCTTTGCAATAACAAGCTTTGTAAGTGGAATTGACACAGCTATCACTGCAATAACTGCTGCACCTAAAACACCAATTCTTAACAATCTAAAATTATTGGCACTTCTCATTTTTTCCAAAGTTTCCTTTGGCATAAAGTTTACAGGCTCTATGCCTGCACCAAGACAGCCAACATACTTGGTTACAATTTTATGTAATAAGTCATTTTCATTTTCAAGTGTTACACCGTTAAATCTAATTAACTGGTTTACTGATACATCGAACTCATTTGCAAACAAGAAGTCAAGACCTAATAAGGATACTGACTCACCAACCAGATATGCCTTTTCTACCGGGTCATCAGAATTTCTTGAGTTGTAGTAGTCTACTACTCTAAGTACATTATTAATAATTGGTCTTATTGACTCTGTAACAGGGTCACCATCAAAGGTTTCGTGAATGTAGCTTTCTGTTTCAAGTAAGGTTGCTGCCTCATCTTCGTCAATATTAAGCTTTTCAGCCAATGCCTCTATAGGTAAATTCTTGCCATAAGGTATTGTTCTTTGAAGCTTTAGGATATTGTCCTTTAAAATATTAACTGTTGTTGTTTCCTCCTGTACCTGGATAACCAAAGAGGTTGCTGCCGGAATCTGTCTTCTAATCATCTGATAAGCAGAGTTACCGGCATAATCTATAGACTTAACATTTAGCTTTAATCTTTCAGCTATCTGGAAATAGTCATCTATTAATTCCTTTGGAGCAGCAAGCACAAGCACTCTCATCTGCTTGTCGCCCTTTTTAGGATTACCTTTCTCAAGAATATTGTGTGCCAAAATATAATCGTCCAGATAAATTGGGAAATACTCACTTGCATTTGCCTCTATCATTTCTACAAGCTGTTTTTCTTTCATTATAGGAACTGTAATTTCTTTTGTAGCAATCTTTCCTGATGATATTGAAAAAATAACATCTGTTGCTGTCATATTATTTTCTCTGATAATAGCACTTAAAAATGCCTCTGCCGCAAAGAAATCCTTAATAAAACCATCTTCTACTACATCTGGTGGTGTCTTCGCCTTTAAAATTCTGTTTACATATACACTTTTCATATTGGCTGTATACTGTAATTCACAGATTTTTACATATTTTTTTCCAATTCTTACGGATAATACTTTAGACATCTATTTTCCTCCTTATCCCTTTTAGGTGATATTGTTTTATAATCTTTAAAGTCTTTTTATCTATATATTCGCATCCTAATGCTGTTATTTTCTAATTAAATTTTGAATAATGAAAAATACCAGCTGATAAAGCTATTTCCAAACAACATAGCTATAAATATACCAACTGACAAATATGGTCCAAATGCAAGCACATGGTCCTTTTTTTGTATTTTCATTCTGGCTATATGTATAATAGAGCCAATAATACAACCTAGTATTAATGCTAAAACACTGTTTTTCAAACCAATCAACAGACCTGCCGCCGCCATAAGCTTTACATCGCCGCCGCCCATTGCTCTTCCCTTTGTAACCAATACTAATATATACAAAAAACCACTTACTACCACAAATCCTAAGATATGCTCTAACCAATTTGTATAGTCAGCCGCTGTGCCAATAATACCCAGTATAAAAATAAACACATTTATTCCAAAGGGTATTTCATATGTCCTGAAATCAATAATGCTTAAAACTATAAGTGCTGAAAAGCATAAGGAATATAATATGCTGGTGAGGTTAATTCCATTTATAAGGAATATAAATACATACCCGAGTCCATTAAGTGCCTCCACTAATGGATATTGTATAGATATTTTAGCTTTGCACTGCCTGCAGCGTCCTCTTAAGAAAAAGTAGCTAAAAAGTGGTACCAAATCGTACCACTTTAGCTGACCTCCACAGGACATACAGTGAGACCTGCTTTTTGCGACACTTTCTTTTAATGGAATTCTATATATACAAACATTTAGAAAGCTTCCTATACACAACCCATATAAAAAAACTACCACATAAATAAACAGAATTAACTCACTTTGCATATTCCTAAATCCTTAACCATTAAAGCCTAGTTATTACCTGCTGCAGTTGTACCTTCTTGTTTCTGCTGTTCAGCCTTCTCTAAGTTACCTACAACAAAATGCTTCTTTGTTCCATTGCTGTACTCTAACTTATCACACTCTGTTGTTCCAGTAACATCAGTAAGTGTTGCTGAAGGAGCTGTTGTAGCGGCAAATACTGTAATCTTCTTTGTGCCATCTGTTGTAACTACCTGTACATAAATCTTTGCGCTATCATTCTTGCTAGCTGAAAGTGTTGGCATTGCGTCATCAAGATATTCTTTTACAGCTTTTGTAAAAGCAGTCGGTGTTGCTGCATTAAAGATAGACTCTAAAGAAACTACTGTAGTGTCTCCTGTAAATATTGTCTTCGCTGCCTTTAAACCAGCTTCTGAAGAAAGAGCTGTGTTTACTGCTGTGTAAACTGAATCAAGGTTGTTTAAGTCTGTTGATTCTCTTGATTTTTCAATGTTGCCAATAAGTGCTGGTGCTAATACACCGATGAGTACTGCCATAATAGCAATAACTACGATAAGTTCTACTAACGAGAAACCTTTGTTGTTTTTCTGTGTCATTTTTTTGTCTCCTTTTATTTTATATATATATTTGATATCAACCATCGGGCTCGGGTCCCAATGAATATATCCATTTTTAGCCAAGGTCGCTGTAAAGCTGTACCATTGGTCCGTATATAACAGCAATAAGCGCACATACCACTAATGCCATTATAATAATGATAATCGGCTCCATAAGAGCTGTTGCCTGCTGTGTAGTCATTTCTACCTCTTCATCATAGTAGTCAGCTACATTTGTAAGCATTTCTTCCATACTACCGGTTTCTTCACCGATACTAATCATATGAATAACCATATTAGGGAAAAGTCCTGACTTTTCAAGTGGTGTAGTAAGGGATACACCCCTTTCTACCTGTCTTGAGGTTTCCACTAAGGCATCCTTATATAAAACATTGTCCAATACCTTTGCACATATATTGATTGAATCAATAAGAGGCATACCGGATGCCATAAGCGTGGACAAGGTTCTTGAAAATCTGGCACAGGCTGTCTTTACTGACAGCGAGCCAAATACCGGTATCTTTAATTTAAGTGCTGCCACTACTCTTGAACCATTTGGTGTCCTTACATACAGCTTATATGCCAGTATAAGTACTGCAATACCAATAAGCCATATATACCAGGTGTTTTGCAGGGAGTCACTAAGTGCTAATGCTGCCTTTGTAAATGCCGGAAGGTCTGAGCCTAAATCATCAAACATAGACTTAAACTGTGGTATAACGAAGGTAAGCATTACAACAACTACTGCTATCATAACAAAAATAAGCACTATAGGATACATAAAGGCTTTTTTAACCATACCTTTAATCCTTGCATCCTTTTCAAAGTGTACGCTCATTCTCTCCAGAGAAACCTCCAAGCTGCCTGAAGATTCACCTGCGGCTATCATATTTAAAAGAATAGGTGGAAATAATCCATCCTGCTTTTTCATAGCTACTGACAATGTATCACCTTTTTCAACATTGTCCTTTACTGATTTAAGTGCTTCCTTTAAGGTCTTATTTTCAGTCTGGTCTGTAAGCATCTCTAATGCTGAAATCATACTTACACCAGCCTTTAAAATACTAAGGAACTGTCTGCAAAATACACTCAAATCTCTAGGCTTAAGCTTTTTTGTGCCTATGTTAATATTAATATCTCTGTTTAAAACACTAGCCTCACCAATCTTAATAACAGTCAAACCATCATTTCTAAGAAGGGAACGGGCTTTTTCCAAACTGTCGGCTTCAATATTTCCTTTTTTCGTTTTGCCATCTAATCCAACGGCTTCATATGAAAACTGTGCCATCTAATACCTCTTTTCTAGTACAATTTCTTTTCCAATGACTGCTGATCCTGTGCGTAATTAAGAGCTGTATCTCTTGAAATAATACCCTGTGCATACAAGTAGAATATTGAGTCATCCATTGTCTGCATACCCATTTTTTTGCTGGTCTGCATTGTAGTAGCAATCTGGAAGGTTTTATTTTCACGGATAAGATTTTTTATAGCAGGTGTTGAATGTAAGACTTCAAATGCTGCTACTCGTCCATGTCCGTCTGCTGTAGGCATAAGCTGCTGGGATATAACAGCCTCTAATACCATAGCCAGCTGTACTCTTATTTGCTGCTGCTGGTGTGGTGGGAATACATCGATAACACGATCGATTGTAGCTGCCGCACCGATTGTATGTAAGGTTGAAAATACTAAATGTCCTGTTTCGGCTGCTGTTATGGCGATTGAAATAGTTTCCAGGTCACGCATTTCTCCGATAAGAATAACATCCGGATCTTCACGAAGCGCTGCTCTTAAGGCATTGTTGTAGGAAAGTGTATCCATACCTATCTCTCTTTGGTTTACTGTTGAAAGCTTGTGTGAATGTAAGTATTCAATAGGGTCTTCCAAAGTGATAACATGTGCCGGTATATTTTCATTTACAAGATTGATAAGCGAAGCAAGTGTTGTCGACTTACCACTACCTGTAGGTCCTGTAACAAGTACCAGTCCTCTTTTTTTCTTGTAAAGATTGATAACTGAAGGCGGCACACCCAAATCCTCCGGTCTTGGGATAATAGTATTTACAAGACGAAGAGCTGCTGAAAGTGCTCCTCTTTGCTTGAATACATTTACTCTGAATCGTCCAACCTCCGGAAGAGAGAAGGAAAAATCGACCTCGCCTTTTTCCTCTAATATCTCTTGCTGTCTTTCCTTCATTGTCGCCTTGATAATTGTGTCAGCATCTGCCTTTGTCAATACCGGATAGTTCATATTGACCAGGTCACCGTGTACTCTCATCTTTGGAGGTACGCCAACGGTAATATGTATATCTGATGCCTTGTTTTGTTTTCCAACCATTAAAATTTCTTGTACTGTAATCATGCCTTACTCCTCGTCTGCGCTGTAGGTTGCCTTCATCATTTCTGCAACAGAAGTAATGCCTTCTTTTACATACTTTGCTGCTGAGGTTCTAAGTGAACTCATGCCTTCCTCTTCAGCCGCTAATTTTATTTCTTCTGCTGTAGCATTTCTTGCTATCAGTCTTTTAATTGTATTGGTAATAGTCATAATCTCGTAAATACCGATACGGCCTCTGTAGCCCGAATTGTCACAGGCTGGACAGCCACCCGGCTCATATATAGTCAGATCATCAATATTTCCAAGACCCATTTTTCTAATATCATCAGGAGTTGCTTTTACTGGTTTTTTACATTCCGGACAAAGTCTTCTGACAAGACGCTGTGCAATAATTCCAACAAGGGAATCACCTAAAAGATAAGGCTCAACACCCATATCTATAAGTCTTCCGACTGTAGCTGCCGTACTGTTTGTATGTAATGTAGAAACAACCAAATGACCTGTAATAGACGCCTTAACAGCAATACCTGCTGTTTCACCGTCTCGGATTTCACCAATCATAATGATGTCCGGATCCTGTCGCAAAATAGAACGGAGTGCACTGGCGAATGTAAGATTTGCCTTTGGGTTTACATGAACCTGATTGATGCCGTCAATATTTGCTTCTACCGGATCTTCTACTGTGATAATATTAACATCCTCTGTGTTCAACTCACTAAGAGCCGTATAAAGGGTTGTTGACTTACCACTACCTGTAGGTCCCGTAACAAGGATAATACCATTTGGGTTTTTTAAAATATTGTCAAAAAGCACTAAGTCCTCCGGTCTAAGACCCAAGTCCTCTTTGTTTTTCTTAAAGCCTTCCTTGGAAGCGATACGCATAACCACTTTCTCGCCAAATACTGTAGGCAGACAGGATACACGGATGTCGTATTCCTTTCTGTCTACTATCTGTGTAATACGGCCATCCTGAGGCTTTCTCTTTTCTGATATATCCATTCCTGAAATAATTTTTATACGGGCAATAATCGCATTAAAAAGTGCTTTATCATACTGAACAATCTCTCTAAGAGCACCGTCTACACGGTAACGAACTCTTACATTGTGTTCAAACGCTTCAATATGTATATCACTGGCTCTTTGTCTAACAGCCTGTTCAATAACGCCTTTTACCAAAAGAACGATAGGAGAGTTGTCAACATCCTCCCTACGAGTTTCATCCTCTGCAGCATCGCCCTTCTTTCCTGTATCGTAATATGCTTCCTGCTCTTTTTTATACTGCTCAGCTATATCCTGTGCCTGCTGCTGTCCAAATATGGCATCTATTTTCGCTTTGATTTGTGATGTGGTACTAAGCACCGGCTCAATCTGCAAACCTGTAAATATGCCAATATCGTCAATAGCAACGATATTCATCGGGTCCGCCATAGCAACTACTATTGTATTTGCTTGTTTGTCTGACATTTTAACCGGCATGACCGTATATTTTTTGATAAGATCTTCAGATACAAGTGCTATAATATCATCTGGAATTTCTTCAATTTTTCTAAGATCCAGATATTCTATGCCTAACTGCTCACAAAGTGTATCTATAAGTATATCTTCAGAAACAATGCCAAGCGTTACCATCGTTTCACCCAGAAGGCCACCAGATTTTTTCTGTTCCTCCAGAGCTTTGTCTAATTGTTCAGTGGTAATAAGGCCTTTTTGTATAAGGACATCACCAAGTCTGATTCTCGTTCTAAATCCTGCCATAGCAAAATCCCCTTCTATTTTGTAAATATTTTGTAATAACCAAACAAAAAAGTGTCACCATATCTACATGGTTTAACTGTGTACATTCTAGCACTTTTTACCTATTTTTGCAATTTGTTTTTTATAGAAAAAGCTCTTTCATCGAGGGTTTTTTGTGCATTTTTACCAATACACAATATTGACACCCCCCTCTTTTTTCCACCATATATTGTACCCTTTTTCAAAATAATGACATTAATCTTTAATTTCCAACACAATTTAAGTCTTAAAATAATTTAGATAATTTTTATTTTTTGTAACTATTTACCAATTCAAAGAACTTTTCTCCTCTTTCTTCAAAATTTTTAAAGTAACCGTAAGAAGCTGCTGCCGGGGATAAAACGCAGCTTTTGCCCACACCGGTTACTTCTGTCGCTGTCTTTACGGCCTGTGCCAGATCCTTTACCTTAATAACTCTTTCAAAGCCTTTAAAATCACTTTTTTCTAAGATTTCCTTATAAATCCTTTCTCCTGTTTCATACATTAAAATTATATGAGAAACCCCACCCGTACTTAAATAGTCTATAAGTTCAGTATAATCTATTCCTCTATCCATGCCGCCAATTAATACTGTGTCAGCATCCTTTATGCTGTTTAAAGCATTTATAGTAGTATCACATATAGTTGAAATAGAGTCATCATAATACTTAACACCATTTATTACGCCCACAAGCTCTAACCTGTGTGGCAGAGCTTTGTAGCTTCTAAGTCCCTTATCAAATTCCTCTTTTTTAACTCCAATATGAGTAAGCACCCCAAAGGCTACTGATATATCATAGTAATTATGTTCTCCAATTAAGCTTATGTCACCAACAGGTATACTATAAGTGTACTTTTTGTTATTTTCTATATATATAGCCTTATTATGAGCATTAACTATGGCGTCTTTATCAGCAATCCCACCTTCAGCTTCACTATTGACTGAATATATAGGCACTATTTTGGAAATGCCCGTCGCTTCAAGCTGTGCATTTACAAAGCATATGTCCTCTTTCTTTTGATTTTTATATATGTTTTTTTTGGCTGCCACATATTTTTCCATTGTTCCATAGTGATCTAAATGCTCCTCATGGATATTGAGAAATACTCCAATATGTGGTGACACCTTCATATACTCCAGCATATGAGAGGACATTTCAAACACAATAACCGTATCCTTTTCCACCTTATCTGCAATATCAAAAGCAGGTATGCCAATATTTCCTGCAAGAACGCTTTTGTAACCTGCATTATCTAATATATGATATATAAGAGTGGTTGTAGTGCTTTTGCCCTTTGTTCCTGTAATTCCAATAATCTGCTTTCTATATTTTTCAAAAAACAATTCTGTCTGGCTGGTTATATTAGTCTTGTACAGGGATATATCTTTCTCTAAAACAATTCCCGGACTTTTTATTACTACCTGATAATCATCCAGGCTTTTTTGGTATTCCCCGCCTGTTATAATTTCTATTTGTGACAAAGGAAAGTCCGCTTCCCCGCAAATATTTTTTATGTCCTCTGCAGCTATAGGATTTTTATCCAGAATAGTTACTTTTTCAAAGCCTTTTGCTATAAGTAATTGCTTAAGAGTAGACTTTCCCTCTCTTCCAAAGCCCAACACAGCCACCCTTTTATCTTTAACATATGTTTTTAAAAAATCTATCATAAGACAGTTATTTTCCTTTCTTCAAGCCTAAAACCACTTCATCATATACAAGCTTTTTGAACTTTTCCGGCAATAAATTTTCTTCATTAAATTTATTAAAATATTCATTTTCTTTATGAGAATATTTATCATATAAGGCAGTTGTTTTGTAATATTCAAACAATGCAGGAAGCTTTTTATTGCTATTTTTTTCTATTGCAATGCAAATAGCTGTATTTACCTCATCTCTGCTGCCAACACACTCAAACGGCTTTTCTGCTGTCAAGCCTATAAGCTTATCAAGGTTTTCCTTCATATTAATATCATTTAACATATCTGTACCAAAAATTTCCTTTAACTTCTCCAACGAAAGGAATGGCGACATAATTAAATAAACAAATAAGCATTTAGGACAATGTCCACACCATATATCTTCTTTGCTGCCGACATTACAGCTTCTAAAAATTGAATGATATTGTTTAAGTGCTGCAAAATATCCGGCAATCTGAAATTCGCTTAACGGTCTGAGCAGGCTGAAATATAATGTATTGCTACCTATATAAAGCTTCTCATAATTGTGGAAGTCCATTTCAAACTTAAAGCTCTTTGAATACTGGTGATTGACATTACTACCCTTAACTGTGCTTTCGTTTGCACTATCCTCATTAGAAAGTGTAATATATTTTAAATTATTAAGATATGCTGCAATAGTCGAAGAAAAGGCAACAATAGCCGAATATGGTGTATGACCATTTAAAAAGCCTTCACTATTAAGCTCCAGCATATTTTTATCTAATGTACGCTTTGCAACTATTAAATTCTGCTCCATTCCACCTGCCTTAACTGTATTCAAGGTAGCACCTCTAGGATTAATAATGTAGCATTTAATATTTTCTCCCGACTTTTTAAGTAATTCTAAGGATACCGAAGAATCCTTGCCTCCACCTATAGGCACTAAACAGCCTTCATTATTTGTAAGAGGCTTTCTCTTTTTGGTGTTTTCCTCTCCTATGGATATAATCTCCATAAAATCCTCTTTTGCAGTCTTTATGCCATTTGTATAGAAATATTCTCCAAGTCCCAGAAAGTAAAGCTCCTTCCACCAGTCTATCTGCTTTTCATTAAGCTTATAGCCTGATACATACACTTTTTTAGGGCAGGCTGTTTTCCAATAGCTAATAAGCTCTACCATCCCCAAAGAGAACACCATTTCCATAAAGGTTCCATTTTCTTTAAGCTCTTCTATATTATTATTACCTAATGGAAATCTCCACTTTGGATTAAATTCCCTTAGACCGTCTATTTTAAAATGATATTCTATCTTTATATCCTCATCTTCTTTTGCAACCTCAAAGCCTGTATATCTAAAGGCTTCATATTTTTTACGATATTCTGAAAATTTGTCCATATTATCTCCAAACCTATTATATTCAAATCTTTTATGATAAATTTCTCTTTTAGAAGACTTCTTATTCCAAGCCCTTTACTTGTTGTATATCCGCTTAACTCTTTCTGATATTGAGCAGACATATTCATAGTTAAAGCTGTCAGAAAGTGCCGCAATTTCCTCTACAGGTATGCTTTTATCACCGTCACAGCCAAACAGTGTTACTACATCCTCTACCTTGACATTATCAATATGGCTAATATCCACCATCATCTGGTCCATACAAACTCTGCCGATTACATTAGCATATTGACCATTTATAATAACTCTGCCCTTGTTGGAAATGCTTCTCTTATAACCGTCAGCATAGCCAACTGATATTGTAGCAATTCGTGTAGGCTTTTTAGTAACATATGTTGCACCATAGCTTACACCTTCGCCCTCTGGTACTTCATTTATTTTTACAACATGGGTTTTAAATTCCATTGCCGGCATAAGGTCCAGCTTTGTACAATCCACCTCATCAGACGGATATAAACCATATGTTATAATTCCTGAACGAACCATATCTAAATTCATATCATCAAATTCCATAATACTTGCGCTGTTAGAGGTATGTTTTATCGGGATATTTATGCCATTTTCCTCACATTTTTTAAAGAATGTTAATATTCTTTCTTTTTGTTTATAATAATATGATTTGTCGTACATATCGGCACAGGAGAAATGGGTAAATGCCCCCTCCAGCTCTACATTTTCAAGGGCACACAGCTTTTTAATTTCTTCTATGCTTTCATCTATTCTATAATCTGCCGAAAAACCAATCCTGGTCATTCCTGTATCTACTGCAATATGATATTTTGCTTTTTTTCCTAATCTCTTAGCAGTTTCATCCAGATATTTTCCGTCCTCGTAGGTGTAAATAGTCTGGGTAACGCCATAGTTGATTACATATTCAAACTGCTTCGGTGAGGTATAGCCTAATATAAGTATCGGGGTATCAACATCTGCCCTTCTAAGCTCTACTGCCTCTCCTATAGTTGCAACTCCAAAGTAATCCACCATATCCAAAAGTGCCTTTGCCACCTCTACAGCCCCATGTCCGTAGGCATTTGCTTTCACGACTGCCATTACCTTTGTGCCATCTTTAATCTTTTTTCTAACCTGTTCTATATTGTGTCTGATAGCTTTTAAATCTACTGTTGCATAACATCTAACATATGATTCCATTGTAATATTCCTCTGTTTTCCTAAAGCATAGTTGATTTAATTATAGTCTAATTCATTAACTTTTTCAACTATACGAGGGTCTTTTCGCTTAGTTGCTCCTCGCAGCTGTACTAAATTCGTGCTTCGCACTTATTAAGCACCGACGGTCGCAAATGTATTGGAAACAAGTTTTATATTATGGTATAATCATAAGATATGTAAAGCCTATTAGGTTTTGCAAATTAAACAGCAAAGTGAACTATTTATGATGAAAAAACAATTAAAAAACACCAGTCATTCAGACAATAGCTGTGTCAAAGAAAAAAGCTCAAAAAATGACAATTTTAAAAGTCCAAAAGCGTATGTAGGTTTAGTTTTATTTATATTAGGCATGGTTTTTCTGCTTACCTGTGTCTGGGTGCATGAAACCTTTGGTCCCGTAAGTCCCGAAAGCATAATGTTTCAGCTTAAAACTCCTATGACCGGAGCTGGCGGATATGTGCTGGATTATATTAAATATGTTGTTTTAGTATCAGCTGCAATAGGTGTATTACTTTTTATAACTATAGGTAAAAGAATTAAAAGAATTATAATTCTTATATCCGGCATATGTGCTTTTATTATCTCCTTCATTGTTTTTGCAGTTAATTTAGGATTTTTTGAATATATTTATCATCAAATTAAAACAACAGAAATCTATGATGAGTATTATGTTTCACCGGAGGAAACCGATTTGACATTCCCTGTAAATAAAATAAATCTTATTTACATTTATATGGAATCTATGGAAAATACATATAAATCCAAAGAGTCCGGAGGGTATTTTGACTATAATCTTATTCCTTATCTGACTAAATTGCAGGAGGAAAATGTTGCTTTCGGAACAGACGGAAAAGGTGCTGATATTGCATCAAACTGTGATTGGACTATCGCAGCTATGACTGCTATGTCATCAGGTATTCCCTTAACACTTCCTATAGGTGGCAATGAATATGGCAGCTTCGACAGCTTTCTTCCAGGGGTTTGCAATCTTGGTGATATACTGGCAAAGGAAGGTTATACAAACGAACTGTGTATTGGCTCTGATTCTACCTTTGCAGGCACCCGTCACTTCTACCAGCAGCACGGCAATTATAAGATTATGGATTATAATGCCCAGGTAGAAGCCGGCTATGTTGATAAAGATTACTATGTATGGTGGGGCATAGAAGATAAAAAACTTTATGACATTTCTAAGAAGGAGCTTCTGGCTTTAGCTTCACAGAAGCAGCCCTTTAATTTTGTTATGGCTACTATGGATACGCATACGGAAAATGGTTATAAATGTTCACTATGTTCTGACACATATAACTCACAATATGCCAATGTTATTAAATGCGCAGACAGACAGGTATATAATTTTGTTCAATGGATAAAAAATCAGGATTTCTATGAAAATACAACCATCGTTATTGTTGGTGACCATTTAAGCATGGACCCTAATTTTTTTAAGGAAATAGACAAAACTGATTACCAGCGAACAACCTACGGTGTAATTATTAATCCCCATTTTGAAGCAGGTAGTAATATTCTTGAAAATCTTAATACTGAAAGGGTTTTTAATACAATGGATATGTTTCCAACCACCCTTGCTGCACTAAATGTCAAAATTGCCGGCGACAGACTTGGACTTGGCACTAATCTTTTTTCCGGCAGGCAGACATTATCTGAAATGTTAGGAACAGAATATCTGAATAATGAAATTCTGCTGCGAAGTCCTTATTACGAAAAATATTTTCTTAATAGCAATTAAATAATACACATTATTTGTATACTAATTAAACTTTATCAAATCATACAGAATCGAGGTACTTTTATGTTTATAGTTGTTGGATTAGGTAATCCTACTAAAGAATATGCCGGCACCCGCCACAATGTTGGTTTTATGGCAATCGATGCCCTTGCCGAAAAATACAATATTTCCATAAATAAAGCTGCACATCACGCTCTTACAGGTACTGCCTGCATAGGTGGTGAAAAGGTTCTATTTATGAAACCACTAACATATATGAATTTAAGTGGTGAGGCTGTTATTGATGCTGTAAACTTTTACAAGGTGGATTCTTCCTGCCAGCTTTTAGTAATCTATGATGACATCAGCTTAGATGTAGGCAGGCTGCGCCTTAGAAAGAAAGGAAGTGCCGGTGGGCATAATGGAATTAAAAACATTATTGCACATCTCGGAAATGATTCCTTCTATCGTATAAAGGTAGGTGTCGGCAGCAAGCCTGCCGGCTATGATTTAGCCGATTATGTGCTAGGTCATTTTTCAAAAGAGGATTTAGCCATTATTAAGGCTGATATGGAAAAGATTTCTGACGCTGTTTCGCTTACTGTTTCAGGTGAATTTGAAAAAGCAATGAATTTATATAATTGAGGTAATTATGACAAATTTATTAGATGCTCCTCTGCTTTCTTTAAATGCAATAGAGGAAACTGTTAATATTTTAAAAAAAAGTCAGACAAATATCCAGATTTCCGGAGTAAGTGATAATGGTCTGGCACATATAATAAGTGTACTTGGCGATAGCTTTAAAAATAAAGTTATCGTCACTTTTAGTGAGCAAAAGGCTATGGAGCTTTATGACAGCTTAAGACTGTTTGTTCCTGATATAGTGTATTTTCCACCAAAGGACTTTATTTTTTATAATGCTGATATTTCCGGAAAGACTATGGTCACAAATCGTATAAAGACTATCGAGGCTATACTTACCGACTCTGCGACTATAGTTACTACAGGAAGCTCTCTAATGGATAAGCTTATTCCTATGGAGGAAATCAGCAATAATATTCTTACTATTGATATGACCTCCATTATTGAGCCTGCTGCCATTTCCTCAAAGCTTACTGCCTTAGGCTTTGAACGAAGCGACCAGGTGGAATCCCACGGTCAGTTTTCAATACGAGGCAGTATTATAGACATTTTTCCATTAACCAGCGAAGTACCCTATAGAATAGATTTATTTGATGATGAGGTTGACTCTATTAAAACCTTTGATGTAGATAGTCAGCGTACTATAGAAAATGTAGAAAGCGTTACTATTTTTCCAGCCAGTGAATATATTTTATCCCCTAAGCAGATTAGTGCCGGTATGGAAAGGATTAGAAAGGAGCTTGCTGATTATGCAAAAAAGCTCCGAGCCACTTTTAAAACCGAGGAGGCTCACAGAATAGAAACTCTTACTAATGACTTTTTAGAACAGTTGTCTATTTCTCCAAGCTTTGTTACCCTGGATAGTTATATTTCCTTCTTTTATGAGGAAACTTCCTCCCTTTTTGACTATCTGCCCAAGGATACTATATATATGCTTGATGAAACTAATCATATATGTGAGCATATAAACGCTGTTTTTGATGAATTTAAGGATAGTATGATAAGTCGTTTGGAAAAAGGCTATTTACTCCCTTCCCAGACCAATACCTTAACTATGCCTACAGAGGTTTTTGCGCGGCTTGCAAATGCAAAATGTGTACACTTTACTACGCTTTTACAAAAGCTTAAATATTTTGAGGTATCAGGCTCTTATTCTATATCTATGAGAAATATTACCTCCTACAATAAAAGTATGGATATTCTCATTAAGGATTTGACCCGTTTTAAAAAGAATGGATATAAGGTAGTTATTCTTTCAGGCTCTAAAACCCGTGGTATGCGTTTTAGTGATTCCCTGCAAAATGATTACCAGCTTTCCTGCCATTATACAGAGGACTATTCCCACACTCCTGCTGCTTCGGAAATTGTTATTTCCTATGGCAATATTAAAGGAGGCTATGAGTTTCCTTCCCTCAAATATGTTATTATTTCTGAAACTGACATTTTCGGCACTGGTGCTGCTAAAAAGAAAAAAAAGAAATCCACCTACAACGGAGAGCATATTTCCAGCTTTTCAGACCTTTCTATCGGTGATTATGTAGTACACGAAAATCACGGTCTTGGAATATATCGTGGTATTGAAAAAATGGTAGTCGATAAAACCGAGAAGGATTACATTAAAATAGAATATGCCTCAAATGGTAATTTATATATTCCTGCCTCCTCTCTTGATATGATACAAAAGTATGCCTCTGCAGACAGCCATAGACCAAAGCTTAACAAGCTAGGATCAAAGGAATGGGACAACACTAAATCCCGTGTTAAATCCCATGTAAAGGATATTGCTGCCGACCTTGTCAAATTATATGCCAAAAGACAGGCTAAGGCAGGCTTTGTTTTCAGTCCTGACACTATATGGCAAAAGGAATTCGAGGAGCTTTTTCCATATGAGGAAACCAGCGACCAGTTAGCTGCCATTGAGGATACAAAAAAGGATATGGAAAGCCCTAAAATAATGGACAGACTTATTTGTGGTGATGTAGGCTATGGAAAAACAGAGGTTGCCATCCGTGCTGCCTTTAAGGCTGTTCAGGACGGAAAACAGGTGGTATTACTTGCACCTACTACAATTTTAGCAGGTCAGCATTACAATAACTTTGTAGAACGAATGAAGGATTTTCCTGTAACTATAGCACTTCTTTCAAGATTCAGGACTTCCTCACAGCAAAAGAAAACCCTTGCTGACTTAAAGGCCGGCTATGTGGATATAGTTATTGGCACACATCGTGTTCTAAGCAAGGACATTAGTTTTAAAAATCTAGGGCTTTTGATTATTGACGAGGAGCAGCGTTTTGGCGTTGCCCACAAGGAAAAGCTAAAAACTCTCCGTGAAAATGTAGATGTTTTATCACTTTCAGCTACTCCTATTCCCAGAACTCTTCATATGTCCTTAGTCGGTATTCGTGATATGAGTGTTCTTGAGGAGCCACCTATTGACAGACTTCCTATCCAGACCTTCGTTATGGAATACAACCTGGAAATGATTCGTGAAGCTGTCAACAGAGAGCTTGCCCGGGGTGGTCAGGTTTACTATGTATACAATAGAGTAAACAATATAGAGGAAATTACAAATGTTTTAAAATCTGTTCTGCCTGATGTAAATATCGAATACGCCCACGGACAAATGAGTGAGCGAAAGCTGGAGCAGATTATGTATGACTTTATTAATGGGGAGATTGATGTATTAGTTTCAACTACTATTATCGAAACAGGCTTAGACATTTCTAATGTTAATACAATGATTATCCACGATGCCGATAAGCTTGGTTTGTCACAGCTTTATCAGCTGCGTGGCCGTATAGGCCGTTCCAACAGAACTGCCTATGCCTTCCTTATGTATAAGCGTGACAAGGTATTAAAGGAGGTTGCCGAAAAGCGTCTTATGGCTATCAAGGAATTTACAGATTTAGGCTCCGGCTTTAAGATTGCTATGCGTGATTTGGAAATTCGTGGTGCCGGAAATGTGCTTGGAGCAGAGCAAAGTGGTCATATGGAGGCTGTAGGCTATGACCTTTACTGTAAAATGTTAAATGAAGCAGTCTTAGTTGAAAAGGGTGAAATCAAGGAAAAGGATGACTTTGAAACTACTGTTGATTTGGTAGTAGATGCCTTTATTCCGTCTACCTACATTAAAAACGAACTGCAAAAGCTTACTATTTACAAGAGAATTGCAGGCATTGAAAACTATGAGGAATATGAGGATATGGAAGACGAGCTTTTGGACCGTTTTGGCGATATTCCAAAGCCTGTTATTAATCTTTTAAATATTGCCCTTATGAAAGCCTTCGGGCATAAAGTCTATATTAGCGAGCTTTCAGGTAATAAGTCAAAAATAGAACTTATTTTATATAACAAAGCACCTTTTAAGGTAGACCAAATACCTACCCTGGTTTCAAAATACCTTAATATTTTAAAATTTGTACCAGGTGCAACGCCAAAGCTTATATATACGCCCGACCACCCATTTAAGGACACTAACGAAATGCTGAAAGCACTTTCTGAATTATTTGTGAACATAGGTGGAATTATTGACAACTCTTAGGTATTTTGTGATATACTTATAATATTGTTTTTTCGCAATAAATTGGCTAGTTTTTAGCGCAAGGAGGATACTATGAAAAAATTTAAAAGGCTTGTGGCAAAAAGTCTTAGTATTATTACCGCACTTTCATTATTTACAGGCTGTTCATCTGATAATGCCAATACCAATACCAATAATACTTCTGCGGATGATAATAAAACCTTAATTACTATTGATGATATTAACATTCCATTTAGTGTAGGAAAGTTCTATGCTTACAATACACAGGCAAGCTATGAAGCATATTACCTTGCAAATGGCTATGTAATGGATTGGTCCGTAAAATATACCGGCACTTCTACAGATGTTACTGAGCCATCTACTTTAGAGGGCGAAACTGTTGCTGCTGATGCAACCATCGAAGATATGGTAAAGGCAGATGTTCTTGACCGTATTAAAATTTTCTACACCGTTGCAAAATATGCAAAGGATAATGGTATTACCTTAGACGATGCTGATTACAAAAAAATTGACCAGTATGTAAAGGATTACCTTGCAGGTAATGCAAAGGTTAGTGCCGCAACCGGTGCTACTGCCGAGTCCTTAAAGTCTATATATGAAACCGAGTCCTACTACAACAAGGGCTGTGACCTTATTTTAAAGGACGAAAATTTCACAGTAAACGAAGAGGATATACGCCAAACTCATATATATGTATTTGAATTATACCCTGACAATATTGAGTTTCCTGAGGATACTGCCAAAGGCATTTTAAAAAGAATACAAAATGGTGAGGACATCAAGCAGATTTCTGATATATATGGCATAACGGCTTCAGAAGGAAATGTTGGCAAAGACTCTACTGTAGGTGACAATATCAAAAGCACCTGTTTATCTTTACACGATGGTGGTTCTGCTATTGCAGTTGAGGACGGTGCCTACTTTGTAATTTACTGTATCGAAGAAAACGATGAGGATGCTACAGAAATTGCCAGAGAAGATGCTATTTCACTTCAAAAGTCTGCAAAGCTTAAGGAATTTTATGATGAATACACAAAGAATATGAAAATCACTGTAGACGAGGAGCTTTGGAAGAAGATAACCTTTAACAACAGCATATTCACAAAGGACGATATAAAAGACATTATAAATGAAACTACTACTACCGGTGAAAATGCTACTACCGGCGAAAATGCTACTACCGGTACAAATACTACTACCGGTGCAAACCTTTCTAATAGTATTGTTGCCCCAACAAAATAAATCAAAGCACAGATATTATTTAAAAATAATGCTGTAATTAAAATTAAAGCTGCAATTAATCAGTTTCAATACCGGAACTAATTAATTGCAGCTTTTCTATTTAAGGACTGTCTTTACGCCATATCCTCTTTTTCTGTTTTTTTGATCATCACGCTCACTATCTTGCATACAATAGCCACCACAATAACTATAGCTGAAATAATAATAAACGGCATTAAGCCCTTATCTGACATTACATTTATTATCTTAGCAGCTGTGGCATCTGAGGCCTCAGCACTTGATGTTATTAAATACATTAAGCCTCTAAGTAAGGCTGCTGGTATTAATATAATTAAACCGGGAACAAGTAATGTTGGAAACATTCCCTTAAATGACAGATATAAATCCTTGTCTAATATAAATGATACCAATAACATAATTCCTATAATAACAGATAATACAATAATGGCTACCTGCAAAAAGGCTGTTACTGCTGATAAAATTTCATTTATTGGGACCTCATCCATATCTGTACCTATTTCTGTCTCGAAATCATCAAACTGGCTGTATAGCTCTTCTACTATTTCCTCTACCTTTTCATCTCGATAGACTTTAGTTCCCTCTATAATCTCACTCTTTAATATATCTCTGGTATCTTTATTAACAATAATTGTATCTCCTATATCTTCTCTGATTCTTTCTATAAGCTTATTATATTCGCTTGTTCCTAAGAAATCCTTTAAATCGGTAAATCGCTCATAGCTGATAAGATTATCTACCTCTATCTCGCCCGCGTCCTCTAAATCCTTTAGGATTTCTTCTGCACTTTCCTCTATAACCATATCATATATCTTTCCCATATCCGATGTAACTGCTGCTCTATCAGGAAACTCGCCATTAAGCAGGAAATCTGATACATAACCAGCTACATTATCCATAGCCTGACGAACGGCTTCCTCTTTTGTTTCCGGAAAATCCGTATATATATCATCTTGCATATTTTCAGATACCTTAATAAGCATATCTTTCAAAGTACCCTCTGAAAATATTCCAATTTTTAAACCTATAAAAGATATATCAATCACAAGAAGTATTGCTATAAATATAGACAATACAACCGGACCTGTTTTTCTACGCTTTTTAGGCTTCATTGGTGAAGTATTTTGCATATATGGCATATTATTATAGCCTTGTCCATTTCCACCATACATGTTAGGATTATATCCACCGTTGACATTTGGATTGTATCCATTGTTAATATTTGGATTGTATCCATTATTGACATTTGGATTATATCCATTGTTGATATTTGGATTGTAGTTATTATTGTCCATCTTTATTCCTCGCTTCGTATTAATTTAATTAGATTGATGTTTTTCCATAAAAATTCCATCTATATAAAGCATATATAAAATATCTTTTGTATAGATGGAATTTATTGTTTATTCTGTTTCTATTTCCTTGTAGCTTTTAAGAACAATATCCTGTATTGCACCTCTTACAGCTGAATTGATAGGGTGAGCAATATCTCTATAGGTTCCATCTGCTGTTTTTACACTAGGCATTGCAATAAATAAACCATTGTCACCACCTATAATCTTTATATCATGAACAGCAAATGAATCATCAATAGTAATCGATGCAACTCCTAAAAGCTTACCTGCACCCGATATTTTTTTAACTCTAACATCTGTTATTTTCATACAAAAACCCCCTTTCCCTTATAATCCAATACGATCGTTCTTCTCCACAACAATCTTTATTTGGCCATTTTCGCCCACATATCTTTCGTTAGCCTTAATCGTATCACGGCTTTCTACTATACAATTCTCAATGTATGTATTATCACCAATATAAACATTGTTCAATATAATTGAGTTTTTGATAACACAATTATTGCCAATGTATGCCTTTTTAAATAATACCGAATTTTCAACATAGCCATTGATAATACTGCCGCTTGATACCAAGCTATTCTTTACCTTTGCTCCAGGATTGTATTTTGCCGGTGGCATATCATCCACCTTTGAATATACATCTGGATATTCTCTAAAGAAATAATTTCTTATTTCAGGCTTTAAGAAGTCCATATTGGTCTTGTAATAAGCCTCTACTGTAGATATGTTGTTCCAATAGCTATCAATCTTGTAGCCATATATTCTCTTTATATTTTTGTATCTAACTAAAATATCATTTACGAAATCGTATCTTTCTTCCTCAGCACACTTTTCAATAAGCTCAATAAGCTGGCGTCTTCTAATAATATAAATGCCTGCTGAAACTGTTCTTGAATCAGATGCCATTGGCTTTTCTTCAAAATCAACGATTCTGCTGTCTTCATTCATTTTCACAACACCAAATCTGGTAATGTCTGTATTTTGTGGCATATCCTTACATACAACTGTAATATCTGCTTTCTTTTTAATGTGATATTCCAATACCTTGTTGTAATCTAATTTGTACACGCCATCACCAGCAGCTATAACTACATATGGTTCATGACTGTTTTTAAGGAAGTTGATATTCTGCCAAATGCTATCGGCTGTTCCACGATACCAAAATCCGTTGTCTGCCGTTATGGAAGGGGTGAATACATACAAGCCACCCTGCTTTCTGCCAAAATCCCACCACTTTGATGAACTTAAATGCTCATTTAAGGATTTTGCATTGTACTGTGTAAGTACCGCTACCTTTTGTATGTTGGAATTGGACATATTACTAAGAGCAAAATCTATAGCTCTATAGCTGCCAGCTATAGGCATAGCTGCTATGGCTCTTTTGTAAGAAAGCTCCTTCATCTTGTTGTTGTTTCCACCTGCTAAAATAATACCTATTGCTCTCATTACATTTCACCTGCCTTAATAATATAATCGCCACTTGGAAGCTCTCCGTTGGTGTAATCACTCTCGTCTGTCACACCTGAAATAGCAGTGTTTTTGCCTATAGTAACATTTTTAGGTATGACTGAATTTTCACCTATAGTAGCTATACCAAAGGAATATATCTTCTTGTCAAGCCTGCTTTCTGCTTCAGCGCCAACACCAACTCTGCTGCCTGCACCGATTACTACATTTTCTGCAACAATGGCCTTTTCAAGGTATGCATCCGCTTCTATTGTAGTATTCTGCATAACAATGGAATCTCTGATTACTGCACCCTTTTTAATAGTAACATTGGCACCGATTACTGAATTGTAAACCTCTCCGGCAATATCGCACCCTTCACTTATAATACTTCTTTCAATGACACTGTCTGATGAAATATACTGTGGTGGAAGAGTCGTACTGTTGGTATATATCTTCCAGAATTCCTCATAAAGATTAAATACCGGAATAAGGTCAATAAGCTCCATATTTGCCTCCCAGTATGAACCAAGAGTACCTACATCCTTCCAATATCCATTATATTCAAATGCAAAAATTCTGTCATGCTTTTCGTGGCAATAAGGAATTACATGCTTACCAAAATCACATTGCTGCTGGTCCTTAAGCTTTATAAGTGCATCTTTTAATATAGACCATTTGAATATGTAAATACCCATCGATGCAAGATTGCTTCGTGGATGCTCTGGTTTTTCCTCAAATTCTGTAATACGATTGTCATCATCTGTTAAAACCACACCAAATCTGCTTGCTTCCTCTATCGGAACCGGCATACACGCAATAGTAATATCTGCATCATGCTCCTTGTGGTAATTTAACATAAGCTCATAATCCATTTTATATATATGGTCACCTGACAATATAAGAACATATTCCGGATTGTACTGCTGCATATACTCAATATTCTGATATATAGCATTTGCTGTACCTGTATACCACTCACTATTTCCACTTTTTTCATATGGTGGAAGTACTGTAACGCCACCTACATTCCTATCTAAATCCCATGGAATACCTATGCCTATATGAGAATTTAGTCTTAAAGGCTGGTACTGTGTAAGTACCCCTACTGTGTCTACTCCTGAATTGATACAGTTGCTAAGTGGAAAATCGATAATTCTGTATTTTCCTCCAAAAGCAACTGCTGGTTTTGCCATCTTGGAAGTAAGTACCCCAAGTCTGCTACCCTGGCCACCCGCTAGTAGCATCGCTATCATTTCTTTTTTAATCACGCTATCACCTCGTTGTATATAATTTTATGTATTAATAGCACACGCATCGTCTTATGACATCCGCCTTTTTCGCTAGCTTTCACTAGGAATCCTTCTTTTGTTTATTATAACACAAATTACCTGAATAGTGAACTAATTTCCCAATTAAACGACATATTTTTTGTCAAAATCAGATAATCTGCATTATATGTAACTTTTAATTATTCATATGGTATAAATTTACTCAAGTTTTACTTATAAGTATTTTAATTTCTTCTTATTAGTAGTATAATATTTTCTACCTTAAAATTATGAATGGAGGATTATAAAATGCAAAACAACTGTCCTATCAGTTTAGACAATATACATAATGTTCATTTCATTGGTATTGGTGGAATAAGTATGAGTGGACTTGCTGAAATACTTATTTCTAAGGGCAAAATCATTTCAGGTTCAGATACCAAAGAATCAAACATTACAAAACATCTTTCATCGATTGGTGCAAAAGTATTATATGGCCACAACAAAGAAAATATTACTGATGATATTGAACTTGTGGTTTATACTGCTGCCATAAAAGACGACAATCCTGAATACACAGAGGCTTTAGCCAAAAATATTCCAACTATCGCCAGAGCTGCCCTTGTAGGTCTTATAATGAAACAGTACAAAACTGCCATTGGTGTTTCCGGCACTCACGGAAAGACTACTACTACCTCTATGCTTTCACATATACTTATGTCTGCACAAGCCGACCCGACTATTATGGTTGGCGGCATATTGGATTCCATTGGCGGAAATATCCGTATTGGTCATTCCGACAATTTTATTACTGAGGCCTGCGAATATACTAACAGCTTTTTATCGTTTTTCCCTACCATTGGCATTATTTTAAATGTCTGTGAGGACCATATGGACTTCTTTAAGGACATCAATGATATTCGACATAGTTTTAGGGAATATGCCCGTCTTATTCCTGCTGATGGTACACTTATTATTAATTCAGATATTCCAGAGCTTGATTACTTTACCGAGGGACTTTCATGCAAGGTTATGACCTTTGGTATGAATGCAGCAAAAAGCCATATTTCTGCTGCAAATATTGTCTTTGATGAATTTGCCCGCGGAAGCTTTGATTTATGTATAGATGGAGAGCCAACAGACCGTATTGAGCTTTCTGTTACCGGTATGCACAATATCTGCAATTCGCTTTCAGCTATTGCCTGTGGCCTTGTTCTGGGTATCAGTATGGAAGATATTAAAGCAGGTTTGAAGGCTTGTATAGGCTCAGAGCGTCGTTTTGAATACAAGGGCAAGGTTAATGGTGTTACTATTATTGATGATTATGCACATCACCCAGATGAAATCGAGGCCACTCTTAAAACCGCCAGAAACTATCCACATAAAACAACCTGGTGTGTATTCCAGCCTCATACCTACACTCGTACAAAAGCATTTCTTAAAAACTTTGCCAAATCCTTATCACTTGCCGACAAAGTTATCTTAGCCGACATTTATGCTGCCAGAGAAAAAAATACTATCGGCATTTCTTCTTTAGATTTGCTTGAGGAGCTAAAAAAATTGGGCTGTGATGCTTATTATTTTCCAACTTTTGAGGAAATCGAAAAATTTTTATTAAAAAATTGTATCAACGGTGATTTGTTGATAACTATGGGAGCTGGAGATATTGTAAATGTAGGGGATGACCTGCTTAAAAGATAGTTATCCACATATCCACATATTTTTATGGGCATTTTCGCTTAAAAATATGTGGATATGTTTTTTTCACTTTTTCCACATATTTTGGGCTTTTCACAATATTTATCTACTTTTTATCCACATTTTCCACTTTTTCCACTTTATCATAAATTCTGCCATTTGCGCTATTTTCCAGTCTTTCCCACTATTCCAAACTTTAATTATTTGTGTTATACTTCATTCACTATACAGCTTGTATGCGGAGAAAAGACGATGAAAAAAATATTATTAGACAAAAATACAACTATGGAGATTACTGCTATCTCAAACTATTTTATAGACGAATATATGCCTCATGCCAGCGGCGAATATGTAAAGATCTATTTATACCTGCTTCGTTGCTATAATTCAGGCATTGAAATATCTATTAATAGTATTGCTGATACCTTTGAGCATACTGAGAAGGATGTTCTTAGAGCTCTTACCTACTGGGAGCAGGTGGGTATTATTTCCCTTACCTTTGACAGCGACAGACATATTGAACGCATTACTTTAAAGGATGTCCGTTCTGATGTTCCTCTTACCTTTAAATATCTTCCTCAAAAGGATGATGATACTATTATTATAAATACAGAAGATGAGTCCTCTGAGCTGGTTTATGATGACACCCCTGTCTATACAGCCAAAAAGATAAAAGAAAAAACTCCCTTATCTACAGAAAAGCTAAAACAGCTTACAGCAGACGAGGACATAAAACAGTTATTATATATATCTCAGGCATATCTTGGAAAAACTCTTAGTTCCTCTGATACAAATACTATTTTGTATTTCTATGATGGACTGCATTTTTCCGTTGAGCTTATTGAATACCTGATAGAATATTGTGTTGAGTCCGGTCACAAAAAGCTTAGCTATATCGAAGCAGTTGCCATTGACTGGGCAGGTGATGATATTTCCACAGTTGAAGAAGCAAAAGAGCGTACTATGGTTTTTAGCAATGCTTACTATCCAGTATTAAAGGCTTTTGGTATTTCTGGCAGAAATCCTGTTGCTATCGAAAAGGCTGCCATTGATACCTGGACTAATGATTATGGCTTTTCTATGGATATTATTACAGAGGCCTGCAATAGGACTATTGCAGCAATTTCAAAGCCAAGCTTTAAATATGCAGATTCTATCCTAAAAAAATGGAAGCAGCACGGTATTTCATCTATTGAGGATATTAAGTCACTGGACAAGGCACATTTAAAAAATGTTCAGGCTGATACTGCTTCAAGGCAGGCTAACAAAGTTAAAGCAACCACCTTTAACAGCTTTCCGCAGAGAAATTATGATTATAGTGAATTAGAACGACAGCTTTTACATAGAGATTAGGAGATTATATGTCAGTTTCAAACACCAAATACAATGAAATCCTTAGGCTTTACGATGCCAAAAGATTGCGTATTTATCACGAAAAAACCAGACGCCAAAAGGAGGTCTACGAAAAAATTCCTCGTATAAAGGAAATTGATGATGCTATTTCTGCATTATCTATTGACACAGCAAAGTCCCTGCTTTTAGCGGATAACAATTCTTCCCTAAACCAGTTTAAGGATAAACTAAACCAATTAAAGCATGAAAAAGAGGAGCTTTTAGCCAAAAACTTCCCTCCAAATTTTTTAGAGCCTGATTATGAGTGTTTAGATTGTCACGACACTGGCTTTATAGAAAATGAGCGTTGCCATTGTTTTAAAAAAAGAATAATTGAGGCTCTTTATGAGCAGTCTAATCTTAAAGAAATACTTTCAAATGAAAATTTTGGCACCTTTAATCTTAGATTATATGACAATGCTACAGTTGACCCTACTACAGGGCTTACTCCTCTGGAAAACATTACCAGAGCTATAGATATAGCCAATGATTTTATTGATACCTTTAGTACTGACCACAAAAATTTATTTATTTATGGTGCTACAGGTGTTGGAAAAACCTTTTTGACAAATTGTATTGCTAAAAAGCTTATGGATAACAGTATTTCTGTTATATACATTTCTGCCATAAAGCTATTTGACATTTTAGCCGACACTACCTTTGGCAGAGCCGACAAAGACAGTGATGCTTTGTATCTTAATATTTTTGATTGCGATTTGCTTATCATAGATGATTTAGGCACAGAGCTGATTAATAGCTTTACAGCATCTTCATTATTTAATTGCATAAATGAGAGATACCTTAATCACAAATCAGTTATAATCTCTACAAATATGTCATTATCAGATATTAGAGCTGCATATTCTGAGCGTGTTTTTTCCCGTATTACCAGCAATTATTCCCTAATCAAAATATTTGGAGATGACCTTCGTCTTAAGCGAAGTTTAGAATCAAGTTCAAAACAGCTTTAATTTATGTTGCAATACAGCCTAAAAGCATATATAATATTTGTGCTAAAATTAAACATTTTACAATCGGAGGGACATTATGTCATTAGAAGAAAACAAAAATTTAGAAACTATACCAGTTGGTCCTTTGGGAATTGTTGCTCTTGAAAGCTGCAAGGATTTGGGGCAAAAAATAGACAAGTATATCACTAACTGGAGAAAAGAACGCACTGGAGAGCATACACACACTATCGCTTTTTCAGGTTATCAAAAGGAGTCATTCTTAGTAGATACAAAGGTTCCTAGATTTGGTTCAGGTGAAGCAAAAGGTCTTATTAATGAGTCAGTGCGTGGCAAAGACTTATATCTTTTGGTTGATGTTGGAAATTATAGTCTTAAATATTCATTATGTGGTTACGAAAATCATATGTCTCCCGATGATCATTATCAGGATTTAAAGAGAATTATCGCTGCTGTAGGTGGTAAAGCCAGAAGAATTACTGTTATTATGCCTTTCTTATATGAAAGCAGACAGCATAAGAGAACTGGCCGTGAATCCTTGGACTGTGCTCTTGCACTTCAGGAATTGACAGCTATGGGTGTTGAAAACATTATTACCTTTGATGCTCACGACCCTAGAGTTCAAAATGCCATTCCTCTTAAAGGCTTTGAAACTGTACAGCCGGCATATCAGTTTATAAAGAACCTTCTTCGTGCCGAAAACGATTTACAGTTAGACTCAGAGCATATGATGATTATCAGCCCAGACGAAGGTGGTACAGGCAGAGCTATCTATCTTGCAAATGTACTTGGTCTTGATATGGGTATGTTCTATAAAAGACGCGATTATGCACACATTGTGAACGGAAGAAACCCTATTGTTGCACACGAGTTCTTAGGTGCTTCTGTAGAAGGCAAAGATGTGCTTATTATTGATGATATGATTTCTTCAGGTGAAAGCGTTTTAGAGGTTGCAAAAGAGCTTAAGGACAGAAAAGCCAGAAAAGTATTCGTTGCTACAACCTTTGGTTTATTTACAAATGGTCTTGCAAAATTTGACGAAGCGTATGAAAAAGGTCTTATTAATAGAATTCTTACAACAAACCTTACATACCAGACACCAGAATTATTAAGCAAGCCATACTATGTAAACTGTGATATGAGTAAATATATTTCTTTAATTATTGATACCTTAAATCATGACGGCTCTATTAGTGAATTACTTAACCCGGTTAACAGAATTCACAAGGTAGTAAATGCCTACAAGGAAACTCACAACCAGAAATAATTAATATTTATTTTGTCATTATTGTAAAATTCGAAAAAGCTGTAAGCTTCAATATCACCCTTCTACAGGTCAGCATTGAGCCTACAGCTTTTTTGTTCCATCTATCTTTTTAATTCCAGTTTTCTGTATACATACCATCACCAGCGTCTATAGTTGTATATTTTTCCATATCGTCTGTGGTAATGTTTTCTGCAGCAGGTTTGGTAGTTGTAGTTTTATGTTCAGTAGTAGTTTCACTTTCAAAGGTGTTATCCTTGTTAGTGGTGGTTGTATTCTCCTTAGTTGTTGTTTCTTTCTCTGTACTGGTTTCAGTTTCCTTCGTAGTAGTTTCCTTCTCGTAATCCTGATGCTCCGGTACTGTATCAAAATACGGATTAAAGTCTACAATCTCTGTATTTTCGTGTATCTTTTCCATAAATCCCTTCCATATAATTCCAGCGCAAGTGCCTCCATACTGGCTGTCAATAGTCTTTGGCATATCATAGCCACACCATACTGCTGTAGTATAATAATGACTATAGCCTACAAACCATACATCCTTTGTATCATTAGTAGTTCCTGTCTTGCCTGCACATATTCCATTGCTTATGTTATATTTTCTTCCAGTTCCATAGGTTAAAACATCCTTCATAACATCTGTCATCATCCTGCTGGCATTTGCCTGATATATTTTCTTTTGGTTGCTTGTATTTAATCCATTATCTATAATAACATTTCCATTATTATCTACAATTTTTCTTATACAAGTGGGATTTCTGTATACACCATCATTTTCTAAGGTTGCATAGCCTGCCGCCATTTCATAGGTAGACATACCATAGGTAAATCCCCCAATAGCTGCCGCTGGTACATAATCCTCTTTTACAATTCTTTTAAAGTTCATTTCCTTTAAATAATTAATTCCATCAGCTATCCCTATTTCTTCTAACATTTTCCATGCAACAGTATTTATTGACTGGGTAACTGCTGTTCTTATATTTGTTTTTCCGATATAATAACCTACTGCATTTTTAGGTCCGTCTTCTATTTTTTCATCGACAACCAGGGAATTAGGTGTATAACCCTTTTCAAAGGCTGGTGTGTATACTAACAGTGGCTTAATAGAGCTTCCCGGCTGTCTGAAGCTTTGATATGCTCTATTTAAAGTATAACCCTCCTGCTCCTCCGTTCTGCCTCCTACTATTGCAACTACATAGCCTGTTTTGTTATCAATACAGGTAGCACTGCTTTGAAAAGTATAAACACCCTCTTCGCTGGTTTCCGTATAATTCTTTAGGTTCTCATCAATATTGTTTTGAAGGATTTCTTGCATATTTTTGTCTATACTTGTATATATTCTGTAGCCTCCCGTAAAAAGCATACTGTTCCACCTATCATATGCTTCATTATACCTTTTCTTATATTCTGTTTCATCATGTTCTGTTGCAAAGGTATTTTCAAAGACAAATCCATTGGCTCTCATCAGTTCTATGGTTGCACAATATCTTGCAAAAGTTTCCTCATAGTTGTTTTTCAGTTTTTCACCAGGAGTAAGCACTATATTTTCATTAACAGCCTCATTATATAAAACAATATCCAGCTCTCCCTGTTCAAGCATCTGCTTTAATATTCTATCTCGTCTTTTTATTGTGTTTTCAATATTTTCAGTAGGATTATACAGGGTCGGGTTGTTAGGTATTGCACACAAAAACACCATTTGTGAAATAGTTAAATCTGTAACACTTTTATTAAAATATGCCTGTGCTGCTGCCTCTATTCCATACAAACCATTTCCAAAGTATATATTATTTATATAAAACTCTAGTATCTGCTCCTTGCTATACCTTTTTTCCAGCTCCCATGCAATAAAAATTTCCTTTATTTTTCTTTCCAGTTTTACCTCATGATTTAGGTATATGTTTCTGGCAAGCTGCTGGGTAATGGTACTGCCGCCCTGTGTTACCTCTCCTTCGTTTTGCACAAGGGCAACTATAGCCCTCATCACGCCCTTATAATCCACTCCTGAATGTTCATAGAAGTTTCTATCCTCACTGACCACAAAGGCCCTTTTTACAATATAGGGAATTTGCTCCGACTTAATGTAATAAGAATCTCTGCTTCCACTAAGCTCTGCTAATACCTGATTTTTATTGTCATACATAATACTGGTAAGAGAATTTTTAAAAATATCATCTCCACCAGCCTCAACCAGTGCCTCAGCCTGATTTTTATACTCTACAATTTTAGGAACATACTTTATCATCAATATAACTATCGCTAATAATAATATTATTCCAATACCTGCAAAAAAGCGTTTAATATATTTTTTAATCTTCTTTTTTTTACTCATATTCTTGCCTGCTGTTCAAGGACTAACATTTTCAACATTTTGTGTCCTTAGCTTTTATTACTATTCTATAGCCCTTGACTGTTATTATTTTCGGGTCATTTCTTTTATAAACGCTATTATATCATTTTTCTTAGCTATAGCAACACCAATCAAAGCAGCTATTACACTTACTCCAATAACTGACATTACTACCTTCCCAACTGTACCACTATTTTTTGTTTCTTCTTCATTATTATTCTCCTTTGTCACACCCTCTGTAACAGCTTCATTTGTATTTTTCATAGTATCTGCTGGCGTTTCTAAAATATTTTCAGTGGTGTTTTCAGTAGTGCTTTTAGTGGTGTTTTCAGTAGTACTGTCCTTTGTGACAAAATTATCTGTAGTAGTTTTGTCTTCCTTGGCAGTTGATTTTTCTGTATTTTTATTATCTTGTGCGGCAGTTGTATTAATTTGTGTCCCAGCATTATTTGTACCGTTATTTTTATTGTTAATACCTGCATTATTGCTGCCATTTACATTACTATTTCCATTATTATCAGTTCTGTTGCTGATATTACTGCCTGTCTTTTCATTTATCCAAACGGAATATGACTTATTCTTAACCTTAAATACTCCATATCCATCATTAGAAATTGTTACCTTATCGCTAATATTTCCCGTAACATCATACCAGACCTCTCCCTTGTGGCTTGTACCAACATACATTCTTTTTGTAGCTGTACCTGTATTATAGTCAGAAATAAGTACTGCTAATCCTGAATTGGCTACCTGACCTAAACCTTCTCTAGTCCAGCCTATAGTGTCCGGATCATCTAAATAATCGTGCTGTGTTCCATAGGCACAATTCTTTCGTGCATACATTACCTTATCTATTTCATTTTTGAAAGCTTTTAAGTAAGTACCACTTCCTGATACTCCATAATAATCTCCATAAAATACGCAAGGATAGCCTCCCTCTCTTGTAAGAATAGCTGTATAAGCTGACATTTTAAACCATTCTCCAACGCTTGATTGAAGGGACTGTCCCGGCTGTGTATCGTGATTATCTACAAAGGTAACTGCCTTAACAGGATTATCTGAAACTAAGGTATTACTAAACAAATATCTAAGGTCATAATATCCATTAGAGTCTGCCGCCGATTTAAAATTATAATGCAAAGGCACATCAAATAATGACATTGTGTAGCCTGTTTCATATAAATAATTTTTAAGTGCATTTATATCACTTGACCAATACTCACCTACAGTAAACATTTCTTTTCCTGTACTTCTTCTTACTGTATTTAACCAATCTGAATAAAAGGTAGATTTAATGTGCTTTACAGCATCTAATCTGAAGCCATCTAAATTACATTTGTTGGTGTACCAGATACCCCAGCTTTTCAGCTCCTTAACTACTGCTTGATTGTCAAAATCTATATCTGCACCCATTAAGTAATCGTAATTGTGATTTTCTGTAGATACATTACTATCCCAGCTTTTATTAGCAAATAAATATACTTTTCCGTAGTCATCCACTCCGTCAAAGCAGCTTGCGTCCCACTTGAAGGAAGAATATTTTGTACCTCTGCCTTGGAAGGTGAATTTTGTCCAGGCATTTATATTTACTGCATTACCAGTTACCTTATATAATCTGTTGTCATTATAAACCTCATATGCTGAAACATTTTCGCTATAGTCAGCTCCACTCTTATGGTTTAAAACAACATCTGCATATACATCTATGCCATTATTATGACAGGCTGTAATTGCATTAGTATATTGGCTTAAAGTACCATACTTTGTTCTTGTAGTATTTTTTTGATTAAACTCTCCCAAATCGTATAAATCATATGGCTCATAGCCAACTGAATTTTGATTCATATTTTTGTAGGCTGGTGGCAGCCACACAGCAGTAAAACCTGTATCTGCCAAGTTCTTCGCATCACCGGACAGCTTATCCCATAAACTTCCGTTATTAGGCAAATACCATTGATAATACTGCATTATTGTACCATTTACAGGCACACTATTAGCTGCTGCCACCTTATTGTCACCATCGTTATAATTTGGATTAAAAATTAAAGCTATACCTGCTATACCTGCTGCAACTGTAACAATAAGCCTGTTTACCCTGCCACTTCTTTTTAACTGGATTTTCTTTTTCATTTGTCACCATATTCCTTAATTCTAAAATACTTAATTCACATTAGATTTCACATTCGACATCTTTTTGTTTTATTTTACATTATTAAGATAATTTTTTCAAATTAAAGTCTAGTTTATATTTGTTTTTATCATAATTTCTGTTATATTAAGTCTAGGATTAGCCTATTTATTACTTATATGTTTTGTTGCTTATATATTATAATCTTTACTACTCGTATATTTTTAGTAATATAGGAAAATCCACGAGAATAGATAAATTAGATATTTGTATTATGAAACTTTTACAAATATCTAGTAAATAAATTTTAATTAGATAAATTATTAAGAGGTAAGATATGGAAAAGCGTTATATGATTTCAGATGCGTCGAGGATGGTTGAGGTAGAATCTCATGTGCTTAGATACTGGGAGGAGGAATTGAATATTGAAGTTCCTAGAAACGAAATGGGACACCGGTATTATACAGATTATCACATTAATTTGTTTCGTGCTATAAAATGTCTTAAGGATAGGGGTTTTCTCCTTCGTGCTATAAAAATGGTACTGCCCGAAATAATTGCAGGCAAAGACCCTACCACTATTGACTTTCTTGCTGAGGACAATTCTGTCCCTTATATTGTTCACAAGGAAGCCCCTACATATCCAACAGCCGAAAGCAAAATGGAACAATTTCAAGAAATTATAGGTAATATTGTAACTAAGGCTATTATTGATAACAACGAAAGGCTTAGCGAGTCGGTTTCTTCAAATGTTAGCACCTCTGTTATAAAGGAAATGGATTATCTTCTCAGATTAAAGGAGGAGCGTGAGGAGGAGCATTTTAAAAAGCTTGATGAGGCTATCCGAAACTGTCAGAAAAAATCTAAGAACAACCGCCACCATTTTTTTGTAAGAAAAAAAGCTATCAATTAAGATAGCTTTTTATATTCTTCTAGTATAACAACCTTTACTCATAAGCAAAAATCTTATACCAGCTATGTTTGTTTGAATTAGTTAGCTGCTGCTGCGCCTGTAGGACAAGTAGCTGCACATGAACCACAATCGATACAAGTAGCTTCGTCAATTACATACTGTCCATCACCTGCTGTAATAGCTCCAACTGGACAAGCTGCTTCACAAGCACCACACATTACACATTCTTCAGAAATCTTATGTGCCATAAATATTACCTCCTTGTTTGGTCCCTTGACCTTTGTTGGTTATATTTTAATACACATATTAAGATATTACAAGCTTTTTTGTATGTTTATGCTTTCTAACTTTTGTTAGACGCTACTAACTTCTTTTACCTTTTCCTGTGTTTAATCAAGTTTTATATATATATTTAATTCAATAATCATTGAATTTTTATACATATTTGGTTGTTTTTATTATTACAATATTACTACAACTGTTCCTATTACCAGCACTATAAATATTACATATTTCTTCTATGGTCCAGATTAAGAAACTTTGTAAGCTCTGCCTTCCAAGCCAGCTCTATTGTTCCAACAGGACCGTTTCTCTGTTTTGCAATAATTACCTCTGCTACATTCGGCCTGTCTGTATCTTTATTATAATAATCATCTCTATATAAGAACATTACCACATCGGCATCCTGCTCTATAGCTCCTGATTCACGAAGGTCTGACAGCATAGGTCTATGGTCCGGTCGCTGTTCAACTGCTCGGGAAAGCTGTGATAACGCAAGCACAGGCACCGACAGTTCTCTGGCTAACGCCTTTAAGGAACGGGATATGTCTGAAATCTGCTGCTGACGGCTATCTGGGGCTTTATCTCCTGCACTCATGAGCTGTAAGTAATCAATGATTACAACACTTAAATTGTGTTCCATTTTATACTTTCTGCACTTAGAGCGAAGCTCACTAATAGAAATAGACGGTGTATCATCAATAATCAGATTTGAATTACCTATTATCTGGGCGCTTTCAATAAGCTTTTCCCACTCGTCATCCTCTAATTTACCAGTTCTAAGCTTTTGAGAGCTTACTCTAGATTCCATAGACAGCATACGGTTTACCAGCTGCTCCTTACTCATTTCCAGACTAAAAATAGCTACTGTATAATCCTTTTTAAATGCCATATATTCAGCAAGATTAAGTACAAAGGCTGTTTTACCCATTGATGGTCTTGCCGCTATTAAAACTAAATCTGAAGGCTGCATACCAGAGGTCTGATAATCTAAATCTATAAAGCCCGTAGGAATACCTGTTACCTGACCAGATTGCTTTGAAGCTGCTTCGATTTTTTCTAGTGAATTTATGACCACCTGCCTAATTGGTACAAATTCTCCACCACCTTGAGATTGCATAAGATTAAATATTTGCTTTTCTGTAGAATTCATTATTGCTTCTAAAGAATCCTTACCTAAATAGCATCTATTAGAAATGTCCTCTGTAGTTTTTATAAGTCTTCTAAGCATAGCCTTTTCTTTAACTATTTCTGCATAATGCTTTACATTAGCTGATGTAAAAACCTGTGACATTATATCTCTAAGAAAATCAACACTACTAAGCTCTGGTGGCACATCCATTTCCTTAAGCTTATTTTGCAGAGTGATTAAATCCACAGGATTTCCCTGTTTATTTAATTCCACCATAGCTTCAAACAATGTGCCATACTGCTTTCCGTAAAAATCATCTGCTATAAGCTTTTCTGATGCAATTACAACTGCATCATTATCCATAATCATAGAGCCTATTACTGATTTTTCTGCTTCCACACTATGTGGCTGGATTTTTTTAATCAAGCCTTCGTCCATAAGTTCACCTATTATCCTTCAGTCACTTTTACAGTTAAGCTTGCATTTACATCCTTATGCACCTTAACCTTTATAATATGCGTTCCAACTGTTTTAATTGGTTCGTCCAATACCATTTTCTTCTTATCAATTTCAAATCCAAGCTGACTTTTAACTGCCTCTGCAATTTCCTTTGTAGAAACAGAGCCAAAGGCTCTTCCGTCTTTTCCTGCCTTAATAGAAACAACTACAGGTCTTTCCTCTATTTTCTTTGCAAGCACCTTTGCATTTTCATATCTTTCCTGTGCTAATTTTTCTTCATTTGCCTTCTGAAGTTTTAAATCATTTAAATTTTTGCTGGTAGCTTCTAAGCCTAGCTTTTTAGGCAAAACAAAATTTCTGGCATAACCGTCATTAATTTTAACAATTTCTCCCTTTTTACCAAGTGATTTAACATCTTCTAATAAAATAACTTCCATTATAGTTCTCCTTCTTCAAGCATTTTTTTAACCACAGTTATTACTAAATTCTTTGCTTCGTCAATATCGTATCCCTCTAACTGGGCACCTGCAATACTTTGGTGTCCACCACCACCTATCTTTTCCATAATCAGCTGTACATTTACATTTGAAATACTTCTTGCACTTACATATATTTTGTCATTATACTTTGTAAGTACAAAGGAAGCCTCTATTCCATTAATATTTAATAATTCATTAGCCGCCTGTGCACAAACAATAGTTGGACTTTCCACACCCTCTGACGGACAATCTGATATTATAAACTTTTCATCAAAGATTTCTGCTCTTGAAATTGCTACGGCTCTGGTTTTAAACTGTTCAACATTATTTCTAAACATTAATCTGACTCTTGTTACATCTGCACCACTTCTTCTAAGGTATGCTGCTGCCTCAAAGGTTCTGACACCTGTCTTTTGTGAGAAGTTATTTGTATCAATCATAATCCCGCCATACATTGCATCTGCCTCAATTTGTTTGAGCCTAATTCCGTCCTGAATATACTGTAATATTTCTGCAACCATTTCACAGGTAGAGGAAGCATATGGCTCAACATAAGATAATAGTGCATTTTCTATACCTTCTGTAGTCTGTCTATGATGATCAAGCACTACTATAGACTTGCATTTTTGCAATAATTCCGGACACTCTGTATAACTAACTCTATTTACATCTACAACTATAACTATTGTACTATCATCAGCTATATCTAAGGCTTCATTACTATTTAAGATTAAATCCTCTTCATAATCTCCACTATTTTTAACTCTATCCACCATTGGGCGCAATGCTGAAGTAATTTCATTTAAAACAATGTGTGACTTCTTTCCCATTTGCTTCATTGCTCGATATAATCCAAGTGCAGAGCCAAAGGAGTCAATATCTCCTATCTGATGTCCCATAATAATTACATTGTCCTTGTTTTCTAATAATTCTCGTAAGGCGTGTGCCTTTACTCTTGCCTTTACTCTGGTATTTTTCTCTACCTGCTTTGACTTTCCACCATAATAATAAATAGAATCATTATCCTTAACAACTGCCTGGTCACCACCTCTGCCAAGTGCCAAATCCATAGCAATTCTGGAATATTCACAATTTTGTACATATGTTTCCCCATGTACACCTAAGCCAATACTAATGGTTACATCCATCTCATTTCCAATATTTACATTTTTAACCTCGTCAATAATAGAAAACTTTGATGCTCTAAGTCCGTCTAAGTATTTGCACATAAAAGCAATAAAATACTTGTCCTTTTCTATTTTCTTAACAACACCATCTATATTAGCTGCAAACTGGTTAATCTTTCTTTCAATTAATGCTGCTAATAACGACCTTTTAACATCCTCTACGCTTTCAAGCGCTTCTTCATAATTGTCGATATAAATAAGACCGGCAACCATCTTTTGTTCTTCATTTTGCTTTTTAAGCTCAGTAACATCTGTAATATCAAATAAATAGAATACGATAAGATACTCTTCTTTTTTATCAATGTCAATTACCTTAGTTGTACTAAAGGCATTTTGGACATCAATCTTTCTACATTCCATTTCGTAAGTTTTACCATTATGCTTAATTGTCACAACCTTGAGGTTTTCATCTTTCATTGCAACAATATCCCTTGTAACCTCCTTAAATATATCGCTTATTTTCTTGCTTTTAATAATATCCTCGCCAACTATATTTTTTAATTCCTTGTTGCTCCACAAAATAGCACCCTCTGGGTCACATAATCCGTATGGTAGTGCCAAATCATGCAAAAGCTCCTTTTGTATCTGGGCATAATCCATAGCAAAGCTTACCAAATCACGCATAACTAATGGTTTGTTTACAAAGTACATAACTAAGCATAACGCAATAAGCAGCACCGATGCAGTTATTATGATTATGCCATAGGTAGCATCAGTAAAATAAATGCTTATGCCTGAAATCATCATAGCCACTCCTATAAGTATAGGAAACAGCAGGTGTGTAATTATTTTTCCTTTAAATTTAAATTTGGTGTTCATATTATCTCCATATATAAGTCATAACGAACTTGCAATCTTGTGTACAATAATTTCTGAATCAACAGACATACATTGTATTCTACCACATTTGTTACCTTTTTTAAAGATGTATATTGTTAGTTGGCTGATGCCTTACCTTCACTCTTATTCATATATTCAACAATTCCTGCCGTTATTGCCTGTGCCATTTCCTTTTGATAATTTTCATCTAATAACTTTTTGCACTCATCTGGATTTGTTAAAAATCCACATTCCACAATTACTGCTGGCATTTCAACATTTAATAATATGTAATAACTATCATTTGCCTTATGCTGTCTGGTATTTTCATTATCTATTTTTTCCTTAATAACAGACTGCAGTATTCCTGCCAGTTTTTCTCCCTCTTTTGAATTTTCATAGAAAAATACCTGTGCACCCTTTACTTCTTGCGATGAGTAGCTGTTTTGATGTATACTAACTAAAATATTAGCATTACTTTCATTTATTGTCCTGCACCTATTTTTCATATCCGCAATTTTTTTATTTGTATCTGTTTCGCTATACAGACCTGTATCTGTATTTCTTGTAATTACTACCTGTATACCCTTTTTTTCCAGCTCCTCCTTTAATTTCACAGCAATCTTTAAGTTAATATCCTTTTCGTATATATCACCAACTGTTTTGCCCGGGTCATTCCCACCATGTCCCGGATCTATGGCAACAACAAAGCAATCCTCTGTTATGCCACTAACCTGTAAATCTCCTATACTCCCGCCTAATACATACATTGCTGCAAACAAAATAATACACATATTTACCTTTAATATGTTTTTCTTATTTGCAGCAAATTGTTTCAACTTTTTCACTACCTGCATATCAATAACCTTTTTTTATATTGATATGTGTAAATATGTGTAAAAATACCTATTATTAAGAATTACTATTTACATATTCGTTTATAGTATTCCATACATCATTAATTTCTAAACCAAGCTTCCAGCAGGCAACTCCTCCCAGGTTATATTCTGACATAACCTCCAGCTTCTTTCTTATAGATTCCTGATCCTCAAGCCAAATACGATATGTAATACCACCATCTACATATTCTCCATAATATTGTCCTAAATCCTCAAGCCAGGTTATGTTTGCATTGTGGTCTGTAAGAGTTTTCTTTGCAGTCCCCATTCCTACAGCATAGCTTTCTAAAGCATAATTGCCAAACACACTGTCCTCTATGATTTCTGCATCAGCCTCAGCTAACTCCTCTGGAATTTCCTTCCATACTCTAGCATAAAAAGGTATTGCATTTATCACTCTTTGTGACTCTACCTCCGTTATTGTATTTGTAATTCCGTCAGTTACAAAGCCAATGGAAGCAACCGAGCCAGCCTCCTTACACCCTGCCCAATGTTCATCATAACTCATTACAATGACATAGTCTGCTGCCTCACCTACTGAAGTTCTGTCATAGTACATATTACTTGCGATTGGTACATACATATCTACTGACAATACTAAATTTCTATCCCTGCATTCTATCGATAATTCTCTAATAAACTGTACATAAGCCTCTCCATTTTCTGAAGAAATCTTTTCAAAATCAACATTTATACCATCTAAGCCGGTAGCCGCAGCCTCTGCTACTAATGCCGAAATCAAATTTCTTCTGGCAGAGGTATATGGTAAAACTTCATTTACGAAGTAACATTCATTTTCCTCATCATAAGCAAAATCACTAATAAGTCCCCACACCTTTATATTCATCATATGGGCTATTTCTACATAATGGCTTGAGGAAAATGAGGAGAAGCCTCCCTGTGCATCATTTAACTGATACCAGGTAGGTGATACAACATTTAAGCCCTTAGTTTCTGATACTAAATCATTTAAATTACCGTTGTCATTGGTGCTGCCCACCTGATGCCAGCCTAAGCACACCTTACCTTCCATAAGTGTATGGTCATATACCATCGGTTCATAGTTAAGTTCACCAACGCTGGCTGTTTTCTTTTCATCCTCCAAATCTGTCTTTTTTATGTATCCCACTATACCTGTTTCGTTTGCTACCTTTGTATACTCTCCAACCTCCTCAACTAAATATAATTCATCTCCTTTTTTTACATCTATTAAAATTTCAGACATAGGGTCAGCCTCATATCTGACCTTACTATCAGCCTTTACATTTATTTTCGTATTGTTAAGTATTGTATTTATAACTAATCTATTTGGATTTTCTATAAACTTGTATGAAACATTATTTTGCATAAACATACAATATTCAAGAGAAATATACACTTTCTCCCCTACCATCAAAGAAGTGCTTGTATCAAACTTGTTTGAAACACCATCCTGTGTATACTCAGCAGTACCAATTTTACTGTCTATATTTTTATCTGGTGTGGTATAAATAAGTAATTTCTCATTTTTATCCACATAGAATTTTTTATTAATGTTACTCCTTACTACATTATATGGAATATATATTTTTTTATTGCTGTCAATAATTCCCTGATTGACAATATTATTGTCTATTACTATGGCACATACATCATAGCCGGTTACACTTTCAATATTAAAGTATTGCTTTAAATCCATATAAGCATTGTTTTCGCCTGTGCCCTTACCACAGCCTACACATACAGTTAGTGCTAATACGGTTGTAAATAATAAAGCAACTATTTTTTTTGCTTTTACTTTCATTCTTATGTACCTCCAATACATCAGGTTTTACGCAACATCATCACTTAATTATATCATATTAACCATATCTCGTCATTATTTAATTTTAGTGGCAACGCACTAAGGTTTGTCGCCACTAAATTGTCCCGACCGTCCCTAATTAACAGTAGCATTTGTGAGAAACCTATTTTACTATTAATTCCCTATGATTATGCTCATCAGTGCAATCTTAATTCCTTATATTTCTATGTATTCCTTTTTCTTCACCACTTTCTTTCTATAATACTGGTTTACAAGTTACAGGTAGTAATTATGCCTTTGTGATATATTGTTCCACCAAAATGCTAATCACCTGTTCATATAATTTTTAAAAAAATTCTAAGCTGATACTTTTATTTCATAGAATTTTTTAAATACGGTTACATAACCGTATCTGTCTTTACCTTTAGATAACACCCTATGCAGCTATTTATGTATATAGATTAAACAAACTATCTATCCTTTACATATCTACATCACTTTCTAAAACATTGCTAATTTTTTCATATGATGGATAAACTATTTTTCTCATCTACCACACTATCCCTACCACTTAGATATTTACACTTAATCTTATTATGTGTAATTTTCTATTTTCTTTTGCAATAAGCGCACAAAGAAATAATGAGTTCCCATTTATCTCTATATTTTTTGTATTATTTTTTGTATTATTTTAATAATTTTTAATTGGATAAATATTTTTTCTACTCTTTCAACTGACACCTCCTGCCAATATCAACGCATAAAGTATAATTTTTAAATTTTTGTGAAATACTCTTAATAGAATCTTAAGCCTATAGACTTATCTCTGAAAAAACAATAGAAATAATTTGATACCTTTTGAATATTACTCTTCTTTTTCCTCTAAAATACTTCCTCCTTTCAACTCCAGATAAATGTTTCCTCACGAATAATATACTACTCTTTTAGTAAAATTGCAATATATTTTTCGATTTTTAATAATGATATTTGTATATTTTTATTATTTTATCAATTTTTTCTATTATATGAAACATTCAATATATTTTTTCTATTATTAATTCAAATAATTTCTGCAAAAAGATCATAAGTATAATAATCCTATACTTATGACCTTTTAACACATTTTGATATATATTTTTTATACTATTTTAAAATTTCTGTTTCATCTCTATTCATCTTCTTATTCTCTCCTCCATGCAGCCTTGCTATCTCCTCCTTCGACAGCTTTTCTGTATAACATTCCAAATGAAATTCTTTGTCACTTCTCTTGTTATATGCCCTCTTTTTGTATCCTGTTTTCATATAGATTAATGCAACTGCTGCTGACATTACTGCCACCACTCCTAAAGCACTGCCAAAGAATGCTGCCTTGTTAGAATACCACCTTACAAAGAAGTTCGTTGTTATAGTTACTGTATCATTAAAGTCCACAACCTTTCCACTTGCAATGTCCTCCTTGCTGGTGCTGTCAGTTACATTTCCTGCCATATCTTCTGCCTCAAAGCGGATTTTCTGGTTTACTCCTGCCTTTATATTAAATGTATCCTCAAAGTCCATATTGTTATTAAACTGGTTTGCCTTATATATTTCTTTATCATTTGCATATACTCTTACCTCTTTTACACCCAAAGCATCAAACAGCTTATACTTTACTGTGATTTCATCAGCATTATAGGTCCCCTCCTCTGTACCACTTACCATTACTATTTCAGGCTTTGTATTATCTACTGCAAATTTCACATATAAATCATCATATGTTAAAATCTGTGATACATTTCCTGTACTATCCTTTGAGGTAGTGGAAATAACATATATTCCATCGTTTACAAAATTTTCCCTGCTGATGGTGTACTGATATTTGTACCAGCCATTATCTCCTCTTGCCTTGATGTTGTCTAGCGG
>ENA-OPWY01000115-OPWY01000115.1-human-gut-metagenome-genome-assembly--contig:-NODE-115-length-56405-cov-6.125448_pt1 | contig 56405 bp, 47 predicted proteins | sample MGYA00241515_ERZ502022 | MGnify/ENA primary metagenome ERZ502022 (study PRJEB25962, sample SAMEA2043045) | human gut metagenome | biome: human gut; feature: human-associated habitat; material: faeces...
GCTCTTGCAATCGAAAAACTTTACTTTCAGACCAATCAGAAAACGGCTATCAATGTTGCTCAGGCAAGGGGAGTAACCCTGCTTGCGGCACAAAAACTTAAAATACCAATCTTTGAGTACACCCCTCTTCAGGTCAAAACGGCTGTAACGGGATACGGCAAGGCTAAAAAACCACAGGTTATGGAAATGACCGCAAGGCTTTTAAAGCTGAAAGAAATCCCGAAACCCGATGATACCTGTGACGCACTTGCAATTGCAATCTGTCACACACAGGCGGCAGGCTCACAGCTCAGAAGAGTAATGTACGGAAAGGGACTTTAAATATGCTTTATTCCGTAAGAGGAAAACTTATTGCTATAGAATCAAATGCGGCGGTAGTAGAGTGCGGCGGTGTCGGCTATATGTGCCAGACAACAATGAACACACTCAAAGCCGTAAAGCTTAACACAGAGGTAACGCTCTACACCTACCTTAATGTAAGGGAAGATGCGGTTGACCTTTTCGGCTTTGCAACAAAGGCAGAGCTTGAAACCTTTAAAAACCTCATCAGCGTAAGCGGTGTAGGTCCAAAGGCAGGACTTGCGGTTTTGTCGGAGCTCAGTCCCGAACAGGTTGCAATGGCAATTGCCTCCGATGACCTCAAAACAATTACAAGAGCACAGGGAATAGGCAAAAAAATTGCACAGAGAATTGTTCTTGAACTCAAGGACAAGCTTGCAAAAGCGGCTAAAGAGGACAGTTCCTTTGCACAGGCGGCACAGAACAGCGTGAATGTTTCAACGGGAAATGTTCCGAAAGCAATCGAGGCACTCGGAGTTTTGGGCTATTCTCCTTCGGATGTTTCGCCCGTACTCGCAACACTCGACAGCGCCTTGCCTGTTGAACAGCTTATTTCGCTCACATTAAAACAGATGGGAAGACAGTAATATATGAGTAAAATGGAATTCTCGGATGAATTTGATTTTGAAAACAGAATAACCGATACTTCTGAAATTCCCGAAGATACGGCAGAGAGCGACAACCCTCTGCGACCGAAAACACTTTCGGAATACATAGGACAGGAAAAGGCAAAGGAAAACCTTAAGGTTTTTATTGAGGCGGCAAAAATCAGAGGCGAAACCCTTGACCATGTACTGCTCTACGGCCCTCCGGGACTCGGTAAAACAACTCTTTCGGGAATCATTGCGAATGAACTAGGTGTGTCAATGAGAATAACCTCAGGCCCTGCAATTGAAAAGCCGGGCGACCTTGCGGCATTGCTTACCAACCTTAACGAGGGCGATGTGCTTTTTATTGACGAAATTCACAGGCTGAGCCGTTCCGTTGAAGAAATTCTTTACCCTTCAATGGAGGACTTTGCAATTGACATCATCACGGGTAAAGGTCAGATGGCGGCTTCGTATCATCTGCCGTTGCCAAAATTTACACTTGTCGGAGCAACCACAAGAGCAGGTCAGCTGACCGCTCCTTTGCGTGACCGTTTCGGTGTGGTGTTAAGACTTGAGCTCTACACTCCCGAGGAGCTTGCACAGATTGTTGAAAGAAGTGCCGGAATCCTTGGGATAAAAATTGAACATGACGGTGCGCTTGAAATTGCGTCCCGTTCAAGGGGAACACCACGAATTGCAAACCGACTTTTAAAGCGTGTGCGTGACTTTGCACAGGTTATGTCAAACGGCGTCATCACACTTGAAACCGCAAGGACAGCACTTGACAGACTCGAAATTGACGAACTCGGTCTTGACCGCAACGACAGAAGAATGCTTGAAGCAATCGTTCGTTTTTACAACGGCGGTCCTGTCGGACTTGAAACACTTGCGGCGGCAATCGGTGAAGAGGCTGTAACAATCGAGGATGTCTATGAACCGTATCTTTTGCAGATAGGTTTTGTCAGCAGAACACCGAGGGGCAGATGCATAACTGCCGAGGCTTGCAAGCATCTCGGCTGTGAATTTCCTAAGGGCGTTGTAAATGCACAGCCCACACAGCCGACTCTCTTTGGCGACAGGGAGTCATAAATCAGTCACAATATGAGTGTATAATTCAACAGAGTGCAAGGTTTTTACTTGGGTTATACCGAAAATTTCGGTTTTGTAAATTTACAATCTACAAATTATTTAACGGAGGTATATATAATGGGAAGATTATTCGGTACAGACGGTGCAAGAGGTGTTGCAAATGCAGAGCTTACACCCGAACTTGCAATGAATATAGGCAGAGCGGCGGCAATGGTTCTTATCAGCGATGAGGTTGAACACCCCACAATTTTAATCGGTAAGGACACAAGACTTTCGGGCGATATGCTAGAGGGCGCACTTATTGCAGGACTTTGCTCGGTAGGTGCAAATGTTCACATTCTCGGGGTAGTTCCTACTCCTGCGGTTGCTTATCTTGTAGGCAAATACAATGCCGATGCAGGTATTATGATTTCCGCATCACACAACCCGTTTGAATTTAACGGTATCAAAATTTTCAGTTCTGACGGATGCAAGCTCCCCGATGCCCTCGAAAACAGAATTGAAGAAATCGTACTTGACCATGTTGTTCCGTATGCATCCGCAACAGATGAAAATATCGGCAGAGTAACATATGATACAGAGGCGGCTGATTTGTATATTGACCACCTTGTTTCGGCAGTAGACTGCGACTTTGAGGGTATGGAAATCGCACTTGACTGCTCAAACGGTTCTTCTTCAAGAACAGCCGAAAAGCTTTTCACAAAGCTTGGTGCAAAGGTTCATATGCTTTTTGACGAGCCTGACGGTGTGAACATCAACCGTGACTGCGGTTCAACTCATATGAGCAAATTGCAGAAGTATGTTCGTGAACACAAGCTTTCATGCGGTCTTGCATTTGACGGTGACGCCGACAGATGTCTTGCGGTTGACGAAAGCGGAAACCTTGTTGACGGCGATTACCTTATTGCAATCTGTGCAAATGATATGAAGCAGAGAGGCGTACTCAAAAAGAATGCCGTTGTCGGAACAATTATGACAAACATGGGCTTTAACAAATTCTGTGAAGAAAACGATATGCACTTTGTTTCAACAAAGGTTGGCGACAGATATGTTCTTGAGGCTATGATGCAGGAGGGCTACAATATCGGCGGCGAGCAGAGCGGTCACATCATTTTGCTTGACTATGCAACAACAGGCGACGGTCAGCTTTCAGGTGCAATGATTCTCAGCATTATGAAGAGAACAGGCGAAAAGCTCAGTCAGCTTGCAAAGATTATGGAGCGTTTGCCGCAGGTGCTCATTAATGTAAAGGTCAGCAGAGAGGGCAAGCTCTCATTCTATACAGACAGGGAAATCAAGGCTGAAATCGAAAGAGTGAGCGAAATCCTCGGTGACAGAGGCAGAATCCTTGTTCGTGTGTCGGGAACAGAACCTCTCGTAAGAGTAATGCTCGAGGGTGAAAACCTCGAAGAAATTCAGAACCTTGCGGAAGAAGCCGCACAGGTAGTAAGGGAAAGACTTGCATAATGCGATTATCTGATAAATGGAAAGATTATGAACTTATAGATACCTCTGACGGGGAAAGACTTGAAAGATGGGGAGATATAATCCTTATCCGTCCCGATCCGCAGATTATCTGGTCAAGCGAAAAGAAAAATCCTCTTTGGTATTCGGCACATGCCCGTTACCACCGCTCAAATCGTGGCGGAGGAAGTTGGGAGCAGTACAAAAAAGTTCCCGACCGCTGGACTGTAAATTACGGCGACCTCGTTTTCAACATCAAGCCTATGGGATTCAAGCACACGGGTGTGTTCCCCGAACAGGCAGTTAACTGGGATTTTGCCGCAGAAAAAATTAAAAACGAAAACAGACCGCTTAAAATTCTCAACCTTTTCGGTTATACAGGCTGTGCCACTCTTGCGTGTATGAACGCAGGCGCAACCGTTTGCCATGTTGACGCATCAAAGGGAATGGTTCAGTGGGCAAAGGAAAATGCCGCATCAAGCGGTATTGCCGACAGACCTGTCCGTTGGCTCGTTGACGATTGCGTAAAATTTGTACAGCGTGAAATCCGCCGTGGCAACAGGTATGACGGAATCATTATGGATCCTCCGTCATACGGCAGAGGTCCGGGCGGTGAGGTCTGGAAACTTGAAGAACAGCTTTATTCACTCGTAACCCTGTGCAAACAGGTTCTCTCAGACAATCCGCTGTTTTTCATTCTCAATTCCTACACAACGGGACTTTCTCCCGCTGTAATGGAGTATTTACTCGGAGTTCTTTTGCAGAAGGACTTCGGCGGAAAAATATCAAGCGATGAAATAGGACTGAAGGTGAGCGACACGGGACTTGTATTGCCGTGCGGCTCAACCGCAATATGGGAGAAATAATAAATGAGCTTTATTTCACTTGACAACATCAGCTTTTCATATTCCGACATTGAAAGCGGTCAGCCGTACAAAAATGCGGTTGACGGTGTTTCTCTCAATATCGAAAAGGGTGAATTTGTTGCCCTTCTCGGTCACAACGGATGCGGAAAGTCAACTGTTGCAAAACATCTCAACGCAATGCTATTGCCGGATAAGGGCAAAGTGTATGTTGACGGAGATGACACATCAGATGAAAACAAGACATATGACATAAGAGAAAAAGTGGGACTTGTACTTCAAAATCCCGACAACCAGCTTGTTGCAAGCGTTGTTGAGGAAGATGTTGCTTTCGGCCCCGAAAACCTCGGAATACCGCCAAAGGAGATCCGACAGAGGGTTGACGATGCCCTCAAAGCCGTTGATATGTACGATTACCGTGAACACGCTCCGTTCAAGCTTTCGGGCGGTCAGAAACAGCGTATTGCAATCGCGGGAATTCTTGCAATGCAGCCGCAATGCATAGTTCTTGACGAACCCACGGCAATGCTTGACCCTAACGGCCGTGACGAGGTAATGATAACGCTTTTAAAACTCAACCGTGAAAAGAATATGACGGTTGTCCTCATCACACACTATATGGAAGAGGCAGTCCTTGCCGACAGAGTTGTCGTTATGGACGCAGGAAAAATCCTCACTCAGGGTACACCCGAAGATGTTTTTTCACAGGCGGAGCTGCTCAAAAAGCACCGTCTTGATGTTCCGCAGGCAACAGAGCTTGCATACAGGCTCAGGGGGTGTGGAGTGAAATTTGACAAACTTCCTCTCAATGCAGAGCAATGTGTAAAAATGCTTGAGGAGGTGCTGTCATGAGCAAGGTGCTTGAACTGAAAAATTTAAGCTATGTTTACGGAACAGGCACTCCGTTTGAGAAAACCGCTGTCAATAATTTGAGCCTTTCAATTGAAAAAGGCGAGTTTATCGGCATTATGGGACACACGGGCTCGGGCAAGTCAACACTTGTTCAAATGCTCAACGGACTTATGAAACCAACTTCGGGACAGGTTCTTCTTGACGGCGAGGATATCTGGGCAAATCCCAAGGATATCAGAAAAATCCGTTTCAAAGTCGGAATGGTATTTCAGTATCCCGAATATCAGCTTTTTGAAGAAACCGTTGCCAAGGACATTGCATTCGGCCCTACGAATATGGGCAAGAGCGGTGCAGAGCTTGAAAAAGCGGTAAATGACGCCGCAAGATTTACCGGACTTAAAGACGAACTTCTTGAAAAATCCCCGTTCGACCTTTCGGGCGGTGAAAAGAGAAGGGCGGCAATTGCAGGTGTTATTGCAATGAATCCCGAGGTTCTCGTTCTTGACGAACCGACCGCAGGTCTTGATCCTATGGGCAGAGATGTGCTGTTGAGCCAGATTGTGCAGTATCACAAGGAACGCAAAAACACCGTTATCCTTGTATCCCACAGCATGGAAGACATTGCAAGGGTTGCCGATAAGATAATCGTTATGAACAAGTCAAACCTCGTTATGTTTGATAAGACAAAAGAAGTTTTCTCAAAGGGACGAGAGCTTGAAAAAATAGGACTTCGAGTACCGCAGATAACAAAGATTATGCTTGAACTGCGTGAAAAAGGTTTTAATGTTCCCGAAGGAATACTTACTGTTGATGAGGCAATGGACTGTATTTCCTCACTGCTTGACAAGGAGGGTAAAATATGGTAAGAGATGTTGCGTTCGGTCAGTATTTCCCTGCGAACAGCGTAATCCACAAATGTGATCCTCGTGCAAAGCTGATTATGCTTGTCGGATTTCTCGTAATTATTTTCTGTACTTTTAATTATGCTTCGCTTGCACTTGTTGTGCTTTTTACCGCACTTTTTGTTGCGGCAAGCAAGGTGCCTGCAAAGTTCTATTTCAAAAGCATGAAAGTAATTATATTTATTATAATAGTAACCTCAATTCTCAATGTGTTCTACGGTTCGGGTGATCCGCTTGTACAATGGGGAATTTTCAAAATTACCTTAAACGGCATTAACAGAGCAATTTTTGTTTCGGTAAGAATCATATGTCTTATCCTTGCAAGCTCCTGTCTTACATTCACAACCTCTCCGACAGAGCTTACGGACGCAATTGAAAGACTGATGAAGCCGCTTGCAAAACTGCACTTTCCCGTTCACGAGATTGCAATGATGATGTCGCTTGCTTTAAGATTTGTTCCCACACTTCTTGAAGAAACCGACAAAATTACTCAGGCTCAAAAGGCACGAGGTGCCGATATGGAGTCGGGTAATATTATTCAGAGGGTAAAGGCGTTTATCCCTATTCTTATTCCGCTTTTTGTTTCGGCATTCAGAAGAGCCTATGAGCTTGCAACAGCTATGGAGTGCCGTTGCTACCGTGGCGGAACAGGAAGAACACGAATGAAAACTATTCATATGGCAAAGCGTGACTATGTATCTTTTGTAATGGTCGCACTTCTAATCGGCGGAGTGATTTTATGCAACATATTCCTGCCTGCGGCAGTTTAAGAAATCTTCTTCTCACAATTTCATATGACGGAAAAGAGTTCCACGGCTGGCAGATTCAGCAGAACGCAATGACGGTTCAGGAGGCTTTTCAAACTGCTCTTTCTAAGATTATCGGTGATGACTTTGATGTAAAGGGATGCAGTCGCACAGACAGCGGAGTTCACGCAAATATGTACTGCATCAGCCTTAAAACAGAGCATCCCATAAAGCCCGAAAGGCTCAAGGCGGCGCTTAACCGCTGGCTGCCACTAAGCATTGCGGTTCTTGACTGCAAAGAGGTTGCACCCGATTTTCACGCCCGCTATTCCTGCACAAGCAAGGAATATATCTACAAAATCTGGAACAGCGAGGTGCGAAATCCGTTTCTTGACGGATACGCACTTCATTACAGATACAAAATTGACGAAAATCTGCTTGACAAAGCCGCTCAGGCATATGTCGGCAGACACGATTTCACTTCCTTTTGCACGCTTGATAACCGTGAAAAAGGGGATATGACCAGAAATGTAAAAGCCTTTTCGGTAACCCGTGAGGGCGACCTTGTTACAATGAAGGTTGAGGCTGACGGCTTTTTGTACAATATGGTTCGTATTATGGTGGGAACACTTCTCAGGATTCAACAGGGTAAAATTGCTCCCGATGAAATTCCCTCCATTATAGAAAAGAAAAACAGAAAGTATTCGGGTCCCACCGCACAGGCTTGCGGATTGTACCTGAATCGTGTGAATTATGAAAATGACAACAGTTCACAAAAAAGGAGTGAACGCTGATGTTTAAAAAATTTAAAGGACATTATTCAAAACGAAAGACACATAAAACCGACAGAGATGTAATGAGCTATGAGGATATGCCTCTTGACGATTATGAACAGGAAAAAACCGAAATGTCGCCGCAGGCTGTCAAGAAAATCGTACTCGGTGCGTGTATTGCCATTGCGGCAGGCCTTATAGTTTTTGCCTTTGCAAACCGTGACAAGCTCACATGGGAGAACATCTCAAATTGGTGGACTTATGATGTACTCGGAAATGCCGGTCACGGCTATCCCGTCGACATTATCGGTTCCGAGGTTTCATCGGGCAACTTTGCAGTGTCACAGGGACATGCCGTGTATGCGTCGGACACCTCGTTCGTAACCCTTACAAATTCGGGTACAGAGGTTGCACGACTTCAGCTTACACATTCAAATCCCGTAATGAAAAACAATGAAAACAGATTTCTCACATACGGAATCGGCAGTGCAAGCTATGAGATAAGCAGTTTTGACGAAACGCTTTACTCAGGCAACGCCGAAAATAAAATATACACAGGTGATGTTGCCTCAAACGGTACATACTGTCTTGTTACCGAGGACAACGGTTATCTTACAACGCTGTATGCATATAGCAAAAATAATAACAGAATTTACAAATATTCTTTTTCGGAGTATTATATAACATCGGTAGCAATTAACAAGGACGGCTCCGGTTGCGTTGCCACAGGTGTGTCAAGTGATAAGGGTTCAGCGGTAACGGGCGTTTATGTGCTTGATTTTTCACAGAAAAAGCCTGTTTCAACCTACAAAATTTCGGGTGACAGCGTGCTTGATTGCAAGTATCTGACCTCAGATACGGCGGTTCTTGTGGGCTCACAGGCAAGCTATATTGTTAAAAAAGGTGAAAAGAATTACAAAACAGTAAGCTATGAGGACAAAACTCTTTCAAATTACTGCTTTAACACAGATACATCAACCTATACAATGGCTCTTTCAAGGAGCGGTGACGGAAGAAGTGTTGCTCTCATAAGCTATAACAGCAACGGTGAGGCACAGTACACAATAAATACCGAGCACAAAGCCGATTCGCTTTCTGTCTACAAGGGTACGGTTGCAATCCTTGACGGAAATGTTGTTTACGGTTATAATCAAAAAGGCGATTTGCTTTATTCGACAAATTCGGGAACCGGTTCAAAAAAGATTGTGCTTGCCTCGGACTACACCGCTTATATTCTAAGCGTAAATCAAATTAGGTTTATTGACCTTGACAGTGTATCGAGCGACGATACCGCTCAAACTTCAAAACAGGAGTAATAAATTTGGTTGCAGATATAATTATTATTGCCGTGTTTGCGCTTTTGTTTTTTATTGATTTCAAGCGTGGCATAGCAATTACAATTCTCAATGTTGCAGGTGTGGCTCTCACGGGCTTTCTTGCATATCACATTTCAAATTTTCTTGCATCGTGGGTTTATACGGCATTTGTTCAGCAGACCTTAACAACAAATCTGCAACAAATGATTGACACCCAGGGCATCAACTCAGCCATTGCAAACAGTTTTTCGGCTTTGCCAAACTGGGTTATGGGAATGCTCGGATTCTTCCTTTCAATTTTCGGATTGGATTCAAGTGTCTATACAAACGATTTTCAGGTTCCGAACTCTGCCGCAGCGGCGGTGTCAGCTTCGGTGGAAAATCTTATTCAGCCGGTTATCACAGGAATGTTCCGCTTGGTTATCGGTGTAGTTATTTCAATAATTATCTTTATAATTATAAAAATTCTTGTTAAAAAACTTGCAAGAGTGTTTAAAATACCCGTGGTGAAACAGATTAATGAGCTTCTCGGCGGTGTGTTGGGACTTGCGGAGGCGGCAATCCTTGTATTTTTTGCCGTTAATATCTTTTCGGGAGTGCTTGAGTTTTCAAATCCCGAAATGCTTAATAACCCGATGATTTCGGGTGCTGTTTTTAAATTTTTCAGCGTTGCAGTCTGAATGAAGAAACAGGAGGGAACAGTAATGGAAAAAGAAAAAGATGTGTGGAGCTTTAAAACATCCGATTTGGTTACTATACCTAATATTATAACTTATGTAAGATTTGTGCTTATAATCCCGTTCGTATATTTTTTCCTTGCGGAACAGTATATATATGCGGCAATATGTATAGGTTTGTCGGGACTTTCCGATTGCTTTGACGGAATGGCTGCCAGAAAACTCAATCAGGTAACTCCTCTCGGAAAAATCCTTGATCCCATTGCAGACAAGGTAACGCTTTTTGCGGTCGTTATCTGTATGGTGATTTATGTGCCTATGGTTCTTCCGATTCTTGTAACACTTCTGGGCAAAGACCTTCTTATGCTCCTTGGCGGTGCCGATTTAATCAAAAAAAGACTCACTCCGCCTTCTGCAAATTGGTACGGAAAGGTCGGAACAATCATTTTCTACTTTTCCGTATGTCTTATCGTATTTCTCAAGGCCTTTTTTGCCTACGAAAATATGGTGCTTGATTTGATATTGCTTTCGGTTACAGCCGCATCCATGCTATACGCTTTGTATCGTTACGGCAAAATCTATTTTGCAATGATTAAGGAGTACAACGAATCACTTAAAAAGACAGCTGACATTAAAAATAAATAAATTCCGACAAATAAATATTGAATTATTTGTTAAACAGTTGTATAATTCTTATATTACCATGACAGCAAATGTGCAATTTGGTGTCCTAAAAAGGAGTATGCTATGCTTTGTACAAGATGCGGAAAACGCCCTGCGGTTGTTTTCGTTTCAAATAATAATTCCAAAGACGCCCCAACGGCAGGTTATTGCCTTACCTGTGCAAAAGAGCTTGGAATCAAGCCGGTTGAGGATCTTATCAGCAAAATGGGTATCTCGGACGAGGACCTTGAAAATGTTCAGGATCAGATGAACACCCTCATGAACAGTATGGGTGACGGCGATATGTCGCAGCTTATGGAACAGCTTGGTGCGGATAACCTTGCCGAGCAGATGGGCGATTTTGCTAAAGACGGTGACGGCAGTGAGGATGATGACTTCTCTCACGGTGCACCTGCATTCCCTGCATTTTTCAACAGTATGTTCGGCGGACAGAACAACAATGTGACAAATCAGGATAATAATAAAAAGGGCAAAAAAGAGAAAAAAGAAAAGAACAGAAAACACATCAATCTTTACTGTGAAGACCTCACACGCAAGGCGAGAGAGGGCAAAATCGACCGCATTGTCGGCAGAGATAGCGAGATTGAGCGTGTAATTCAGATTCTTTCAAGAAGAACAAAGAACAATCCTTGCCTTATCGGTGAACCCGGTGTAGGTAAAACCGCTATTGCAGAGGGGCTTGCTCTCCGCATTGCCGCAGGAAATGTTCCTCAAAGACTTAAAAACAAGGAAATTCAGCTTCTTGACCTCACCTCACTTGTTGCAGGTACTCAGTTCAGAGGTCAGTTTGAAAGCAGAATCAAAGGACTTGTTTCCGAAATCAAGGAGAACGGCAACATAATTCTCTTTATTGATGAGGTTCACAGCCTTGTCGGCACAGGTGACAACGAGGGTACAATGAATGCCGCAAATATCCTCAAACCGGCTCTTTCAAGGGGCGAAGTTCAGGTTATCGGTGCTACAACATTCAACGAATACAGAAAATATATTGAAAAGGATTCTGCTCTTGAAAGAAGATTTCAGCCCGTAAAGGTCGGCGAGCCTACAATTGCTCAGTCAATTGATGTTATCGCAGGCGTAAAAGGCTATTATGAGGCACATCACCGTGTAATTGTTGACGATGATATCGTTCGCAAGACGGTTATCCTTTCCGAAAGATACATAACAGACCGTTTTCTTCCTGACAAAGCTATCGACCTTCTTGATGAAAGCTGTGCCTGTGCCGCTCTCCGCAACAGGAGCATGGAGCGTCACGATAAGCTTGAGGACGAAAGACAGAAGCTTCTCATCAGAAAGGACGCTCTTACAAATGCCGAAGAGGTAAACTACGAACAGCTTGCCGAGGTCAACACAAGCCTTGCAAGAATTGACAGCGACCTTAAAGAAATTGACCCCGAAACTCTCGTTTCAAAGGTTACAGAGGAGGATATCGCCAAGGTAATCGAACTCTGGACAGGCATCCCCGCATCAAGAATCAAGGAAAATGAGCTTTCAAAGCTTGCCGACCTTGAGAACGAGCTTAAAAAGAAAATTATCGGTCAGGACGAGGCTGTAAAGGCTCTTGCATCTGCAATCAGAAGAAGCAGAGTTCAGATTTCACCTCGCCGCAGACCTGCATCGTTCATCTTTGTAGGTCCTACAGGTGTCGGTAAAACAGAGCTTGTAAAGGTTCTCAGCAAGGAACTTTTCGATACCCCCGAAACTCTTATCAGACTTGATATGAGTGAATTTATGGAGAAACATTCGGTTTCTAAAATTATCGGTTCACCGCCCGGATATGTCGGTTACGATGAGGCAGGACAGGTGACGGAGAAAGTTCGCCGCAGACCTTATTCGGTTCTCCTCTTTGATGAAATTGAAAAGGCTCATCCCGATGTTCTCAATATTTTGCTCCAAATTCTTGACGAGGGCAGAGTTACAGACGCTCACGGCAGAACAGTAAACTTTGAAAATACTGTTATCATTATGACATCAAATGCCGGTTCTGCATCAAAGGACAGCGCATTAGGCTTTGGCAAGACTGAAGAAGATGCCTCAAAAGAAAAGGTTATGAAGGCACTTTCCGAGTTCCTCCGTCCCGAATTTATCGCAAGAGTTGATGAGGTTATCGTATTCAACAGCCTTAAAAAGGACGATTTTGTAAAGATTGCAGACCTTATGCTCTCTGAGTATGTACCGACTCTTGAGGAAAAGCACATCAAATTCACATTTGACGAAAAGGTTTGTCAGCTCCTTGCAGAAAAGTCATGCAACGGTGCAAGCGGTGCTCGTGACCTCAGAAACACAATTCGCAGAGAGGTTGAGGAGAAAATTGCAAACGCAATGATTGAGGCAGGTGCAGGCGGTGTTACTGCAATGCACCTTACAGCCGAAAACGGTGAGCCTGTTCTTCAGTCAATCTGAATTTACGGTAAAAGTTAACACATAAAAATTTCGCATATCGGGCAGTCATTACGATTGCCCGATTTTTTGTATGCAGCATAATTCTATTAAAGAACAATCCCGCACGGCGAGCCACCGTACCCAATTCGTGTAGATAGTTTGTAATATCAAAAAACATATTGCATCATTACTTTCGGGAGTCCAAAAAACGCTCATACGGTAGACAATTGCAATGTTACGCTCGGGCATAATTTGTTTTGCATTATACAAACTGTCTACACGAGAGAAAAAAACACAAGAGAAAAAGACGGCTGTGTAGCATAATGTACACAGCCGTCTTTTGAAAATAAAATGAAAGAAAGATTAACCTTTTACAGCACCTGAAACAACACCCTCGATGATGTATTTCTGACAGGCAAAGTAGAAAATAATAATCGGAACGATGCTCAGAACGATAAGCGCCATAATAGCACTTGTGTCAGTATGACCGTAACTGCCGTTAAGATACTGAATGTGAATCGGAATAGTTTTGTAATCCATATCAAGAATAAGATAGGGGAGAAGGTAGTCGTTCCAAATCCACATTGTTTCAAGGATTGCAACCGAAATAAAAGTAGGTTTCATAATCGGAAGAACAATACCGAAGAATGTTCTCAAAGGACCTGCTCCGTCAACATCTGCGGCTTCCTCAATTTCAACAGGAATTGATTTAACAAATCCCGAGAACATAAATACCGCAAGTCCTGCTCCGAATCCGAGGTATATAATCAAAATACCCCACGGAGTTGTAAGCTTGAGACTGTCGGCTGTCTTTGAGAGGGTAAACATTACCATCTGGAAAGGAACAACCATTGAGAAAATGCAGAAATAGTAGATTATTTTGCATATACGAGAATTTGAACGCTGCAAGTACCACGCACACATTGATGTGCAGAAAAGAATAAGCACAACACCGCCGATTGTAATGAAGAAGCTCCATACAATTGACTTCCAGAACGGATAGTTGCCGTGGAACATACCTGTCATATAGCTTTGAAAACCCTGAAAACTGTCTGCATTCGGAAATTCAAAGATTGCACGGCTGATTGCCGCATTGCTCTTGAAGGAGTTCATCAGTACAATGAAAACGGGAGCAACATAGAATACTGACACAATAGAGAAGAGAATTGTTAAAATTTTCATTCCTACTGTTTGTTTTTTCTTTACAGGCCTATCCTTAGCCTTTGCTGCAACTTTTGCCATTACTGCTGAACCTCCTTTCTCCTTGTGAAGTAAAGCTGAATAAGGGCAATGATAACAACAATTACGAAGAAGATAACGCCCTCAGCCTGACCTACGCCACGAGAATTCTGGTTTGCATAGAATGTATTGTAAATATTGAGAGCCATCATTTCCGTCTGATAAACCATTGTACCGCTTCCCTGTGATACAATACCCGGAGCACCGCCTGTGAGGGCAAGGTTCTGGTCGAACAGCTTAAATGAGTTTGTAAGTGTAAGGAATGTGCAGATTGTGATGGAAGGCATCATCATAGGCAATGTAACATTTGTAAGCAGCTGCCTTTTGCCTGCACCGTCAATTTTAGCCGCCTCATAAAGATCATGAGGCACGCTCTGGAAACCGGCAATGTAAATAATCATCATATAACCTGCCTGTTGCCAGCACATAAGAATTACAAGTCCCCAGAAGCCGAAGTTTGCGTTAAGCGCAAGGTTTGTTCCGTAATACTGAAGAATACCGTTAAAAATGTACTGCCAGATGTAGCCGAGAATGATACCGCCTACAAGGTTAGGAACAAAGAAAACAGTTCTGAATACATTTGAACCCCTGATTCCGAGCGTGAGTGCATACGCCACAAAAAACGCAATGAGGTTAATGAGTATAACCGATACTATAACAAACAGTACCGTAAACCAGAATGAATGTAAAAAGCCCTCATTCTGAAAGGCCTTGACATAGTTTCCGAACCCAATGAATACTGCGTCGCTTGTTGTTCTGAATTTACAGAATGAAAGGTAAATGCCGTTAAAGAACGGATATACAAAACCTATAAGGAAAGCAGCAAGAGTAGGAAGAACAAATATAAGAAAATAAATTTTTCTTTTAGGTTTTCTAAACATAATATTTTGCCTTTCCGTTCATAAGAAAGGGGAGCGGAAAGCCGCCCCCCTACCGAACCTGTTAAATTAAAACAGAAATTTTACAATCAGCCGTTAGCCTTTGCATATTCTGTTTTCCAACCCTGTACAAATGCAGTCTTAACAGCATCCCAGTCGCCTGTGCCTGCTGCATACTGTGTAAGAGCTGTACCAACGCCGTTTTTCCAATCTTCACTCGGCATTGTTGTGAAGTTCCAGCTTACAGGAGTTTTACCTGCTGCTGTGAGCTCGTTATCAATCTTAACAAACACATTGGTTGCTTCCTTAGCATTCTTGAAAGGAATTACAAATCCCATATCGTCAGCAAGAGCAGATGTACCTGTTTTGTTTGTTACACACCAGTTCAAGAATTCAAGAGTAGCTGCCTGATCGTCAGCACTTGCCTTGTTGTTTACACACCAGTAGTTCTCTGAACCTGTGCAAAGACCCTGATTAGCTTCATCGCCTACGCCGATGTAAATCGGGAGCATGCCGAGTTCGTCGTCCTTCATACCTGCCTTGGTAATTGTTGAATATTCCCAGCTGCCGTTCTGGAAGAATACTGCTTCGCCTGATGTGAACTCAGTTTCAGCGTCTGTACCCTTCTTGCTTGCGAGGTCTGCAGGCTTACATGTTGAATCTGTGATGTAGAGATCCCAGATGTTCTTATAGTTTTCAAGGTATTTACCCTCGATAGAGTCTGTTGATTTGATATTCTTATCCTTGTACTCAAAGTAGATAGGAAGGTTAGCAAGGTGAGTTTTGAATCTCCAGTCAGATGAAGAATCCATACCTGCTGATGTGAACGCACCCTTAACGCCGAGCTTATCCTTATTCTTCTGGATTTCATCAGCAACAGTCTTTAACTTCTCAAAGCTGTTGATGTCCTCAATCTTCTTAACCGAAGCAAAGTCAGAATCGCAATACTTCTGGAGAAGAGTCTTGTTGTAGATAATGCCGTATGTTTCAATTACGTAAGCAATACCGTAAACCTTGCCGTCTTCTTCAAGTGCATAATCCTTTGAAGTAAGCTGATTATAAATTTCTGATGAGCTGAGGTCTGCACAATAGTCTTTCCAGTTAGCAAGACCGACAGGACCGTTAACCTGGAAGAGTGTAGGAGCGTTGTCCTTGTCCATCTCTGCTGTAAGTGTTGACTCATAAGTACCCTCGGCAGCTGTCTTAACAGTTACCTCAACACCTGTTTCTTCCTTGTACTTCTTAGCAAGAGCCTGCCAATCCTTGTCCTGCTCAGGCTTAAAGTTAAGATAGTAAACTTTACCGTTTTTTGCGTTGCCTGCTGCACTTGAATCATCTTTTGATGAACCTGATGATGAAGAACCGCCGCAGCCTGCAAGAGCAGTAGCAGTCATCATACCTGCAACTGCAAGAGCTGCAGCTCTTTTGATTGTTGATTTTTTCATAGCTTTCACCTTAATTAAAAATATTTATCCGCTAAACCCGGATATTGGCGAGAGAACAACATTCTGTGTTCTCTCTATTGCCACAATCATAACACACTATTTATGAAAATACAATAGATTTTTTTAAAAATTTTCTCTGTGATTAGTTAAAACGAAGGTATTGACCAAATGTAATTTCAAAATCAAACAAAAAACAACCGCATATTATCTGAGTTTTGTGACTTATTTGTCAAATATGAAATATTAAAGTTACAATATTGTAACCTGTCAAATATGGTCATTCTATTGAAAATGACAAGCGCTTTGTGCTAAAATTATGTCAAATTTGTTTTTTAAGAAGGTTAATTTAGCAATTATGAAAAATTTCAATCAATCATCACTTGCACGATTTTTCACCCGATTTCCTAAGCTGTTATTTGCGGGATTGATGTACTCAATTCCGTTTGCCGTATTTTCCGGAATATTCATTCTCATAAGCTTTCTGTCCGGATTCAACAATGTAATATTATGGAGCTTGGGTATAATTCCCGCAATGCCGTTCTATTCCGGACTTGTAATGGTAATCCGCAAAATTTCGGTTGAAAGAGAGGATGTAAATGTTTTCAAAACTTTTGTACAGGCATTTCGTGAAAATCTGAAAAAATCAATCTTCAACGGATTCGTCGCTTACCTCATAGTAGCATGTTCATTTTTTGCAATTCTCTATTACGGAACACTTGCTCAGACAGACATCGTTTACGGCTCTGTCTTTACCATATATATAGTATTCTCAATTGCAATGCTGATTATGCTGTTCTATGTACCCCTGCTAACAATTACCTATGACCTCAGACTCCGTGACATTTATAAAAATTCACTCCTGTTGATTTTCGGTAAAATTCTCAGAAATATTGTCGCACTTGTGCTTGTCGTAATAGTTTCATTCGCAGTATTCCTCACAGTAATCTATGCAAAGGGCGCAATGCTTGTTGTTGCAGTTACTCTCTCGGTAATTTTCTACCCGATGATTGCAACCTATATAATAGTATCCGTAATCGCAAAAGGTGTGCAGGAGTCTGTCGGTTACTTTACAGGTGATAATGTGCAGTATGTCCTTACGGAAGAAGAGGTTCAGCGTGAAACCGAAGCAGTCGAAAACGCAAACTCCGATGATGACTACATCTTCGTCAACGGCAGAATGATTAAAAATCCGGCTAAAACGAATACGAAAGAGTAATTTTTAAAGCACTTTGCAGAATGCAGGGTGCTTTTGGTTTTATATGGATAATATGTTTGGTATATATGTGTGATTGATGTGATTTCTGCTTTTTGACTGACATTTGACTAATATTTAAGCAATATTTTTAAGCAATATTTTACTGTAAAAATAAACAAATAAAAACCGCACCAAAGAGCCTGAAAACGGCTTTCTGATGCGGTTTTTGTTATGGAGCTGAAGAAGGGACTTGAACCCTCGACCTACTGATTACGAATCAGTTGCGCTACCAACTGCGCTACTCCAGCATCTAATTTTTCGGTTGTTCGGCTGTAATAAAGCAAAAATACAGAACGCAGAAATTGCATAAAATATACACACTAACTTCCGCTACATGATTATACATCAAAAATTTAAAGATTTCAATACCAAATTTGAAAAAGAGGTTTACAAAAACCGGAAGAGAGGCATAAAAGTTTTACGAATCAATAATAATAGATGCAGGTATAATTCATCAAAAAAATATTTATGAATACAAAATAATGCACAAAAATCATGCCGATTTTTGTTTAGTGAAGTGTTATCACATTTGTGGAATATTTTATTTAAAAGTATTATAATTGAATCGCAGTGTGCAAAGCGGAAATACTTTTATGTGATAGGATGTGCAGAAGATGCCCAAAAGAAAGTGCAGTAATATCGACGCTTCGGTAGGACTCAGAATGCGTTATTACAGAATTCAGTGCGGACTTACCCAACAGCAGGTTGCGGACGCATTAAAGATAAACAGAACAACTTATACAAAATATGAAACGGGAGTTTCCGAACCAAGCCACGAGCTTCTCGGAAAAATCGTTAAAATGTTCGGTATCGATTATAACGCAATTCTTGACAACAGAGATTATTTTGAAAGAAGAGTTGCCGACGGTGACATGACGCTCAATGTGCTGACTCTTTCCGAAAGAGCAATCATTGCAAGATATCGCTCAATGTCTAAAGAAGATCAGAAGAAAATTTGTGAATATATAGATATGCTCTACAATGAAAAAGCAAAGAAGATTTTGTAAAAAACACTTTACTTTTGACTTTGATTGTGATAATATAAAACAGATGACCGTGTCTCGGAACAGGGAGTATGCCGTTTGTCGGATTTTCACAGCCCTGCCCTGAGATGTTGGCGACTATTTTTGAAAGGTGGAATTTTTAATGCTTAAAGAAGAAAAGCAGGCTATCATGGCTGAGTACGCAACTCACGAAGGCGACACAGGTTCTCCGGAGGTTCAGATTGCTCTTCTTACAAAGAGAATCAATGACCTTACCGAGCACCTCAAGGTTCACAAGAAGGATCACCACAGCAGAAGAGGTCTTCTCAAGATGGTTGGTCAGAGAAGAAGCCTTCTCGCTTACCTCACAAAGGTAGACATTGAGAGATATCGTTCTATCATTGCAAGACTCGGTATCCGTAAGTAATTTTTTAAGTACACAAGGGCAAGCGAAAGCTTGCCCTAAATTCGATTTTCTGCGGGATTTTTATTTGCTGTTTTTTAGCGGTAAAACGATTAAATAACATATGCTTTTGTGTGTTTGTCAGTTTTGTTTAATGGTTTTATTGCTAAATCGGCGTAAAATCCCGTTTGAATAAATTTGAACTTTATTTAAAATGTGAAACTTATGTTTCGGAAAGGATTTTACTAAAATGAATCGACTTATGACATTCGACAAATACAGAGTATTTGAAACAGAATTTGCCGGCAGACCTTTAAAGGTTGAAACAGGCAAGATGACACAGCTTGCAAACGGTGCGTGTCTTGTTCACTACGGCGACACAACAGTTCATGTTGCAGTTACAGCATCAGAAAAGCCAAGAGAGGGCGTTGATTTCTTCCCGCTTTCGGTTGATTATGAAGAAAAGATGTACGCAGTAGGCAAAATCCCCGGTTCTTACCTCAAGAGAGAGGGCAGACCTTCGGAAAAGGCTATCCTCACAAGCCGTGTAATTGACCGTCCTATCCGTCCTCTTTTTGACAAGAGCATGAGAAACGATGTTTCAATCGTTTGTACGGTAATGAGCGTTGATCCCGACTGTCAGCCTGAAATTGTTGCCATGATCGGTGCTTCAATTGCAATTTCAATTTCTGATGTTCCGTGGAACGGACCTATCTCGGGTTGTTCTGTAGGTATGATTGACGGTGAGTACATCATCAACCCGACAGAGGAGCAGAGAAAGGTTTCTCAGATGGCAACAACAGTTGCCTCAACAAGCACAAGAATTGCTATGATCGAGGCAGGTGCTAACTGCGTATCTGATGACGATATGTACAACGCTATTATGGCAGGTCACGAGGCTAACCAGAAGATTATCAGCTTTATTGAGGAAATCAAGGCTGAAATCGGCAAGCCTAAGTTTGAGTTTGCAAGTCTTGAACCCGACCATGATATGTTTGAGGCAATCAAGGCATTTGCAGAAGAAGATGTTAAGGTTGCTCTTGATACAGATGATAAGAGAATTCGTGACGAAAGACTCAAGCCTATCTATGAGGCAGTTCACGCAAAATTTGACGAGATTTATCCCGAAAGCGAAGCTCTCATTGACGAGTGCCTTTATAAGACACAGAAGTTCATTGTTCGCCGTTGGTTACTCGATGAGCAGAAGCGTGTTGACGGCAGAGGAATGGACGATATCCGTCCTCTCGCATCAGAGGTTGGTGTAATTCCGAGAGTTCACGGTTCGGGTATGTTCACAAGAGGACAGACTCAGGTTCTCACAATCGCAACACTCGGTCCTGTTTCCGACAAACAGCTTCTTGACGGCATTGACGGTGAAACAGAAAAGAGATATATCCACCACTACAACTTCCCAAGCTACTCAGTCGGCGAAACAAAGCCAAGCCGTGGTCCGGGCAGAAGAGAAATCGGTCACGGTGCTCTTGCAGAAAGAGCACTCGTTCCTGTAATTCCTTCGGTAGAAGAATTCCCGTATGCACTTCGCCTTGTTTCGGAAGTTCTTTCTTCAAACGGTTCAACTTCACAGGGTTCAATCTGCGGTTCAACTCTTGCTCTTATGGATGCAGGTGTTCCGATTAAGGCTCCTGTTGCAGGTATCTCATGCGGTCTTATCACAGAGGGCGACCGTTGGATGACAATGGTTGATATTCAGGGCCTTGAGGACTTCTTCGGTGATATGGACTTTAAGGTAGCGGGTACACATGACGGTATCACAGCTATTCAGATGGACCTCAAAATCAGCGGTCTTACTCCCGAAATGGTTAAAGAGGCTCTTGCCAAGACTCACAAGGCTCGTAACTACATTCTTGATGAAGTAATGCTCAAGGCTATTGCAGAGCCGAGAGAAGAGCTTTCAAAGTATGCTCCCAAGATGTTCACAACAACAATTCCTGCTGACAAAATCAGCGAGGTTATCGGTAAGAGCGGTAAGGTTATCAAGGAAATTCAGGCTGAATGCGAAGTTAAGGTTGACATTGAGGAAGACGGCGAACTCGGACAGGTATTTGTTTCGGGTATTGATTCCGACAAGTGTAAGCGTGCAATCGAAATCATCAACACAATCGCTGTTGATCCTGAGCCGGGTGCAATGTACCTCGGTAAGGTTACCCGTATTATGGACTTCGGTGCTTTCGTTGAAATCGCTCCGGGTAAGGAAGGTCTTGTTCACATTTCTCAGCTTGATGTTAAGCGTACAGAGAATGTAACAGATGTTGTTAATGTAGGCGACATTATCCGTGTTAAGGTAATGGAAATTGACGATAAGGGCAGACTCAATCTTTCTCGCCGTCAGGTTCTTATTGATGTTGACGGTCTTGTTCCCGAAAACGACATTGACGCAGAAAGAGCAGCTCGTCCACGCAGACCTCACAATGACCGCAGAGGCGGCTTTAACAGAAACAACAGAAAGTAATTTTTGTAATCTGAAATCTAATACTTTTTAATATTTATACAATCAGTCCCTTTCAATTTGCAAATGCATTGAAAGGGACTGTTTTGTTAATTGAAAATTGAAAGTGGAAAATTATGCTTTGATGGGTAAATGTCATACACTCAAAATATTAAAAACTAAAATAAAAAGCGGTGGTCAATGCCACCGCTAAATTAATGCAATTATTTAGTTTGCATATCTTGAAAGATTATCCCAATCAATATCGTCTTCGGAAACAAAGTCACCGTTTTCCGCTTCTGTAATATCTTTATACTCCTGTTCGGTAACTTTTGTGTAGTCAGGATCCCAAGCAAGTACGAGTTTCTTAATCAATTCGTAGGCAAGTTCCTTGTCACTGTCGGGAAGCATATCAATCATTTTAGCAATTTCAGCTGTTTTCGTACTCATATACGGCAACTCCTTTCATTTATAAATATCTCCACGAGAACCTATATCCATAATATATATTATTTCATAAGTACCGTCAAGTAACCTTTTAAAAATAATACGGTATTTACCGATTCTTAATCGTTGTCTGCCGTCATCAAATCCCTGCATTAATTTTATATCACCTTTAGGAGGATTAATTTTTAACCCCTCAATTCCAATTCTGATACGATTAACTGTTGCTTTATCGGATTTTGCAAGGAACTTGAGTGCAGCTTTTGAATATTTTACTTCCATAATAACAACCCGTTTGTATTTTTCTTTAACAATATTATATCATCGCTTTTCTTTTAAATCAATAGCAAAATAATTTCATATACAATCAGACACATGAACAAAATTTGCATAGTGTTTAAATTATCCTAATCATCTTGATTTCAACTTGATAACATAGTATAATTGACTTAACAAAAATTTCCGACAAATACGGACACAGATTTAAAGGAGAGAATACAATGCAGGTTAAAATTTCCGATTCTATAAAATACATTGGCGTTGATGACAAGACAATCGACCTTTTTGAAAGTCAGTATCTTGTTCCCAACGGAATTTCTTACAACTCATACCTTATTGTTGACGAAAAGGTTGCAATTATGGATACAGTTGACAAGAGAAAAACTGACGAATGGCTTGAAAATCTTGACAGAGAGCTTAACGGCAGAACGCCCGATTATCTTGTAATCAGCCACCTTGAACCCGATCATGCGTCAAATATTAAGGTTGTTTCCGAGAAATATCCGTCAATGAAGCTTGTTGGTAATGCAAAGACTTTTTCAATGCTCCCACAGTTTTTTCCGGATTTTGATTTTGCCGATAAAACCGTTACAGTCAAAGAGGGTGACGAACTTGAACTTGGTTCGCACAAGCTTACATTCATAATGGCTCCCATGGTTCATTGGCCTGAGGTTATGGTTTCATATGAAAGCGCAGAAAAGGTTCTTTTCTCAGCGGACGGCTTCGGCACATTCGGCGCACTTGACGCTCAGGAGGATGACTGGGCTTGTGAGGCAAGAAGATATTACTTCAATATCTGCGGTAAGTACGGTGTTCAGGTTCAGAATCTTCTCAAAAAAGCCGCAAAGCTTGATATTCGGAAAATCTGCCCGCTTCACGGTCCTGTACTTGACGAAAATCTTGGTTGGTACATCGGTCTTTACGATACATGGAGCAAATATGAGCCTGAAACCGACGGTGTGTTCATTGCATATTGTTCGGTTCACGGCAACACAGCCAAGGCAGCCGAAAAGCTTTGTGAAATCATCAAATCAAAAACCGACAAAAAGGTTTCGATTGCAGACCTTTCACGCACAGACCTTGCCGAGGATATTGAGGACGCATTCCGCTTCAGCAGAATGGTTGTTATCGCACCGAGCTATGACGGCGGTGTGTTCCCGATAATGAACGATTTCCTGCACCACCTTAAAATCAAGGGCTACAAGAACAGAAAGGTTGCTATGGTTGAAAACGGCTCTTGGGCTCCTTCAGCCGCAAAGACAATGAGAACATATCTTGAAGAAATGAAAAATGTTGAAATTTGTCCTACTGTTGTGACAATCCGTTCTGCTATGAAAGAAGAAAATATTCCTCAGCTTGAACAACTTGCTGATGAAATTCTTGGATAATATCATAATAAATTGACATAAATGCAATAATAAAAGGATATAAATATATATTTTTAGCTTCAATTATTACGCCTAATAGATGGCGAATTTTGTTCTGCAAAGATTGAGATTGTTATTTTTGTAACAATTAGATAAAAATTCCAAAGGATATTTTACATCAAATATTTAATTCCGTTGCAAATGCAATTGAATTTAAAACTCTTTTGTTGTACAATAAAGCTAAAGTTGATGCCCACGGAATAAGCATTGAAACAGATTCGTTTTTAGGTAATTTGTTTTGGAGTTTTGAAATTAGTCGTGAAAAGTTCTTTCTTCTGCCTGTATTCAATGCTTATTTCGTTCATTTATATTGATATATTCCTTCTATAACCCAATATACCCCGAAAATGACCGACGCTTGTTGTCGGTCATTTCACTTTTCGGCGGGTTTCCATTTCGGCATAATTGTACATAGTTGTAATTCAACTAATTTCCCACAGTAAAAAAATTGTCAAATTCGGTAATTTTGCCTATAACAAAATTATGCAAAATGTGGTACAATAATATTGTAAGAACTCAGTGTTTATCTGAGATTTAAGATGATGCGATTATACGGATGGTGAGAGTATGTACAGTATTGGCGAGATTGTTCTTTACGGCTCAAACGGAGTTTGTGAGATTACCGAAATTACAACGAAAAAAATCGGAAAGGATTCTATTGAATACTATGTTTTAAAACCTGTTTGCTCGGATTCTTCAACGCTTTTTGTTCCAACTCAGAATGAAATGCTTGTGTCAAGAATGCGTGTTGTCCTTTCTTCGGATGAAATTAAAGATATTTTGTCACAGAAAACCGATAATGAAATATGGATTGACAATAAAGCAGAAAGATGTGAAAAAATCAAGGAGATTATTTCGGGCGGCGATTGTATGAAGCTTGTTGAGCTTATCAGGAGAATGCACTTCCACAGTAAGCTCCAGCTCAAAAAGGGCAGACGACTTCACATTACTGACGAGCGTTTTCTCAAAGAAGCTGAAAAAATGGTTTGTGACGAGGTTTCGGTTGTTCTTCATATTGACCGTAACGATGTTCTTCCGCTTGTGCTTGCAGGCTGATTTTTTAAAAAATATATAAAGGATACAGAGGATTAACCGGAGCATTCTTTGAATTGCTTTCAATGTTGTTCCTCTGTTTTTTTATTTTTGGTAATTCTGGGTTGTTTGCCTATTTACAAAATGTTGCATTTTGTAGTAAAATATAGGAATAATGATTTATGGAGCTATTTAATGAGAAATTTCAAAAAAACTTTATCATTTTTACTTTCAACGGTAATAATAGTTTCATCAGTTGCGGGTGTCGGTACAACCGTTTTTGCCGCAACCGATGAACACACATACAAAAACTTTAAATACAGAATTCTTGACGATAACACAGCCGAAATTTGCGGTTATACGGGCAAGAATGCAGTCGTGACTGTTCCCGACAGCATTGATTCAAAGCCTGTAACCTCAATCGGCAGGACGGCTTTTTATTCAGGCAAAATCAAGGAAGTGACAATCCCCAACACAGTAAGAAGTATCAAATGGTGGGCTTTTTACGGTTGTGAAAGCCTTGAAAAAATCAACCTGAACTTTGGTTTGAAAACTGTAGGCTACGGTGCGTTTATGAATTGTAAAAATCTTAAATCCGTGAGCATTCCAATGTCCGTAACGCAGATTTGCGATGATTCGTTTGCGGTAAGCTGTTCAACCAAAAAGGGTGTTTTTGATACCTACAGTAAGCAGACAATAAGCACTCAGCAGTATTCAACCGATTCATCATTCACTCTTGAAGGCTATTCGGGGACTGTCGCAGAAAAATATTGCAATGATAATTCGCTAAACTTTGTTTCGTCGGGCAATGTGATTTACGGTGATGTTAATAACAACGGAACTGTTGATGCAGCTGATGCAAAGCTTGCCAAAAGCCTTATCGACACTGTTCCGACCGAGGAAGAACTGACGGCTGCCGATGTTGACGATGACGGCAAAATCACAGAAAATGATGTTAATCTTATTTTGCAGGCTGTCGGCAACGAATTTTACGCACAGCTTTTTCCGTGTGCAAAGGCTATGTATTCTGCTCCCGACTACCTTTCGGGCAGAACTATGTATTGTGACGGTGACAGCGTTGCCTACGGTTCGGGGACGAACACAATGGGTAATTCAACATATTCTTTCTGCAATTATGTTGCCGAAAAATATAATATGACAATGACCAACAAAGCCGTTCCCGGCACAACTCTTGCAATAAGAAAGGATTTTATCGGCACAGATCACAGAAGTATCCTTGAGCGTGTCCGTGAAATGAAAGGCAGTTACGATGTAATTCTGCTTGACGGCGGTTTTAATGACCTGTTCAAAAATGTTGAAATGGGTGCAATGACCGATATAAATAATAAATCGGGAAAATACAATGAATACACCACAGCAGGTGCGTTGGAAAGTATTTGCTATTTTCTTGACAAGAATTATAAAGACTCAATTAAGCTGTTCGTACTCTGTCACCATTGCTCAACAAGAACAAAACAGTCACAGTATTGGTCTTTAATAAAAAATATACTTGATAAGTGGGAAATTCCCTATGTTGACCTTTCGGAAAAAACAGAGCTTACCGATGATAATGAGGAAATTACAACACAGTATTTTAGATATAATGCAACAACCAAAAAAGGTGACGGGATTCACCCTCTTGCATATGCCAATATGAAGATATACGGTCCCATCGTTGCCGAAAAGCTTAACGAAACAGTACAGAGCAAGTCTGAACTTGTTTTGCCGAAAAGTGACATTTCAATGGGACTTTTTGAAAGTTACACCCTTAACAGCGAAATTACGGAGTTGAGGGGAGATATAGATGTCAGCTATTCAAGCAGTAACCCGTCAGTTGCCTCTGTTGATGAAAACGGCAATATTGTTGCCACGGGCATAGGCGATACGGTTATCACGATTTCGACATCTGACGGTAAAACAAAAAATGTGAATGTGAATGTAAAGTTTCTTGCAATGGCGGTTAGCTTTGGCAAAAATAAAATTTCACTTTCAGAGGGTAATTCAAGCTTGCTGAATCTTTCTGTAGCAGACGGTGAGGCGACCTGTTCAACAACCTATTCGTCAACAGATCCGACTGTTGCGTCTGTTGATGAAAACAGCGGAAAAATTACAGCCAACAAAACGGGCAAAACCACAGTATCATGTACCACAGCAAACGGTGTAACGGTAAGGTGCCTTGTATATGTCAAAAGCAGTGCGCAGACTAAAATGCAGAAAGCGTAAGGCGTTTATGAAAATATTTAACAGAAAATTAAAAATAACTTCATTTGCTTTGCTTACATTATGTATGGTTTTTGTAATGACGGCTTGTGCCGAAAACAGCAGTCAGTCCGAAAAATCACAGCCTGCAGAGCAGACGACTGTTCAGCCGACAACAATGTCAGCCGAAGAAATTAATGACCGAAAGCTTGATAAATTCATATCCGATATGACGCTTGAAGAAAAGGTGGGGCAGATGTTTTTTGTACGCTGTCCCGATGAAGACGCTGTGCAACAGGTCAGCGAGTACAATATCGGCGGTTACATCCTGTTTGGCAGAGATTTTGACGGTAAAACCAAAGATGAAGTTGTTGACGATATTCACAGCTATCAGAACGAGGCGGATATTCCGCTTTTAATTGGCGTTGATGAGGAGGGCGGAACGGTTGTGCGTGTCAGCAGTAACCCAAACCTCCGTGAAACTCCGTTTCTTTCTCCAAAAGATACTTATGCAGACGGCGGTTGGGATGCTGTCAAGCAGGATGCAGAAGAAAAAGCGGATTTGCTCCTTTCACTCGGAATCAATGTGAATCTGGCTCCCGTGTGCGATATGACCTCGGATGAATACGGCTTTATGTATGACCGTTCTTTCAGCTCGGATGTTGATATGGAAAACAGATATGTGCGAACCGTTGTTGAAACAAGCAAATCAAAAAAGCTCGGCACGGTTCTGAAGCATTTTCCCGGTTACGGCAATAACAGCGACACACACACGGGAATTGCATACGATGACCGTGACTATTCGGAATTTGAAAATACAGATTTTAAACCGTTTTATCAGGGAATTGAGTCCGGTGCCGACTGTATTCTTGTTTCACACAACATAGTTAATTGTATGGACAGCGAATATCCTGCGTCACTTTCACAAAAGGTGCATGATATTCTCAGAAATGAATTCAAATTTGACGGTGTAATTATGACCGATGACCTTATCATGGACGCAATCACGGATTTTACGGGAGATGAAGCGGCGGCAGTTACAGCGGCAAAATGCGGTAACGATTTGCTCTGTTGTTCATCTGTCGATACCCAATATCCCGCAGTTCTTGAGGCTGTTCAAAACGGTGAAATTTCCGAAGCTCAGGTTGACGCATCCGTAAAGCGAATCCTGAAATGGAAACAAAATCTCGGCATTTTTAATATTGACACCTATCAGAAAAAAGTCAAATCAACCGAACCAACGGATACCGTTGCAAGTGAGGAGTGAAAAGTTAATAGTTGTTAGGTGCGGTCGGGAAGAAAGTTTGAATCGTTTATATCATATTTTGCCCGAGTATGCGACTGCAAAAATTCTTACGGTAAAACATAAAACACCCCGAAGATTAAGTTCTTCGGGGTGTTCTGTTTGTAAATGAGTGTCAAAATATATCGACACATTTCAATAGATGTGATATACTGTTTGTGCTGTTGACTCTTTCCGGCAGGAAGGAGGTGACTTTCTTGGAGTTGCTTATATCCTTTTTCCTATCTGTTGGAGCAAGTGTAGTTGCCTACTACATTTGCAAGTGGTTGGACAGGTAGAGTGTAAACAGCACAACCTATGAAGAGCGCCCCGAAGGTACCATCTTCGGGGCGCTCATTTTGCTTTCTTGGAAAGCTAATATCCTTTTGCCTACAATTATTGTAGCACACATTTCTGTGCATTTCAAGTATATGCCGAAAAATTATTATTATCCCTGATTAGAATTATTTAACACTTTTACAAGCAAAGATTCAAAGCTTTTTTCAAAGTTTTCATCATCTTGTTTTGTACGCTTTTTCGGTCCTTTAATGTGATGCTTGCCGTTTGACATTCTCGCCTTTTTGGCAAGGTGCCTGTCCATAAGCAGACCGCCTATGTTATCATCCGAGAAAATTTTCCCCGACTGATGAATACAGTACGCACCCTTTCCAAGCACAAGTGCCGCAACTCCGTAATCCTGAGTTACCGCAATGTCGCCCTTTTTACAAAGGTTGACAAGTGCCAAATCAACTGCGTCTGCACCTGCACCGATAATTTTTATCTCGCTGTAATCTGACTTTAGAACATGGTTTGTGTCACACAAAAGCACAACGGGAACATTGTGATTTTTTGCAATCCTTTCAACCGATTTTACAACAGGGCAGGCATCCGCATCAACAAGAACAGTTATACCGTTCATTATTTTTCCTCAATCTTAATTGAGTTGATAACAGGCTGATTTTTCTTTTCAACAGTACCGTTTGAATCTGTAACAGGTGTGTCCTTGCAGATTTTATCAACAATATCCATACCCTTTGTTACCTTGCCGAATGCAGCGTACTGACCGTCAAGATATGTGCTGTCAGCCTGAACAATAAAGAACTGTGAGCTTGCACTGTCTGGATCGTTTGAACGAGCCATTGAGATAACACCTCTTGTATGTGAAAGGTTGTTTTCAACACCGTTCTGAGCAAATTCGCCCTTGATTGTCTTATCACTTCCGCCTGTACCGTCACCCTTTGGGTCACCGCCCTGAATCATAAAGCCGGTAATGATTCTATGGAAAGTAAGACCGTCATAAAAGCCGTCTTTTGCAAGGTCAACAAAGTTCTTGACTGTAATCGGAGCAAGCTCCTCATAAAGCTCAACTTCAATTTTACCGTAGTCTTTAACATCAATAGTAGCTGTGTAGCTTGATTTGTAGTCGGTTGTGTCTGTGCTTGCGGATGTTGTTTCTTCGTTTGAAACTGCAGAAGTTGCTTTTTCAGAAGAACTGCTCTCTGTGTCACCGCCGCAACCGCTCATTAAAAAGCATGTGCAGAGAATAACTGCGGCAACCATAATTGCCGAAATCTTTTTAATTTTTGTCATTTTCAAATTCCTTTCGTAAATAAACTTAATTTATTTTATCATTATTATGTCTGCAAATCAACCTGAATTGACACAAAAATATAAATGTGTTAAAATTTTTTGTATGTGAAATACCGACAAAAGGGGAATGTGGCTTGAAAAATAATGAAATAACCGATATTACTTCAAAACGCAGATTGTTTGAGCTTAATCTCGGTGATGTCCGAAAGTACCGTGACCTTGTTATGCTGTTCGTAAAGCGTGATTTTAAAAATTCCTACAAGCAAACCGTACTCGGACCGTTGTGGATAATAATAAAGCCGTTCCTTTCAACATTTGTTTTTACCGTAATTTTCGGTATGATTGCCAATATCTCAACTGACGGAATGCCTCAATTTTTGTTTTTTATGGCAGGCAACATTTTGTGGTCTTTTTTTTCAAGCTGTCTTAACGGCAGTTCATCAACCTTTATCGGCAACGCAAGGCTGTTCGGCAAGGTGTATTTTCCAAGGCTTGTAATGCCGTGCGCAAACATAATTTACAACACAATCGGTTTTTTGATTAACTTTGTAATGTTCTTTATACTTGTTCTTATATATATGTTTACGGGTTCAAATGTTCACCCGAATTTATGCGCATTGCTTATGCCTTTGATTCTGCTTTCTTCGGCACTTTTAGGCACAGGCTGCGGACTGATTGTTTCGTCTGTGACAACAAAATACCGTGACCTCGGTGTGCTTGTTTCATTCGGAGTAACATTGTGGATGTATATTACTCCTGTTGTTTATCCTGTTTCTCAGGTGTCGGATTCATTCCGTCCGCTTGCACTCTTAAATCCTGTTGCTCCGCTAATTGAAACATTCCGTTACGGGTTCTTAGGCAGCGGAACATTTCCGTGGCAATATCTCATATTGAGCTTTGCTGTTACGACAGTCGTTCTTCTGTTCGGAATAATCGTCTTTAATAGGGTAGAAAAGAATTTTATAGATACGGTATGATGTCATGACTGAAATGAATGAAAATTGCGTAATAAAAATTGAAAATCTTTCAAAAGAATACCGACTCGGTGCAATCGGTTCGGGAACTCTCCGTCATGATTTGCAGAGTTGGTATGCAAAAAAAAGAGGTAAAGAAGATCCGAATCAGAGAATCGGTGCCAAGCAATACACAAAAGGCGACACATTTTTAGCACTTGACGGTGTGAACCTTGAGGTAAACCGTGGAGAACGCATAGGAATTATAGGCGCTAACGGTGCAGGCAAGTCAACTCTGTTAAAGGTTTTATGCAGAATTACCTCTCCGACAGGCGGCAGAGTGCGTTTCAGGGGACGAATTGCCAGTATGCTTGAGGTCGGAACAGGCTTTCATGCTGAGCTTACCGGCAGGGAGAACATCTACCTTAACGGTGCAATCCTCGGAATGACAAAGAAAGAGGTCGCTTCAAAAATAGACAGTATTATTGAATTTTCAGAGTGCGAAAAGTTCATTGACACGCCCGTAAAGCGTTATTCATCGGGTATGTTCGTAAAGCTTGCGTTTGCTGTTGCGGCACACCTTGATGCAGAAATCATGATTATGGACGAGGTGCTTGCTGTCGGAGATATGCACTTTCAGAAAAAGTGTATCTGGAAAATGCGTGACCTTGCAACCGAGGAGGACAGAACTGTTCTCTATGTTTCACACAATATGAATACTATTCGTGACCTTTGCGACAGGTGCATAGTTCTTGACCACGGCAAAATTGTTTTTGACGGCGATGTTGAAGACGCTGTAAAAATCTATCTCGGAAGTGCAAACGAAAATTTCCGTGCTATTGAATATGTCGGAAACGAACACAAGCATCATGCCGACAGAAACGACCTTTGTCTGCAATTTGCCGGATATAACGGCAAAGAGGATAATATTTTCTATGATGACGAGCAGATCTTGCTTAAACTCACATGGAAAAACAAGGCTGATATTGAAAATCTTTGTCTGCGTGTTGAAGTGAGCGATTACCGAAGATATCCCGTTACCGCATTTGTGATTGAAAATTTCTATTCGGGAAAAAAAGGCGAAACCCACACGGCAAAATTGAAAATAGACATATCAAAAATTGTCCGTGGCGGATACTATACACGCTATGTTTTTTACAGCCGAAAGAACGATGCCGCCCCCTTTGAAACCTTAGAGATCGCAGACGGTCTGACTTTCAGAAGGAGAAAACCCGATAAATACCAAAACACCTGGCAAAAAGCCTGGGGCAGTATTGAGATGAATGATATTGAAGTTGTATAAAAACAAATTGAAATTTGCGGTTGGGCAAGCAGTTAATATCAAAAGAAATATGTGTTCCGAATGTTGTGAACATCTAATTGAAATGTAATGAAAGGAACAATATGAGCGAAAGATCTGATTATTTTTAAACGCATATTTTGATGAATAACAAAAGGTCAGCACATAATCGTGTTGACCTTTATTCTTTTTCGGAATTAAATTATGGTTCGACAAACGGTACATTGAGGTACTCGGCAACTGATTTTGCAAGATTTCTGCCGATTGCATTAATGTTGTCCCTAATCCATTGAGCTTCTTCGGGGTTATCGTGATATGCAACCTCAATCAATGCCGACGGTGATTTTGTCCGTCTGACTTCCGCAAGTGAGGTGGTGGGGATTATGTCAACATCGTTCGGTTCGGGATAAATATCCTTGTAATTCTTTTGCAGAATTTCAGCGAAACGCTTGCCGTTACTGCCTGTCGGATAGTAATAAATATCTGCACCCGTGTATCTGCCTGCCGAACCCTCGGGAGCGGCATTGCTGTGAATTGCAAGGTGCAAATCGTGATTGCCCTTGTTTGAATCTGCAATTGCCTGACTCAGCGTCATATCGGGGTCGTTTCGCCTGAAATCTATTCCGCTTGCCCTCAAATAAGGCTCCATGGCGTCTGCAATAAGATTCATATAATATTCTTCATTTCCTCCGTCAATATAAGGGTTGTACTCCTGCAATGACGGTGAAAGATAAACTGACGGCATAAAATCTCTCCTAAATTTAATCTCTTATCATTTTATTCGCAAAACCCGTGCCGTTGACAAATAATTTTCTTTTCAAAATTCAATTTGTATTGTATAATGATTACATATGATTTTGGTGAAAATGTTGGCAAGTGTATGATATCACAATTATTATGTGTGAGTAGATTGTAACCGTAGGCAGAATGTCAAGCGTAGGGACGGATATTGTTCTTTTAAAGAACTATTATTTAATGCAAAAACTTGCTTAATTGCTTTATGAAATTATGAAACGGAGAAATTATTATGACTGATGAAATGAGAGCAAAAGTTGAGAAAGTTATGAAAAATCTTGAACGCAACAAGATGAAACCTTATTTTTGCGAAAACAGGGAAGAGGCTCAGGCACTTGTAAAAACACTCATTAAAAAGGGCGAAACAATTTCATGCGGAGGTTCAAAAACTCTTGACGAAACGGGAATTTATCAGATGATTAATTCACCCGATTACAATTTTCTTGACCGTTCCGCACCCGGAATGACTCGTCCCGAGGTTGAAGAGGTTTACCGTCAGACTTTCAGGGCAGACACATTTTTTATGAGCACAAACGCTCTTACCGAAAACGGAGAGCTTTATAATGTTGACGGCAACTCAAACCGTGTTGCCGCACTTCTTTACGGTCCGAAAAGCGTTATCGTTGTATGCGGTATCAACAAAATTGTAAAGAATATTGACGAGGCAATCAAGAGAGTTAAAACAATTGCCGCTCCGCAGAATACAATCAGACTCGGCATTGAAACCCCCTGCGGAAAAACAGGCGAATGTGTTTCATTGAGAAAAGAAAATCCCGAGCTCTGTGACGGTTGTCACGGTGACACAAGAATCTGCTGTAACTATGTGGTATCTGCTCAGCAAAGACATATTGACAGAATCAAGGTTATTATCATCGGCGAAGAATACGGCTATTAATTCCTATAAAGAAAAAAGCCGCATCAAAAGACACGGCTTGGGAGAACTTCAGAATGTAATCATCTGCAATTGTTCTGACTTTTGTTCTGGTTGTTCTGCTGATTTTTATTCTGATTGTTGTTCTGATTCTTATTCTGGCTGTTCTGCTCGTTCTTGTTCTGATTGTTGTTCCGATTCTGATTGAAATTCATTTCAACACCTCCTTTACAAAACTATTATTAACCCGAAAAGGCTTGTTTATTCATGAATGATTTTTTATTGCGAATGAAATCACTTCTGGGTGATGAATTTGACGAATTTTTAAAATTTTACAACAGTGACGATTTCATAAAGGGACTTCGTGTCAACACCTTAAAATGTTTGCCCGAAAAGCTTTGTTCACTTCTTGATTTTGAATTGAAAAAAACTCCGTTTTGCGATGAGGGCTTCTATATTCCGTCCGATGTTAAGTCAATCGGCAACAATCCTCTGCACCATGCAGGAGCGTTCTATGTTCAGGAACCGTCTGCAACTTCGGCAGTTACAATGCTTGATGTTCATGAGGGCGATTATGTCCTTGATTTGTGTGCCGCTCCGGGCGGAAAAAGTACGCAAATCGGCGCTAAACTTAACGGAACAGGACTTTTGTGGAGCAATGAAATTGTAAGAAACAGAGCGAATATTCTTTTATCGAATATTGAACGAATGGGAATTTCAAACGCAGTTGTATCAAACTGCCGTCCCGATGAACTTTGCAAAAGGCTTGAAAACCGTTTTGACAGGATTCTTGTTGACGCACCCTGCAGCGGTGAGGGAATGTTCCGCAAGAATGATGCGGAGCGTGAATGGAGCATTGAGCATGTAAAGAGTTGTGCCGCCCGTCAGCTTTTGATTCTTAACAGTGCAAAGGATGCCCTGAAAAACGGCGGATATATGGTTTATTCAACCTGTACTTTTTCAAAGGAAGAAAACGAGGGCGTAATTTCTCGGTTTCTTGCAGAAAATCCCGATTTTGAACTTGTTGATTCGGGAGTAATATTCGGCAGACCTACGCTTGATTATGCGAGAAGAATTTTCCCGATGGACGGCGGAGAAGGACATTTTGCCGCCAAGCTTCACAAAAAGGGCGAGCCGTATTCTAATTATAATATTCCTAAAAAGAATAATAAAATTGACTCGAAAATTTTTGATTTTTATGACAGTATTTTTATCGACAGACCGTTCGGTGAAAATATTGAGGTTATAAAGGATAAAATTATAGTTCTTCCACAGAATTATAATTTTGATGTAAAAGGCTTGCAGATTCTCCGTGCGGGAGTTATTCTCGGCGAAATTGTCAAGAACAGAATCGAACCGCATCACAGCGCATTTACGGCAGCTAAAAAGGAAAACTGTAAATCCGCAGTTGATTTTGATGTGAACAGTAAAGAAATTGCAGCGTATCTTCACGGTGAGGAAATTGCCGTGTCACAGGATGTCAAAGGCTATACGGCTGTCTGCGTAAACGGAATCACAACAGGCTTTGGCAAAGCGTCAAATTCAAGACTGAAAAATAAATATCCGAAAGGGCTTCGCATATTAAGATGAAAAAATTATCAGATATAGGTACAATCAAAGATATACTTTCAAGACACGGCTTTACTTTTTCAAAGTCACTCGGTCAGAATTTCCTTATAAACCCGTCAGTTTGTCCGAGAATGGCAGAGCTTTCGGGCGCCGGAGAGGGAGTTGGCGTAATCGAAGTCGGTCCCGGAATAGGGGTTCTCACAACAGAGCTTTGCTCACTTGCCGACAAGGTTGTAGCGGTTGAGCTTGACAAGCGACTTCTTCCCGTTCTTGAAGAAACACTCTCCGAACACGACAATGTAAGAGTTGTAAACGATGATATTCTTAAAATTGACTTGCACAAGCTGATTGAAGAAGAATTTCAGGGTATGGATGTTGTTGTGTGCGCAAATCTTCCGTACTACATCACATCTCCCGTAATTATGAAATTGCTTGAGGACAGACTGCCGATTTGTGCAATCACGGTTATGGTTCAAAAAGAGGCGGCTCAGCGAATTTGTGCTGAGGTGGGTTCTCGTGCAAGCGGTGCGGTAACGGTATCGGTCAACTATTACGCAGAACCCGAAATGCTGTTTTCGGTTAGTGCCGGCTCGTTTATGCCTGCTCCAAAGGTTGATTCGGCTGTTTTAAGACTTAACATTCTCAAAGAACCGCCCGTGAAGGTTGATGACGAAAAGAAGTTTTTTAAGGTTGTAAAAGCCGCCTTTTCACAGCGAAGAAAAACACTTTCAAATTCTCTTGCATCGGGACTTTCTTTGCCAAAGGCAGAGGTCAACGCAATTCTTGAAAATTCCTCCGTTCCTCTGAATGCAAGGGCGGAACAGCTTAAACTTGAAGATTTTGCAAACATTGCAAACAATCTTGGTGACTGATTATGAAAAGAAAAATGAACGGTCTTTATAAAACCGCTTTTATATTAATGCTTGTTGCCGCAGTGCTTTTCATTGTCGCAACAATTGTTGCATATGCTCTTGAACGCCCGTATTTTTCCGCAGTCTTTTCATGCAGCGGTGCTTTTCTTGCATTTTTGGGCATAATATTTGCAACCTGCAGTAAACCCAAAAAACGCAAAAGACACCTTGTCACAGATGAAATTGTTGCCGAAAATGATGATATCAACAAAATTTCGGAAAATTCTGTTGACAATGAGGAATAAATTTGATAGAATGGTTGCAGATAAAGGGGAGTAGTTCGCAGATAATCTGTGATATTAATCGTCAGTACATACCGTTTTCGGTATCGGTTATATCTTAAAGGACAAGACTTTTATTGTAGGGTGAGTTGCACCTTGCAATAAAGGTCTTTTTTATTTGCCTTTTTCAGTCTGTCTGTATTCTGCAATCCGAACGGAGGAGAAAATTATGAAAAATTGGTATCAGTTGACCGAGAGCGAAACTCTTGACAAGCTCGGTGTCACAAGCGAAGGACTTTCGTCACAACAGGCTAACAGCCTTCTTGAAAAACACGGAAAAAATGTGCTTGAAGAAAGCAAAAAGAAATCTGTTTTTCAGGTGTTTTTAAGTCAGTTTGCCGACCTTATGGTAATAATCCTTATAATTGCGGCAATCGTTTCAATGTTTTCGGGAAGTGTTGAAAGCACAATCGTAATTTTTGCGGTAATCACACTTAACGCTATTCTCGGCACGGTTCAGCATGTCAAGGCAGAAAAGTCGCTTGAAAGCCTTAAATCGCTTTCGTCACCCTCGGCAAAGGTAATCCGTGACGGAAGAAAAATTGAAATTGATTCAGAAAACATCGTTCCCGGCGACATTGTTGTGCTTGAGGCAGGCGACCTTGTTGTTGCAGACGGAAGAATAATAAATAACTATTCTTTACAGGTAAATGAAAGCTCGCTCACGGGTGAATCTACAAATATTGACAAAAGTGTGGAGACAATTGAAAAGGAAGTTCCGCTTGCCGACCGCACTGATATGGTCTTTTCGGGCAGCCTTGTAACATACGGCAGAGCAATTGTCGTTGTTACGGAAACAGGTATGAACACAGAAATCGGTAAAATTGCTACACTTATGAATCAGGCAAAGAGCAAGAAAACTCCCCTCCAGCTCAGCCTTGATAAATTTTCGAGCAGACTTGCCGTTATTATTATGGCAATCTGTGTAGTAGTTTTCGGCTTGAGTATGTTCAACGGAATGTCGGTTCTTAACTCTCTTATGTTTGCCGTTGCACTTGCAGTAGCCGCAATCCCTGAGGCACTCGGCTCAATCGTTACAATTGTTCAGGCAATGGGTACGCAAAAAATGGCAAAAGAAAATGCAGTTATCAAGGATTTGAAAGCTGTTGAAAGCCTCGGTTGTGTGTCTGTAATCTGCTCCGATAAGACGGGTACACTCACACAAAACAAAATGACTGTTCAGAAAATCTATGTGAACGGCGAAAGTATTCTTGAGGATCAGCTTGACCTTAATATTGAAAGCCACCGTCATCTCCTTTACGATATGGTTCTAAACAACGATTCGAGTATCGTTGACGGAAAGGGAATAGGCGACCCGACCGAGTACGCTTTGCTTGAAACATTTCAGCATATCGGACTTGACGAAAATGTGCTTAGGGATGTTCTTACAAGGGTTGAAGAAGTTCCGTTTGATTCCGACAGAAAGATGATGAGCACAAAGTACAAAATGCACGGTGTAAATCATATTCTCACAAAGGGTGCGCTTGATTCGATTCTTGACCGTTGTGTAAGTATCGCAACAAAAGACGGTATTCGTCCGATTACAGATGAAGATAAGGCTGAGATTTCAAGAGTTAACCGTGAATATTCCGAACAGGGACTCCGTGTTCTCACCTTTGCATATAAGGAATCTGATGAGGCTCTCACAGTTGACACAGAGAATGATTATACATTCATCGGACTTGTTTCAATGATAGATCCTCCGAGAGAGGAGTCAAAACAGGCTGTTGCCGATGCAATCCGTGCAGGAATCAAGCCTGTTATGATTACGGGCGACCACAAAATCACAGCAAGTGCAATCGCAAAGCAGATTGGTATTTTCAATGACGGCGACATCGCAGTTACAGGTCTTGAGCTTGACGCAATGAGTGATAAGGAGCTTGACGAAAAAATTGAGAAAATTTCTGTTTATGCACGAGTTTCTCCCGAAAACAAAATCAGAATCGTTGAGGCTTGGCAAAGAAAAGGCAACATTGTTTCCATGACAGGTGACGGTGTAAATGACGCACCCGCTCTCAAAAAAGCGGATATCGGTGTTGCAATGGGTATCACAGGTACCGAAGTTTCAAAAGACGCCGCATCTATGATTCTTCAGGATGATAACTTTGCTACAATTATCAAGGCGGTTGCAAACGGCCGAAATGTTTACCGTAACATTAAAAATGCAATTCTTTTCTTGCTTTCGGGTAATATGGCAGGCATTTTTGCCGTGTTGTTCTGTTCAATCATGGCTCTGCCCGTACCGTTTGAGGCGGTTCACCTTCTGTTTATCAACCTTCTTACAGATTCACTTCCCGCAATTGCAATCGGTATGGAAAAGCCCGAAAAAGATTTGCTCAGACAGAAACCCCGTGATCCGAAACAGGGAATCCTTACAAAAAGCTTTTCTGCTCTTATGCTCGGACAGGGTGCTTTGATTGCCGTTGTAACGCTCATTTCATTCTACATCGGACTTCAGACAAGTCCAGCCGTTGCAAGCACAATGGCATTTGCAACACTCACGCTTGCAAGACTGTTCCACGGCTTTAATTGCAGAAGTACACATTCAATCTTTAAACTCGGACTTTTTTCAAATACGGCAAGCATAGGCGCTTTCTTTATCGGAACATTACTGCTCGCATTTGTATTGTTTGTTCCGTTTATGCAGCCGCTTTTCAGCGTTACCGCACTTACAGGCGCACAGGCAGGCTTTATAGCCCTACTTGCATTCATCCCGACATTTATAATTCAGTTTGTAAAAGTTATTGTTGAAAATGTGAGAAAGTAATAAATAATCAAACTCGGCCATAATCTTTGAATAATTATGACCGAAAATTATTTATTTTGAATTATTTTGATTGAAATTACAAAAATTCCTTGACAAAGTTTGACAGGTTTCTTATAATTAAACCATAACATAATGTTTCACAGGGTATTACAGGATATATATAAAATAAGGTTAAGAAGGGTGACAGAAATTATGAACATTTGGCACGACATTTCTCCGAAGAGAATTACAAAAGACAAGTTTTATGCAGTAATCGAAATTTCAAAGGGCGGAAAAAACAAGTATGAGCTTGACAAAGAAACAGGTATGCTCAAGCTTGACCGTGTGCTTTTTACATCAACTCACTATCCTGCCAACTACGGCTTTATTCCGAGAACCTTTGCAGATGACGGCGATCCGCTTGATGTTCTTGTTTTGTGCAGTGAAACAATTCAGCCGATGACGCTCGTTGAATGCAAGCCTATCGGCGTTCTCAATATGGTTGATAACGACAGCTGTGACGAAAAAATTATTGCAGTTCCCGTTAACGATCCCAACTACAATTGCTACAGCGACATCAGCGAACTTCCAAAACACTATTTTGAAGAAATTCAGCACTTTTTCCAGGTTTACAAAACACTTGAGGCTGACAAGGTTACTTCGGTAACCGAAACTGACGGTGTTGACAAGGCAAAGGAAATCATTGAAAAGGCTATCACAAGCTATATTCGTGATTTTCAGATGGCGTAAATTTATAAAGACTGCAAAACTAAAAGCTTTACCAAAAACGGTAAAGCTTTTTCTTTTGAATGTGTAATTTAATTCTGAAAAGGAATATTAACAAAATTCATTCCTGTATAATAAAAATACGGCGGATTAAAGTTTAAAATCCTTTGCCGAAAAATCTGTCTTAAAAACCGTGACATTCGGCATACGCAACAACGGGTCATACTTGAATGATCTGCATTTTCCGTCCTTGACCTGCTTTGACTTTTTGCAGAACATAATATCGTTTTCAATTCCGTTGTATTCGCAATATGAACAGTTGACAGGAATATTCTTGCCAAACAAACTTTTTTTCATAATCAACACCTCTGAATGAATATAGTATATCATTAACTCAGCCGTGTTTCAAGCATAATATTTTGTCGGAAAATATTGACAAAGCAATTAATCGGTTAAAAATAATCTTATTATAAAATATGGAAGGAACACTTATGAAATTTTTTTCAAAAACAATGAAGCTCAACAATATTGATACGGTTCCGTATCTTACATATAATTCTTTATCAGAAATTAGTTTCATCAATCACGCATTCACAACCCGACTCGGCGGTGTGTCAACGGGTGAATTTACATCAATGAATATGGCATTCAACAGAGGTGACAATCCCGACAGCGTAACCGAAAATTACAAAAGATTCTGCAAAAGTGCAGGCTTTGACTATGAAAGTCTTGTAGCCTCGGCACAGGATCACCACACGGTTGTAAGAGCGGTAACATCTGCCGAAAAGGGCATAGGTATCTACAAGCCCCGTGATATGGAGAGCGTTGACGCCTTGATTACAAATGAAAAGGGAGTAACCCTCGTAACCTACTATGCCGACTGCACACCGCTGTTTTTTGTCGATACAAAGAATAAGGCAATCGGACTTGCCCATGCCGGATGGAGGGGAACTGTCGGCAGAATAGGAGAAAAGGTTGTTGAGAAAATGACTGAGCTTTACGGTACAAATCCTGCCGATATCAAAGCTGCAATCGGTCCCGCAATTTCAGTTTGTTGCTATGAGGTTGACTACCCATGTGCAGAACATTTTCTGAATCTTGCAGACCTTGACAGTTCAAAGTTTGTTTTTGAAAAAGGAAACGGAAAATATATGGTTGACCTTTTAGAAACCAACCGTCAGATTCTTACTGCTTCAGGTGTAAAGAATGAAAACATAACAGTTTCGGATGTCTGCACCAATTGCAACAGCGACCTCTTATGGAGTCACCGTGCCACCAAAGGTCACAGAGGCACAATGAGTGCGTTTATGTGTATTAAAGAAGATTAAATTATTATAACAAAAATTGACTTGATTTAATAGACTTGTTATATTATGAGTTTTGTTTTTGTGATAAGTAAAATAATATTCAAACTATGCTTTGATAATAATAGACAAAATGCTGCATTAAAATACTACAAAATGAATATTTTACTATTCTCTTTACATAAACTTTTAAATGTGATATAATCTAACTAAGGAGGATAGCAATTTTTAAGAATTGTAAATTAATTTTAAAAACATAATTTTAGGATGGTTGATGTAGTATGAGAAAGTCAATAAAAATTATTTCTTCAATTTTTTTGTCTTCAATGTTTATGATTAATGGAACGCTGTTTGCGTTTGCAACTACGGATGATATTAACAAAAATCTTGAAAGTAAGGAACTTTGCGAAGCTTCTATCAATGAAGCTTTTGCGGCAGATTCAATCATTGTTACAATGAAAAATAGTTGTAGCCTTGATTTTAAAAATTATGATTGTGCGGATTTTCCTGAAGTAGCAGTAAATTCGGTAGAAAATCTTTCTCCGTACACTTATGATGTTATTAAAGATAAGTACGAAGCAATAATAGCAAGGGGTGTAAGTGCTACTGGAGGTATTCAAGCACTGAAAAACTATATTGAAAATATTGATAATTCTAAAAGTGTTAGTTCAAAATTTATTTCTTATATAAAGAATATGAATTTAATAAAAATATTAGGCGCAAGAAAAAATGGATTAGCTTTGTTCGATGCTTCCTCTCAAAAAAGAGAGTTAGTGTATTCTATTGATAACTTCATAAATAAATTGGATGATGAGTATGATTTTCTTGAAAATTATGATTATACTGATTATCACTTAACATTAAAATTGTCTTTAGATACCAACGATAAAAAGTCTGTTTTGAAAGCAATTGACAAAATTGAACAGCGTGATGATGTTTTGTCCGTTTCTCCAAATTATCAATTTGAATATGACTCGGTGACAAAACCAAACGATGAGTATTTGTCAAATCAATGGTATTTGAATAGAATCGGTTACTTTGATGCATTACAGTATACAAAAAACGCCGAAACGGTTAGGGTAGGTGTTATGGATTCTGGTGTCAATGCTGATAATCCTGATTTAAAAGATACAGTTAATAGGGAATTAAGCAAAAGTTTTGTCGATAATGATCCTTTCGAAGATAGTAAAGACCATGGTACTTGTGTAGCGGGAATTATAGGTGCTTGTAGTAATAATAGTATAGGAATATCTGGAATTTGTAACAATGTTGAAATAGTCAGTTTAAAAGTTGGAAATAAAAATGGTTCTTCGCTGAGTAATGTATCATTGGCTTTAGATTATGCCCAAAAAAACAATATTGACTTGCTTAACTTTTCTTTGGGTTTTGAGTATTATAAGCTAGGTTTTCCAGAAGAAGTGAAAACTTGTTTTGCTAAGTACAGTGGTCTTATAGTATCGGCTTCTGGTAATGATGGTTATGATTTAGAAAATGGTAGTGTGTACTCTTTTCCATCTTCTTTAGATTTTGATAACATTATTTCTGTAGCTAATTCTAATGAGAAAAATGAATTAACTGATAGCTCCAATTATGGCAAAATTTCTGTTGATCTAGCGGCTCCAGGCACAAATATTTATACTACGAGTTCTGATTTGAAATATAGAAATTTTAATGGTACATCTGCCTCATGCCCTGTAGTAACTGGTTCCGTAGCTTTGATAAAAAGTATTTACCCTGATATTTCCAATTCTCAACTTAAAGCTTTTTTACTGAATAATGTTGATGTTGTTGACGGATTAAAAGGTAAATTAGTTACTGGCGGCGTTTTAAACATTGGAAAAACATTATCTGCGATTAATTCTAAAAAGTACACAATTAAATATGATGCAAACGGTGGTGATGGGAATGTTATGTCCAATACATCTATTTGTTATGGAGTTAACACTAAATTAAGTTCAAATACTTACACAAAGCTTGATTACCGTTTTGTGGGTTGGACTGCATATAGAAAATCTGATGATAAATGGTATTATACGGACGGAAAAGGTAATAGTAAGTGGTGTTTAGAAAATAAACAGCCAAACGGATATTCGAAAGCGGTTTATAAAGATTGTTCAAAAGTAGCAAAAACGTCAAGTGTAAATGGTGATATTGTAACTATGTATGCTCAATGGGAAAAACTCCAGTTGGGTGATATTGATATGGATGGAGAAGTTACCATTATGGATGCTACTTTGGTACAGAAATATATTGCACACTTAGAGGACTTGACTGATCAACAAAAAAGGTTAGCTGATGTTGATGGCGATGGAGAGATTACTATTTTGGATGCGACCGAGATACAAAAAATGTTAGCTAATGTAAAAAATAAGGAGGCTTAATAATGAGTAGAAAAATCAAAATTTTGACATCTGTTTTTTCTGTAGTATTGGTTTTGATTATGGCTTGTTCTGTAGATGTATCTGCATACAGTGAATATAATTTATCTAATCTGCCATTTGAGTATGAGCAAAAAGATCCACAGACAGAACAAAAACTTTTACCTGAAATTAAAAGTGCTATTATGCAAAAATTAGCAGCTGATGTTTATCCCGACAACAACGCAGATGATATTGTAGTGAAATATTACGGTACACTCAGTAACGGTGCAATGCTCATAAATCACTATGATAAAACATACTCATATCCTAAAATTGAGGGCATATTATTGAATAAAGAAAGTGATTATAGGTTGGAAATTCCAAATACTAATGTGACTTTCTTTTATTCGCTTGAATCACAGAGAGATGAAGTGTATCTGTACATAGAAGGTGAATTCTATAGCTTTAAAGAGGCTTATCTTGCAAAAAAGATTGATGTCAAAATGCTTGGTGAAATGGTACAGAAACTCGACGAATTTTCATTTATGCTCTTCGACTGGGGCGATGGTGGACAGCAGATAGGAGATATTGACGCAGACGATCGTATTACCGTAAAAGATGCAACAGAAGTTCAAAAATATTGTGCCTCTGATATTGAGTTCTCTGAACTTGAAAAGTCCTTAGCTGATGTAAACGGTGACGGTACGGTGAATGTTATTGATGCTACTGAAATTCAAAAAATTGCAATAAATGCAAAATAAAAATTGCCCCTGATAAGAATGTTTATGTCGGGGGCAATTTTAGTTGTATGATATAGCCGATTATTTTATTTGCTTAAATTAATCTTTCCGTTTTTTGCAAACCATACATCGTTTACCTCAAATTCCTTGCCGTTAAGGTAATCAAGAATACCTGCATCGGTTTCAAAATTGAATTTCAGCTTATAGCTGTAAAGCGCCTGATACTTAATGCTGTCGGGTGCTTTTTTGCTTTTGCCGTATTTTGTATCGCCCACAAGCGGATGTCCGATTGATGCCATATGCGCTCTTATCTGATGAGTTCTGCCTGTCAGCAGTTCAACCTCGGCAAGGCTGAATTTGCCGTTGAAGTCAAGAATTTCATATTTTGTCTTGATTTCTTTTGAACCCTCAACTTCATTTTTGAAAACAGTAACCTTGTTTTTACTTTCATTTTTGGTCATATAGCCGTGAAGCGTGTCGCTGTCCCTTTTTGGCTTTCCGTATAAAAGGCAGAGATAGTATTTTTCAAGCTCTCTTGTTTTCATTTTTGCATTTAAAATTCTCAGGCTGTCGGCATTTTTAGCCGCAATTACAATTCCGCCCGTGTTTCTGTCAATTCTGTTGACAAGTGCAGGCGCAAAGGCTTTTTCTTCATCGGGATTATATTCACCTTTGTCATAAAGGTAGTGCTGAACTCTTGCAACAAGTGAATCAAAGTGATAATTCTTGTCAGGGTGTACGATTATGCCCGGCTTTTTATCTATAAGTATAAGGTTTTCATCCTCATAAACGATGTCAAAGGTTTTCGGTGCTTTCATGAATTCATAGCTTTTTTGCTCCGATGCCTCAAAAAATTCGTCCTTAATATAAAAGGTAAGCATATCGCCCTCTTTGAGCATGGTCTGAATATCGCACTTTTTGCCGTTTACCTTAATACACTTTTTTCTTATATATTTGTACATAAGCGACTTTGGCAGAGTTTTGAATCTTTTCTGTAAAAATTTATCGAGTCGCTGATTTGCGTCATTCTTTTTAATTTCAAGTGTTCTCATAGTCTGTAAAATTCTCCGTAATTGTTTTCTCAGTTTATCTTATATCAATTTTAAAAATAATTCAACCGCTTTTGCACATAATTTGATTTTGTGTATATTCTGATATAGGGTGATACAGTGAATTGTTACACACAGAGAATAAAATCTGCAGTATGCTTTGGACTGGGACTGCTGTGTGCATCACTTCTGCCGAGTGAATGGGTACTCGTCATTGCGGCAGGCGCACTCGTAGTTGTCAGTATTTGTTGTGTTCGGAGGTAATTATGAAAGTTGTACTTATTGAGAAACCAAAATTCATATCGGCAATTTTGAGAAAAATTTACGGAATCAAAAAGGAAACCAAGCCGGAATAATAGTCATATGTTTGGACACTGTTCCAAAATTTTGCTATTGGTAATAGCTTACAATAAATTCGAGTCAAAGATGTGCATAGTTACAAAAAACTTTGCACATCTTATTTTTTAAAATGAAATTATGATTAATCTCACGGGTAATATTTTTCCGCACTCCCTAATATAATTGAACTATAAAACATAAAGGAGAGAAAAATATGGAGTTTAATCAGGAAAACCGCTCGTTTTGCACGCCGTCGGCTGTGCTTGACACGGTTGCCGAACAGCTTGCAGATGTTGACCTCACTCTGCCCGATTATTGTCCGGATATAGAAAAAATTCTGAAATGTACCCTCACACCCAAAATTCAGAGCAGAACCCTTTCGGGAGGTCAGCTTCAGATTGACGGATTCTGCACAGTAAATGTAATGTATGTGGAAAGTATAAAGAAAAGTGTGCGTTGTTGCGAACAAAGCGTGAATTTTTCACAGAACTTTTCGGTAAAAGACGCTCCCGACAATCCGGTTATAATCACAAAAACCAAGCCGGAATACATAAACTGCAGGGCATTAAGCCCCCGCAGACTTGTTATGCACGGAGCGTTTTCATTGTATGCAAAGGTATTTTCAAAAACTCAGACGAGCATTTTCACGCCTTCCGATAATATCGAAACCGACCGAAAGACCGTTACCTGTGCCGATCTTAAATCGTTCTGCCAGGAGCAGTTTTCTGTTTGCGAAGAAATTTCGGTAGGCGAAAAACCGCAGATTGAATCCGTTCTCCGCAGCGATGTAAGCGTCGGAGTGATTGACGCTAAGGCTGTAACGGGAAAGCTTATGCTCAACGGTGAACTTAATCTCAAGCTTTTGTACCTTTCAAACGCAGAGAGCGGAGAAGTTGAAAAGCTTGACTATCTGTTGCCGTTCAACAAAATTTTAGATTGTGACGGAATTGACGAAAACACAATCAACTGTGTTTCCTGCGATGTTATGTCGTATGACATCAGACTGAAAAACGATATGCTTTCCGAAAAGCCGTCTGTGATACTTGAAGTAAAGCTCTGCGTTACGGAGGAGGGCTATATAACCCGTGAGGAGGAAATTGTATGTGACGCCTACTCAACAGAATTTTCCTCGTTGCCGGAGTTTGAACAATTAAAAATTACGGGCGAGGTTGTTCCGATTAATGAACCTCATATGGAAAAAATGTCCGTTAAGATTGATGACGGAAAAATCTCACGAATTCTCGATATTTTCACAGAACAAATAACTGCCGAGGCTTCACACGATGACAGAGGTATGGTTATAGGCGGAAAAATCAACATATGCATATTGGCGCTTAACGGGGAAGATATGCCTGTATTTATTGAGCGTTCAGCCGATTATGAGCATATTATTCCGCAGACAGACTGCACCTGTGCAAAAATTTTCGGTACAAGGACAGCAAGTATAAGCTACAGACTTGCCGAGGATGATGTCATAGAAATTCGTTGTGAGCTGAAAATCTGCGGTGCTGTTTTTTCGGAAAACAGAGTAAACACCGTAAAAAATGTAAATGTTTTTGAGGATAAACCTATACCTCCCGAAAATTGTGCGCTGACATTATACTTTGCCGACAAGGGAGAAAAGCTCTGGGATATTGCTAAATCCCACAACACAAAGCTTGATTTGCTGCTTTCGGAAAATTCGGCTGAAAATCAGGTGCTCGACGCACCTAAAATGCTGTTGATTCCGAGAATATAGGGAGGTATAAAAAATGGAAGAGAGAAATGTTTATCAGGATATTTCCCGAAGAACCGACGGCGATGTCTATATCGGAGTAGTCGGTCCCGTCAGAACGGGAAAATCTACATTTATAAAAAGGTTTATGGATTCGCTTGTTCTGCCCAATATCCGTGACGAGGCAGTTTACAGGCGTACCGTTGACGAGCTTCCTCAATCTGCGGCAGGAAGAACCATAATGACCACAGAACCCAAATTTATTCCCGAGGAATCCGTTGAAATCAATCTCGGCGGCAACACAACCTTCAATGTGAGAATGATTGACTGCGTAGGCTATATTGTAAACAGCGCAATCGGTTACAGCGAAGAGGACGAACCGAGAATGGTAAAAACTCCGTGGTCAAACGAGGCGATTCCTTTTGATGACGCCGCAGAAATAGGCACTAAAAAGGTAATTACCGACCATTCAACAATCGGTCTTGTTATCACAACTGACGGAACAATCAGTGATATTCCGAGAGAAGATTATATTGAAAGTGAAAAAAGAGTAATTAATGAGCTGAAGGCAATCAATAAACCGTTCATTATACTTCTGAATTCAGTTGATCCTACGGCAGATGAAACAATTCGCCTGTCAAACGAAATGACCGCCGAATACAAGGTCCCCGTAATTCCCGTTAGCTGTATGGAGCTTGACGAAACCGAAATCAAAAGGATACTTGCACAGCTTTTGTTTGAATTTCCAATCCGTGAAATCAAGGTTGACATTCCGAAATGGGTTGTAAAGCTTGATAAAGACCATTGGCTGAAATCGGTTGTATTTGATTCAATAAAGAAAAATGCCGCAAAAATTGAGAAAATCAGGCAAATTCAGCAGATAATCTCTGATATTGAGCAATGTGAGTACATCACATCTGCAAATGTTACGAGTCTTGACCTCGGAAAAGGATATGCTGAGATGGCCGTATCTATCGAAAGCGAACTTTTCTACAAGGTTATCTCGGAAGAAACAGGGCTTGATATAACCGAGGAGTACGAACTTCTGAACTGCATAAAGACTCTTTCGCAAAAACAAAAAGAATTTGACAAGATTGCACAGGCTTATGAACAGGTTCAGGAAACGGGCTACGGAATTGTTATGCCGACAATTGACGAACTTACCCTTGACGAACCGCAGATTATTAAGCAGAGCGGAAAATACGGTATCAAGCTGAGAGCAAGCGCACCGTCAATTCATATGATGAAGATTTTTACGCAGACGGAGGTAACTCCGATTGTCGGTTCGGAACAGCAGTCCGAAGAGCTTGTGTCTTATCTTCTCAGAGAATTTGACGAAAATCCGGAAAAAATCTGGGAGAGTAACATATTCGGAAAATCAGTTCACGAACTCGTTAACGAGGGACTTCACAACAAGCTGTACAGAATGCCTGCCGATGCCAGAAGGCGGATAGGGGAGACTGTTGAAAAAATTATCAATGACGGCTGTAACGGATTAATATGTATAATTCTGTAACGACAAATAATGATAAAATCGCAAAGCTTTAATTCACAAATAAACAGGCTCGCAAATAAATAAATTGGTAATATCGCCAAAAAAATATTCACCCCATATTTGTTATTGAAAATGTTTCGGGAATAAAGTATAATATTCCTATATGCAAATGACAAATATGGGGGTTGTTTTATGAATCTTTCCGATGTAGCTTTATTGGCTAAAGAGGAGCTTTCCCTTGCCGAAAAAGGTATTGCCTCTGCAAAAGTTGTTCTTACAGGTTTTGTTGTTGTATTCGCAATGCTGATTCTCTTGATTTTCATAATCAAGATTTACGGCGCAATCATTCAGAAAGCTCAAGATGCCGGCAAAAAGAGCAAAGAGAAAAAGGCTGAAACCGTAGCAGAAACTCCTGCTCCTGTTGTTGCCGCTCCTGTTGCTCCTGCTCAGACAGACGGTGTTTCCGATGAGGTTGTTGCCGTAATTTCCGCAGCAGTTGCCACAATGTACGGCTCTTCCGAAAAAGCAAGAATCAAGAGTATTAAAAAGTCATCAGACGGCGGTCGTTCCGCATGGGCAAAAGCCGGTGTACTTGATAATACCCGCCCGTTTTAAGGCAAAGTTTTAAGGGAAAGGATGTTATCTAATGGAAATTTTACAAGGCTTTGCAGATGCCGTTGTCGGTATCTTTGAAGGCTCTGGTCTGTCGACTCTTAACTGGCAGAACTATGTAATGATTGGTATTTCAATCATTTTGCTTTACCTTGCAATCAAAAAGCAGTATGAGCCGCTTTTGCTCCTTCCTATCGCATTCGGTATGCTGCTTGTTAATCTTTATCCGAGCATTATGGCTCCGCCTACAACACAGCTTTTGACAGAGGCTCAATGTGCCGCACAGAATGTTGCGGTGTCGGGACACGCCAAAACGGTGATTGACGGAGTAACTTATATTGAGAATCCGACATACGGCGGACTTCTTTATTACCTCTATCAGGGTGTTAAGCTCGGCATTTATCCGCCTCTTATCTTCCTCGGCATCGGTTGTATGACCGACTTTGGTCCGCTCATCTCTAACCCGAAGAGCCTTATCCTCGGTGCTGCCGCACAGATTGGTATCTTTATAACATTTACAGGTGCTATTTTCCTCGGATTTACAGAGGCAGAGGCAGGTGCTATCGGTATCATCGGCGGTGCCGACGGTCCTACAGCTATTTATGTAACAACAAAGCTTGCTCCGCATCTTCTCGGTTCAATCGCAATTGCCGCATATTCATATATGGCTCTTGTGCCGATTATTCAGCCGCCTATCATGAAGGCGCTCACAACCAAAAAAGAGCGTTCGGTAGTTATGGAACAGCTTCGTCCCGTTTCAAAGCTTGAGAAGATTATGTTCCCGGTAATTGTTGTTATTATCATCGCAATCTTCCTTCCCGACGCAGCTCCGCTCGTTGGTATGCTTATGCTCGGTAACCTCTTTAAGGAGTCCGGCGTTGTTGAAAGACTCAGCAAAACAGCTCAGAACGAGCTTATGAATATTATCACAATCTTCCTTGGTACAACTGTAGGTGCAACCGCATCCGGTCAGAACTTCCTTACTTTTGACACAATCAAGATTATCGTTCTCGGTCTTCTTGCGTTCTGTATGGGTACTGCATTCGGTGTACTTTTCGGTAAGATTATGTACAAGGCAACAGGCGGTAAGGTTAACCCGCTCATCGGTTCAGCAGGTGTATCCGCCGTTCCGATGGCTGCCCGTGTATCTCAGAAGGTTGGTCAGGCTGAAAATCCCGGCAACTTCCTCCTCATGCACGCTATGGGTCCGAATGTTGCAGGTGTAATCGGTTCAGCAGTTGCAGCCGGCGTACTTCTTAATGTTGTAGGCTGATAACCGTAACTTAATAAAAACTATGATAAAGGAAGTCTTTACGGCTTCCTTTATTTTTGCTGTTAAAGAATCCGACAATGAAAAATTTGTATAATATTAAAGAAATTATTTCAATTAATATTCTATGATAGAATTATTGCCGAGAATACATAAGATATAATGAAATATAAATATGTAAATCAGTGCCGTAAAAACACCTTTTTGCTTTACGGTATGTTTTCTTAATACTTAATATGAATTAAAGGGGCTATATAAATGGCAAAGAATGTAACCATTCAGCGAATTGTCGGCGTCCTTTTGCACAGAATCAAGTTTATTATTCTTGCTACTGTTGTAATGGGACTGCTGTTCTTTATGTATTCACGCTTTGTAATTGCACCGATGTACAGCACATCTACCATGATTTATGTACAGAACTACAGTTCGTCACAGCGAGCAAATGCCAATGCCGACACCAAGAGTACGACACCTTCAAAGGCTGCCGATGATACAACCAAAAAGACAACCAATGAGGAAAACCAGAAGATATATCCTGCTGATATTTCCGCCTCTGCAAATCTTGCTGAAATCTGCGTTACACTCTTTAAAAATTCCGATGAGATGACAGCACTCTATGACGGCTGCACGGTTAATGTTGATGTAGCCGACGGTACTTTCTTTATCACAATTACAGTGGACGGTACAGACGCACAGAAGTGTGCCAATGTTGCCAATCAGCTTGCCGAAAAAGCGGCTGAGGTTTATAATTCAAAATTCAGCTACGGTCAGATCGGAACACTTCGTCAGGCGAAGGTTCCTTCGGCTCCGTATGCACCGAGTAACACAAAGAATATGCTTATAGGCGCCGCAATCGGATTAATTGCTTCCTGCCTTATTTCTATTCTTATTGAACTTATCGACACAACAATCAAGTCTGAGGACGATATTCAGGATATCTACGGTATTCCTATATTTGCCGAAATTCCCGACTTTGAGAACCAGGGTTAAGGAGGAACTATGGCTTCTGATTTTAAATTATTTAAAAAGAAAGACGATAAAAAAAATAACGGACAGAATTTTTCTCTTTCCGATAAGAGCAAGTTTGCAATTGTTGAGTCGTATAAGGCCGCAAGAACTAATATTATGTTCTCGCTTTCCGCAAAAGAAAAAAAATGCTTTGCCGTAACCAGTTATTCAAAGGGTGAGGGCAAGAGCACCGTTTCCGCAAATCTTGCAATTTCCTTTTCAAAAATGGAAAAACGAGTTCTCCTTATCGACTGCGACCTTCGCCGTCCTAATGTTCACAACATTTTTAAGCTTGACAATAAGAAGGGACTTACCAATGTAATCGGTAAAATGATTGAAATTGACGAGGCTGTTAAGCATGATGTTCTTCCGAATCTCGACATTCTTCCGGCAGGTACGGTTGCGCCAAACCCCTCTGAGCTTATGTGCAGTACCAGATTTCAGGAACTTTATGAGCAGTTTGTCAGAGATTATGATTATGTAATTTTTGATACGCCTCCTATCGGTGTGGTTGCCGACGCTCTGCTTCTCAAGGATATGATTGCCGGCTTTGTTGTAGTTGTTCGTGAACGCTCAACAACTCATGGCGACCTCCAGCACCTTCTTGACAGCGTAAAGCTTGCCGATTCAACCGTACTCGGTCTGATTGAGGTAGGTTGTACTTATGATTCAAAGAGAAGAAAGAAAGGTTATTACTACTACCAGTATTATTAATTCCAATTTTGTGCTTTGGCACAAAACTACACATTCTCAATAAAAATAACACAAAATCACAGACTTGCAAACTTTCACCAAAAATGACTGTTGCAGGTCTGTTCTTTTTTGTGAAAATAAAAATGCAAGATTGCAAAAAACATCTTGCATTTCTTGAGCGAATAGAGTAAAATATATTAGAAATTTAAATTACATTTGCAATAATATTTTAAGGAGTTATTCAAAATGGGTTATCTTGACTTGAGTAAGCAGGAACTTGAAAAAGAGTATGGCAATCTCGTAAAGAGATTTGAGGAGATTAAAGGTATGGGACTTAACCTCAATATGGCAAGAGGTAAGCCCGGCAAAGAACAGCTTGATCTTTCATTGCCTATGCTCGATACAATCAACAGCAAATCCGATTTTATCGGTGAGGATAAGATGGATTGCCGCAACTACGGACTTCTCAACGGTATTACAGAGTGCAGAAAGCTTTTTGCGGATATTCTCGGTGTAGATGCAGAGCATGTTATTGTAGGCGGTTCTTCAAGCCTTAATATGATGTTTGATACAATTTCATGCTTTATGACAGCTCCCGCTGTTGAGGGCTGCAAACCATGGTATGAAGTAAAGAACAGAAAATTCCTCTGTCCGGTACCGGGTTATGACCGTCATTTCGGCATTACTCAGTATTACGGCTTTGAGCTTATTCCGATTCCGATGGACGACAACGGTCCTGATATGGATATGGTTGAAAGACTCGTTTCTGAGGATGACTCAATCAAGGGTATTTGGTGCGTTCCGAAATATTCAAACCCTGCCGGCATCACATACAGCGATGAGGTTGTTAAGCGCTTTGCCGCTTTAAAGCCTGCCGCTAAGGATTTCAGAATTATGTGGGATAATGCTTACTGCATCCATGAAATCAGCGACACACCTGATGTTTTGCTCAACATTATGGATGAATGCAAAAAGACAGGTAATGAAGACCTCCCGATTCTTTTCTGCTCAACATCAAAGATTACTTTCCCCGGTGCAGGCGTAGCCGCAATGGCTGCATCTGAGAACAACCTCAAGGTTCTCCGTGAAAGATATAACTACGAAATCATCAGCTATGATAAGCTTAATATGCTCCGTCATGTAAGATTCTTCAAGGATTATGACGGCGTGCTTAAACATATGGAAAAGCACAAGTCTGTCCTTAAACCAAAATTTGAGATTGTTCTTGATACTCTCGACAAAGAACTTGCGCCTGCTGATATCGCATCATGGAAAAAGCCGCACGGCGGTTACTTTGTAAGCGTTGATGTTTTTGAAGGCACGGCAAAGAGAACAGTCGCTCTCTGTAAGGAGGCAGGAGTTGTTCTTACGGGTGCAGGTGCAACATATCCGCTCGGAATTGATCCAAAGGATTCCAACATCAGAATTGCACCGACATTCCCTCCGAACAACGAGCTTGAAGTTGCTATGGATGTTTTTTGTATCTGTGCAAGGCTTGCAGCTTGCGAAAAGATTTTGAACAAGTAATCATCATTTAAAAATTTGGTTTGTCAGTTGGATTTTGGAAGAATTTTGTATGCAGTTTATGACATTAGAATGTATTTTTTGATAAATTCAATTCTTTTTTTATTAAATATTTCCGTATCCATTGACATTTTACTAAAAAAATTCTATAATAACTCTGTTACGGTCTGTGATTGGATGTTCGTGACAGAGTTATTTTGACTTTTGAGCAAAATAAAATCACAGCCAATTATTTAACGGAGGTTTCAAAGGCATGAAAAGAGTTCCAAAGCCTGTATTCTTTGTCGTAGCTTTGCTGATACTTGCCTTTTCGTTTACTGCGATTTTTGGTATTTCCTACTACACCGGCGATAACAAAACAACAGTATTAAAGGGCATCAGCGATATACGATGGGGAATTGACATCCGTGGCGGTGTTGAAGCAACATTCAAACCGGCAGGAGATGTTGACGCAACTGACGAGCAGCTTGAGTCTGCAAAGTCAATCATTGAATTAAGAATGGTATCTCAGGGTATCACAGATTATGAGCTTTATGCGGATGCAAAAAGCGACAGAATCATTGTTCGTTTCCCATGGAAGGAAGATTCCGACCAGAACGCAATTGAGGCAATCGAAGAGATTTCTTCAACAGCACAGCTTACATTCCGTCCCGGAGACGGTCATGAAACAACTGACGTCGATTCAAACGGTGAATATGTTTACAAGACTCCTTCGGGCGACACAGCTAAGACAATCCTTATGGACGGTTCTTATGTTGAAAGTGCAACAGCAGGTATGACAACAGATAAGTCAACCGGTAAGAATTCATATGTTGTACAGCTTAAGCTCAAGAGCAGCGGTGACAAGAACGGTAAAGAGCGTTTTGCTGACATCACTAAAGAATATCTAAATCAGCAGGTTTCAATCTGGATGGATGATATTATGCTTTCAGCTCCTAAGGTTGAGGCTGAAATTACTGACGGCAATGCTGTTATTTCGGGCAGTTTCACAGCTAAAGAGGCTCAGGACCTTGCATCAAAAATTAATGCAGGTGCTGTTCCAGCTTGAAACATCAAACTACGGCACAATCAGCGCAACCCTCGGTGAGAACTCACTTGTTGCAATGGCATATGCGGGTGTTATCGCATTTATCATTATTGCAATCATTATGATTCTCTTCTACCGTTTGCCCGGTTTTGTTGCAGTTATCTCACTTCTCGGTCAGATGGGTCTTGCCATTGCGGCTGTATCAGGTTACTTCCCTGTATTCTCTTCATTCACAATGACGCTCCCAGGTATTGCGGGTCTTATCCTTTCAATCGGTATGGGCGTTGACTGTAATGTTATTACTGCCGAGCGTATCAAAGAAGAACTTAAAGCGGGCAGAACTCTTGACGGTGCTCTTGAAAGGGGTACAAAGAATTCACTTTCCGCTATCGTTGACGGTAATATGACCGTTATTATCGTATCAATTATCCTTATGCTTGTATTTGGTCCTGCAAATATTCTCTCAATCATCTTCGGTGAGTCAACAACAGGTACTATCTACTCATTCGGTTACACACTTCTTGTCGGCGTAATCGCTAACTTTATCATGGGTGTATTCTGTACAAGAATTATGCTCAGAAGTGTTGCAGGCTTTAAGTTCCTGCGTAAAAAATGGTTGTTTGGAGGTGCTAAGAATGACTGATAAAACTCAGACAAAGGCAGTTTCAAATGCCCCCCTTACAGATGAGGAATTTGCCGAAAAGTATAACAGAGGCCGCAAGATTATTGACTTTGTAGGTCACAAAAAGATTTTCTTCGGAATTTCTCTTGCAATTATTATTATCGGTATCATCTGCAACTTTATTTTTGGTACACAGCTTGACATTCAGTTCTCTGGCGGTGCAACTCTTAAATTCAGCTACAGCGGTGAAATCAATCAGTCTGAACTTACTGATTTTATTCAGGTTGAAACAACAGAGGACAGAATCACTACTACATATGCTCAGGATCTTATGGGCGACAGCGGCACAACGGTAACTGTTCAGTTCTCGGGTAACGATTCAATCAAAACCGATATTCAGAAGAACCTTGAATCAGACCTTCAGAAGAAGTATCCGGACAATAACTTCAAATGTCTTGAATCAAATTCAGTTGATGCTTCAATGGGTTTCAGCTTCCTTCTCAAGTGTCTTACTGCTGTTGCAATTGCAGCCGTGCTTATGGTTCTTTATGTAACAATCAGATTTAAGAAAATCGGCGGTCTTTCGGCAGGTGTTATGGCTCTCGTAGCCCTCTTCCACGATGTTGCAATGATTTACTTTATGTATGTAATCTTCCAGATGCCGATTGACGCAAGCTTCATCGCAGTTGTTCTTATGATTCTCGGTTATTCGCTTAACGATACAATTGTTATCTATGACCGTGTTCGTGAGGAAAAGAAGCTTGTCGGAAGCAAAACAGATGTTGGCAGGATATTCAACCTCAGCTGTACAAAGTGTATTAAGAGAACAATTATGACTTCTGTAACAACACTTTCGGCTATTCTTGTTGTTTATGTTGTTGCCTGTGCGTTCAATATCACATCTGTTCAGGGCTTTG
>ENA-OPWY01000127-OPWY01000127.1-human-gut-metagenome-genome-assembly--contig:-NODE-127-length-53339-cov-3.191652_pt1 | contig 53339 bp, 41 predicted proteins | sample MGYA00241515_ERZ502022 | MGnify/ENA primary metagenome ERZ502022 (study PRJEB25962, sample SAMEA2043045) | human gut metagenome | biome: human gut; feature: human-associated habitat; material: faeces...
CCGGCGTTCGTTCTGCGGAACATGCCGGGCGCTCAGATCGATTTTGTGATTACCCATGTGGATCGTGAGGCAGGCTTCGCCATTGGCTCCCGCCGTCTGGCGCTGACCTCTCGACGCTATTTCTTCTCCACGCAGCCGCTCCACCAGCCTGGCAGCCGCGTTCCGTGTCATGTGCTGGCCGTTGGGCCGCGCCGGTGTTTGGTCGAGTGTTACGGCTACGATGTAAATCTTTCACAGCGCGACATGAGCTACGCCGCCATCCCCGACCTGCGGGAACAGTACCATCCGGGCGATGAGCTGACCTGCGTGGTCAAGCAGTTTGACCGCAAAACCGGTACCTTGGAGATCTCCGTCAAGGAGACCGTTCCGAATCCCTTCGACGAAGCCAGCCTGCGCCACCCCGTCGGTTGCCGCCGCAGGGCAACCATCGCGGGCAAATACGCAGGCGGCGTGTTCTGCAACCTCCCCGACGGCGCGGTCGTCATGTGCCGATATTCGTTCCACTACGAGGACTCCGATTTCAAAACCGGCGATACTGTCATGGTCGTGATCCAGCGGTATGACGAGGGGAAGAAACAAATTTTTGGGAAGATTGTGGGAAGGTGATTGCTGCGATTTTGTTTTGATAAAAATTAAATATATTGAGCGATATGATGATAGGCCGTTTCAAATAGATCTGTTCGCTTTAAAAGAATTTCATACCCATAGTCAAACGCGGGGGATGGAAAAAGATTTGAACTAGTCAATAATTGTCCTGTTCCTATCCACTGTGCAACGTGATCTATTCGCATACGTATAATTGCAATCACATGAGAGGATAAATCAAACGAATCAGCCGGCGAACGTGCATTTCTCTTTATCACCAATCCATGCTGGGCATGTGGACGAATGAAAACAGACGGAAGTGATGAGCGCAAGTCGATCGTTGTGGTGTCATTTCCTTGATATACCCCTCGCTCAAGTGGAACCACAGAATCGTCGACAGCAATAAGAAGCATATATTGATAAATATCACTTTTTCCTTGTGGCGATAGAGTTCTACTGGGGTGATTCTACGTTGTTTATAAAATGAATACGTTGACAAGTTTGTAATTGTAGCGTACTGATTTAGGCCAAACCATAATGCAATCCAATGATTATCAACAACATCGACAAAATGCGTGGAAAACCCATAATGTTGCAGCATTGCTTCTGCAATTAGTTTCGAGGCTTTGGAGTTGCTAAGGTTTGATAGTTTAGCACAATTTGTAAATTACTCATCAGCGATTGCGGCCGCAATAACTCTATTAAGCGATTCTTCGTATTTTTGGTGTCCAGCTTCTCTTGCTATACTAGGAAGGACAGACGAATGTAATTCGGTTTCTCCACGATAGTAGACATTACCGTAATCTGCATTGATGAATTTTGCATAACCAATTATTTGATTTAATGCATTTGGATTGCCGACGTCAAATATCAAAGCCTCAGTTCCATCGTCAAAGTGATGGATTCCGATTTCGTTGACATATGGGTTCGAGAATTTTCCGATTTTCCTTATATTTGTTATTTTCGTATGTTTTGCGCCAGTTTTATTTGATTTCATTTCATCGCCCCAATTATCAGAAAACTATTAGGCTAAAACCTGATAGATAAATGCTACTGTTTCCGCTTCAAAATCTTATCCTGCAAGAATGCGATCTGGATCAGCTCCTCAGGCGTTACATCAAGCGCGTCGGCGATGTTAAAGAACGCTTCCATGGAGAACGCACGGACCATATTCGGTGCTTCGATCGCGCTCAGATGAGAGCGGCTGATGCTTGCTTTTTCGGCTAACTGTTCCTGTGACATCCCGCGCATCTTCCGCAGGGAGGAGATTGCAATGCCCATCTGGATAAACCGGTCCCGGTTTTTGAAGCTGATTTCGTCTTTGCTCATAGTAAACGCCCCCTTCTGTGAAAATTATAGAAGCTGCGGCGTTTTGGTTCAGCTTCGCTTATAAAGCGATTGACTTATTTATAGAGCGTTATATAATTATATTATGCAATTCGCCGAAATATATGGCGCATGCGCTTTATAATAAGCAGACAATCGTCCTGTTGAAATGGGAGCGGAGGGAAACAGCTATGATTTGCGCGCTAATTGGAGATCAGACGATCAGAAATTTGAATGAAGAGCGTTTGGAGCTGCGGCTTCGTACGCTGATTGAGCAGGAGCATGTTTCCGCGTTTGTTCTTGGCTATTTCGGTCCGTTTGAGCGGCTTGCGTTCCGCGTGATCCGGCGCTTGCAGCAGGACTATCCGCTGCTGGACTATACAGTGATCCTATGCGGACTGCGAAAAGAGCGACCGGCAGAGCCGGAGCTTGACTATCTGCACACACTGTACCCGCAGGGCTGCTGGCTCTGGCCAGGACGGATCGGGTTGACGCAGAAGCTGTGCTATCTTGCGTCGGCGTCGGACATGATCGCCTATTATGATGATACGGAGCAGCGCAGAGCCGCAAGCTGGATTCGTCGGGCAGCACGGAGAAAGCGGTTATGCGATACAACACTTGAGTAATCCGCAAGTTTGCACCTGTCTGCTGCTGCGCTACAATAAATCTGTATTCCAGGTCAGAGCAGTATCAGGGCGGAGCAGATGAAGGGCGGAGGTGAAAGCTTGGGGACAGGTATGCCCCGGTTCCGCGCGCAGGCCAGTGAATACCAAAATACAACAGGACCTATAAGACCGTAATTGCCGCTTGGCAGTTACGGTCTTTTTGTGTCCCAAAATGATGGAAGGAGTGAAACCATGAATGCCAGAAAAGAGCCGGTTAATGCCAATCAGCTATTTCAACCCCAAGCAGGAAATTCGTCTCAGTGCATATGCAGACACGATCGTCCTTGAACCGGATGGACGTGAGCAGCGCCTTCGCGCGATCCGCTTCGGCGGGTATCCGGAGATGGTTCGCGCCATGTCGGACGCGATCTATGCCGGCGCGACGCTGGAAACGGAATTTGCCGGTGAAACAGCCATACTCACCTGCGAACCGAAGAAGTACGAATGCCATCTGAGCCACGACGGAATTTATGCCGAGGCAACGATCCTTTCGCTGGACGATGCAGATGAGACCAGATCAACCAACGAGGAAGAAATGGGCGGGCAGACGAATGTAGAGCTGCCGCCGAGAAAGTGCATCCTTTTTTGTCCGGCTGGAGACCGGCGGGCGCTGTTTGAAGCGCTGGACCGAAAAACATCCGTGCCGCTTATCCCGGAGTTTCAGGACTATGTTCTGGGCGAATTGCAGCGGCGCAGATTTCTCAAGCCGCTGCGCGTCATCTCCATCCGGGAACGGCTGGAGGCGTGGCTGCTGCTGTGCAAAAAGGATGACGCCAATATCGTCAAGGTGCTGGAGGACGGCTTGAAAACCGGTGCCATTCATATTCCTGGTACGGTTCAGAACCCCAATGGCTTTGACAGCGTGCATTCTGTCACCAGCTATCTGTCTGCGTTCGGTGTGATCGTCGCGGAGCGTATCCGAGAGCAATTCCAACCGCTTTTTGATCCCGCCGTGGAACAGCTTTCCCCGGAGATTCTGCGCATCAACGACTATATCCGCGCACGCGCAGGCTACAGCCTTTACCCGGCGCAGCTTGCGGTTGCGGAATCGGTCAAGCGCAAGCTCTCGGAGGGAAAGTCTGCGTTCATCGTGGCTGAGTGCGGAAGCGGCAAGACGAAGATTGGCGCGACTGCGCTGGCGGCGTATCAGGCGCAGAAACAAAAAAAGACGTTCAACATCATCCTCTGCCCGTCGCACGTCGCAAAGAAGTGGGTGCGCGAAATTGCCGAAACGCTGCCGGATACTGCGGGCGTCATCGTCCGCAGCATTACAGAGCTGGACAGTTTGTACGCGCAGTACCGGCAGGGCGACAAAAGCATCTACGCCGTCATCAGCAAGGAAAAAGCCAGAGACGGCTATATGCGCCGCCCGGCAGTTCTGTTTGACGCGCGAAAAGGCGCGTTCCGCTGCCCCGGCTGTGGTTCCGTCATAGAACTGCCAAGCAGTGACGATACATACGACTGGGTGACCGCGAAACCGGAGGCGTTCCGCATGGAAAACCGGCGCAATCATCAATGTATGAATTGCGAAAGTCCCTTGTGGACGGCGGTGAATCCAAGTGTGCCTTCTCCGTGGGTCAAGATCCCGGAATACGGCTGGGTGCATCGGAAGCTAGCGGTCCATGCCATGCAGAAGACGAAGAACACCGCCGCGCTGGATGCTTTGCAGACACTACAGGAGAATCCGGATGGATACTTCCCGACGCGCGGCGCGTGCCGGCGGTATCCGCTCAGCTCTTACATCAAGAAGCGGTACCGCGGCAGGCTTGACGGTCTCATCGTGGATGAGCTGCACGAGTACAACAACGACAGCGGTCAGGGCGACGCGATGGCAGAGCTGTTCGGCACGGCGAAAAAGGTCATCGGCATGACGGCTACGCTCATCAATGGCTACAGCTCCGGTATCTTTCATCTGCTTTACCGCACATCGGCGCAGCTGATGCTGGCAGACGGAAAGCCGCATGAAAAGCCCGCGCTGTTCAATACGGAGTATGGCGTTGTGGAAACAACCTACACAGAAGCCGATGAAAGCTATGCGGCAAAGCGCAGATCGCAGAAAAGCGGCGTTCGGACGCGTCAGCTTCCGGGCGTTTCGCCGCTGGTGTTTTCCCGGTTCCTGCTGGAAAAAGCGGCGTTTTTGTCGCTGTCCGACATGGGAAAGGCGCTCCCCAGTTACGAGGAAGTTCCCATTGCCTGTGAAATGAGTGAAGCGGTAGAGACGGAGTACAAGCGGATCGAGCACGAACTTGTAAAGGTTCTGCGTTCAGACCGCCGCGCGGCGAAAAAGATTCTTTCCGCGTATCTGAATCTGTTGACTGTCTATCCGGATCAGCCGTATGACCAGAAGCCCATTCTCTACCCCGACAGCGATGTACCCATCGTCGAACCTGAGAACATCGGGGATGCGGATACGCTCGGAGAAAAGGAGCTGCGGACGCTGGAAATCGTAAAAGCCGCTATTCAGAACGGCGAGCGCGCGCTCATCTACACAAGCTGGGTGCGCACAGATTCGCAGCAGAAGCTCAAAAAGCTGCTGGCGGACGAAGGCTATCGCACGGAGATCCTGACCGACAAGATCAAGACCACTGACCGTGAGGACTGGGTGCAGAAAAAGCTCGCCGCCGGAATGCAGGTGCTGATCGTAAACCCGTCTCTGGTGGAAACAGGCTTAGACCTCAACGCCTTTACCACGCTGGTGTTCTACAGCATGGGCTATAAGCTCTTTACGCTGCGGCAGGCATCGCGCCGAAGCTGGCGTATCAACCAGAAAGCGTCCGCGGTCAAGGTCTATATGCTCTACTACGAGGACACCATGCAGCAGAAATGCCTGAAACTCATGGCCTCGAAGCTGGCGGTCGCCGGACTCATTGAAGGAAACTTCTCCGAGGAGGGACTTGCCGCAATGAGCGATGTGCAGGACATGACCTCGCAGATGGCAAAGGAGCTGATGCTCGGTATCCGCGACAATGTGGAGGATATTGCGGCAGCGTTCAGGAAGATGGCGTTCGAGAATCCGGACAGAGAAGTACCAGAAGTACCCGCCGAAGAAACCTCTTTGCCGCCGGAATCCGTGCCCGCGATGATCGAGCAGCAAAAGCGTGTATTTACCGCAGAACAGGAGGAAAAGCTGCAAGCCGCTATGGTGCAGCTCGAGCAGCAGAAAGCCAAACGGACGAAGAAAACGCAGCAGGTGGAAAACCAGCTGAGTCTATTCGATTCCGTTGCGTAAAAAGGAGGATGCTATGAAATTCACCGTCAACCGCACAGAGCTGCTTGCTGCGGCGCAGAATGCCGAGCGCATTGCGCCCAGAGTCTCCACGATCGAGATTCTGCAATGCGCGTATTTGCAGGCTGAGCAGGACACGCTCACCGTCGCGTCCGGGAATCTGGAGATCGCGTTGGAGCAGCAGATCCCCGCACAGATTGAGAATGAGGGCAGCGTTGTCGTAAAAGCCCCGCTTCTCTCTGGAATGCTGCGCCTGCTGGATGGCGAGCGCGTGACTTTCCAGATGAAAAACGGAAAGCTCGTTGTTTCCTCCGGGAGCGCGGAATACGCCATTCCCGTCATGGACGCGGCACAATACCCGCGCATGGAGATCCCATGCCCGGCGGCAACCGTGCCCGTGAGCGGTATCCCGTCGCTCACCAAACGGACGGCGTTTGCCGTTTCCGAGGATACGACCCGGCCCATGCTCAAATGTGTGAACCTGATCTTCGGCGCGGACGGTCTGCAGGCGGTCAGCACAGACAGCTTCCGCATCGCGTCTGCCAAAGGCGACCGCGAGAGTCGCGGGAATATCAGTTTTCTGATTCCTGCCGCTTCGCTGGAAAAACTGGCGGCACTGGTGGACAACCGCGAGAAATTGCAGGTCGGCACAACGGGAAAACATATCGTATTTACGAAAGAGAACTTTTCGTTTGCCGCCCGCGTCATGGATGGGCCATATCTTGCTGTATCGCAGGTGCTGTCCAATCTGAAGCAGCAGTTTACTGTCCTGACCGACAGCGCTCTGCTCCGCGATGCTATTTCGCAGACCCTGAGTGTCACCGGCACGCAGAACCGTTTTTCCCTGTCCTTTGCAGGAAGCCGGCTGACTGTGCGCTGTGAAAGCGAATACGGCATTTCGGAGACGGCTATGGACGTGGTTGCGCTGAGCGGCGAGCCTGTGGGCGTGTACTGGTACAATCCGGCGCAGCTCATGGAGTGCCTGAAAGCGCTGAACGGAACGCTCATGCTGGAGGTCGTGCAGCACAGTGCGCTGCTTCTCAAAACAGACGAACTTGTCTGCTTCCAGATGGCGGTGCGTGAACCGAAAGCCATTGAAGCAAAGCCACAAAAGACAAAAAAGCCGCGCAAGGAGGCGGCATAAAAAAGGAGGACACGCCTATTTGAAGAAACCGACCATCTGCCGCTACTGCGGCGGGATCATCCGGCTCGTTCCGGCTGCTGATGTCTATGGCAGCTCGACGGAGCGGCTTGGAATGCAGAACGAATATCTGTACCAGTGCCAGAACTGCAATGCCCGTGTTGGCTGCCACAAGGGTACCACGCGGCCACTCGGCGATGTGGCAAATGAGATCCTGCGGCTCAAGCGCATCGAAGCCCATCAGGTGTTTGACGCTTACTGGCAGAAACAGCACATCAGCCGGACGAAAGCCTATCAATGGCTGGCACGAGAATTAAAGCTCTCAGAGGAAGAAACGCACATCGGCGGGTTTGAAATTGATACCTGCCAGCGCGTGATCGACCTCTGCCGGGCCAAAATGGATAAAAAGTAAGGAGAATATCGTATGAAGATCCGGCCAAAGGTTCCCGTATGCACAGACTGCGATCACGTTTTCGAGTACAGAGGCCGAAACCCCGGTCAGCTCGGCGGCGTGGTGGTGCAGTTTGGAGAAGCCTACTGCACGAAGAAGAAAAAGCCGCGCTTACTAAAACGCTGGCACAAGATGCTCCGCGTTCCGGACTGGTGCAAGAAGCGCATCCGGCCGAGCCTGGTGCGTATCTATGATTTTGCCAGCACGGAAAGCTGGCTCATGCACGAAAATCTCTGCAAGTCTCTCGGACGGGAGATCGGCCCCACGGCATCCAGATACACGCTCTCCGAGGTGCAGCAGCTTGATCTGGATGCATATGCGTTCCAGAAACAGGTGCGCACCACACCTGTGGAGGAACTTTTGAACGTGCATCTGGGGCTGCATCAGGTCGTGGAGGTCTTTGACGGCGTACAGTCCGTCATCCTCTATAAGACGCTGGACGGCTTTGTCCCGACCCCGATGTTTGACGCCGAACGCGCCAGACAGAACCGCAGAGAACAGAAAAAGGCATCCGCCTGACAAAACACACATGGAGGCATCTGCCTCCCCAAATACAAAGGAGAAAGACCATGAAAAACAATTTCACCATTTCTCAGAGAAACGCCATTGTGGAAAACCATCTGTGGTGTATCAAGGCCGTGATGAAGCAGAACCGCGCACTCATCCGCGCGGCGAAGCTGGATGTGGACGACGTGTATCAGCAGCTTGCGCTGCGGCTCATCCGGGCGGTCATGTCGTTTGATCCGGAGAAAGGCAATCTGGAGCAGCATATCTTCGCGCAGCTTCATTTTGAATTGCTGAACTGCAAGCATCCGTACCGGCTGCACGGCATGACCGGAATGCCCGCGGAATCTTGCGGGAATGTGATCTCGCTGGACGCCTACCGTATGAGGGATGCCGCATGAGCTTACGAAATAAAATGCTGGCTGTCATGGCCGACGTAAATGCCTCTGTTTCCGAGCGTGAAGAACTGGTCGAACTGATCACCATTGCGCTTTTGACGCGGAAGAACCTGTTTATTCTGGGCGACCCCGGACAGGCCAAGAGCTACGCGATCAACGCTTTCCGCAGCCGCATCACAGGCGCGAAGCAATTTGAACGGCTCCTTTCCAAGCAGACGGACGAAGAACAGCTATTCGGACGGCTCGACCTTTCCAGTCTGATCCCCGGCTCGGTGCCGGAATCTGCGTTCGAGGGTGATGGGATTTACCAGAACCTGCGCTTTGACTTGCAGAGCTTCCTGAGCGGCCTGCCGAAGATGAAAAACGAAGCGGCGACATTCGAGAAGCTGGCGGAGATCAGCGGCAAGCTGGACGCCTACCGCAAAGCCGTTGCCGCGCTGCATCCGTGCGAACCGGTCGTGCAGACCGCAGGCAAAATTCCGGAGGCCGACATTGTGTTTCTGGATGAGATCTTCAAATGCAATGACGGCGTTCTGAACGCGCTTCTGACGGCGCTCAACGAGCGAAAATACACCAATGAAGGCCGGACCTATCCCATCCCGACGATCTCCTTTTTCGCCGCATCCAACGAAATCCCGAATTTCAATGACCCGGAGGAAAAAATCCTCGCGGCGCTCTATGACCGGCTGGAATTGAAGGTCGTCACGGAAAATATTTCGGAGAAATCACATCGACTTGCGATCCTGAAAGACAAGCTCGGTGGCTCGTTCGGTGCAGTCCATGCGACGATCTCGCTGGAGGAGCTGCGCACCATGCAGCAGGAAGTCGCAGCCATTCAGGTACCGGACAGCATCCATGACCTGATGGACGATGTGCTCTGTGCGCTGCGCGCACAAATTCCCGTGTCCGACCGAAAATTCCTCAGCTACTTCTCCATTGCGCAGGCAAAAGCGTGGCTGGAAGGACATCCAGAGGTCACATCGACCGATCTTCTGGTGCTGCGGAATTACTTCTGGCAGCAGCCGAGTGACCGTGAATTTGTAACCGGCACGTTGGAGCGCCTGTGCGTCAACCCCATGCAGGAAAAGGTCAACGACCTTCTTGCTATGGCACAGGACGCAAAGGACGATTTCGACAGCGCCTGCGGTGCAGCGGAAAATGTACGCACAAAGCAGGCCGCGCTCCGCAAATTCCGCGGGGAACTGGTGCGCCTCTACCAGATGCAGGCCGAGATGGCTGCAAGCGTCGGCTCTGACAGCGAAAAGACGCTTACGGACGGACTACTTACCGAGCTGGAGTGCATCAGCAAGGTAGCGCATGAGGCCATTGGCTTTACTTACACGCCGTTGGAGCAGTTGGCAGCATTACAGTAATTGTTGGGAGGTTCAGGACTGGAGAGTCAAATTAAGATCAGAGCAACGGTTCCGGAAATGAATACGTTCTTCGAAGAAGAAAGCGGTGTTCGGTATATGGAAATTCGAGACCGCCGCTACTCTTCAGATGAAATTGAGCGTATGCCGGAATCAAAGTTCAACAGCAAGGTGTTCATGTGGGCTGTGAGGCTTCGGCATCCTAAAGTAGGAAAGGAACTTCACGGCATCTTTACAATTTCCGAGATAAATAAGAAGCTGGAAGAAATGAAAGCCAAACAGGACTAATTTTCAAGGAGGGTAATTTATGCTGAATCACATTGTAGTTATGGGCAGGCTCACACGCGATCCGGAGCTTCGCAAGACGGCCTCCGGCGTTTCCGTTGCGTCATTTTCCGTGGCAGTAGACCGCGATTTTTCGCAGCAGGACGGAAAAAAGGAAACCGATTTTCTTGATGTCGTCGCGTGGAGAAACACGGCTGAATTTGCGGCGAAGTATTTTACGAAAGGCCGCATGGCAGTTGTGTCCGGCCGCCTGCAAATCCGGAACTGGGAAGACAAAGAAGGCAACAAGCGCCGCACGGCGGAAATTCTTGCGGAAAACATCTATTTTGGCGACAGCAAGAAGGAGGACGACGGCGGTTCTGCCCCTGCACCCACGCAGGGCTTCGGTGCGCCTGCGCAGTCGGGCGGCTTTGCGCCCAACTTTGGCAGCGCACAGCCCGGCGGCTTTGTGCCGAACTTTGGTGGGAACTATTAAACTGACAGTGCAGGGTGGGATCTTCCCACCCTGCCTTTTCTATGGAGGTATATGATGAAGAAATATTTCCGCACATTACAAAGCGTGCTGGATTCCCGCTGGGGCAATTTTCAGTATGCCGGAATGCCCACAGCACAGAAAACAGACCGTGTTCTGCAAAGCTCCAAGCTGGAGGACTGCATCTACCGCGATCTGAGCAAGGATGATGAGAACCTGGAGGCTATCCAGCAGGAGGCAGCATCTAAGCTGCATAGCTTCCCCGCGCTGTCCAGAGATATTTTTCAGTCGTTCTATTCGCTGTTCCCGAAGCGGATCGACGCGGACAGGCTTACGGCAGAAGCGCAGAAATTCAACGCGAAGCTGCTCGACCATGTGACCGAGGACGCGGACTATCCGACGATCAAGTCGATCTGCGAAGGCCGGGAACTGCCCGCCTACGAGGCTGCATCCGAGTTTACGGCAAGGATCGGCGCGCAGCTGGATGAGCTGCTGCCGGAGTTTGGCGGTAGGAACGGCACGCTGAAAACGCTCGAAAAGCTGCAAGCCGCGCGGAATCAGGCACAGCAGAAGCTCGCAGAGCTTTTAGAGCAGATGCGGGATTCTGCGCTGAATCCCACGCTGGAACAGACGGTGATCGACGCGGCAAATCAGGCCGAGAGCAAAACGCAGCAGGCTGAGGCCGTTGCAAAGATGGTAGATACCACGGCACGGCAAAACAAAGCCGCTATATCTGAGAGTGTTACTGTCGCTGTCGGCGCGGCCGCGGAGAAGGCAAAGGAAGTCCAGACGATCCTCGGCGCGTGGGGCGATGATGCCGGTACCATGGAGAAAAACGCGGTGAACACCGAGCTTCTTCAAAAGGTTCGGCAGAATCCTGCGCTGTTGGAGATCTCAAAGCACCTTGGCAGGTTTCGTGCGATATTCGCGCAGGGCAAGCGCAACGGCTACGCCTATGGCCGCGGAGAAACCTACGCGCTGGAGCTTGGCAATGATCTTTCCCGCGCCATCGGTTCGGAGTTTGCCATGCTTGCCTCGCCGCAGACGGTTCCGCTGTTTGTGAAGAAGTATCAGCAGCGGCGGCTCAAGCAGTACCGCAGGCGTGAACCTGTCCACAAGGGCATGGGTGACATCATCTGCTGCCTCGATGAATCCGGCTCCACGCGCGGAGACGCTGCTGCGTGGGGCAAGGCTGTGGCGTTGACGCTGCTGGATATTGCCACAGAAAACCGGCGCAAGTTCGCGCTCATTCATTTTGCCGGCTCTTCTGAGTGCAAGGTGGACGTTTTTCTGCCCGGACAGTATTCCATGCAGGATAAGATGAATGCCGCCGAGACATTCCTCGACGGCGGCACGAATTTCAAACGGCCCTTGGATGAGGCGATCCAGCTCATGGACACCGGCTTTGAGAATGCCGACATTGTCTTTCTGACCGACGGCCTGTGCGAGCTGCCGAAGGACTATCTGGCAAAACTCCATAAGGAGCAGTCTGCCCGAAAATTCACCGTGACCGGCATCCTGCTGGACGCAGGCAGCCCCGGCATGGATTTCAGCCTGACACCGTTTTGCCAGAAGATCTATCGGACCAGCGAGCTTGCCGGTGATGAGATCGTAAGAGGTCTGGTTACGCAGCGTATGTAAAACTGGCAAAAAGGATTGACAGTTATCCTGAAACTATTATAATAAAGAAAAAGGTACTGTATAATTGATTATGTGACTGCCTGAAAGGAGGCGTTTTTATGAAGGGTACAACGCTGAAAATTGAACCGGAATTGACAGCACAGGCCGCCGCTCTCTTTGCAGAGCTTGGAATGGATCTGAGCACTGCGACCGGAATCTTTTATCGTCAGGCATTGCGGTATCGCGGTCTGCCGTTCGATGTGCGTCTGGATGAACCGAACAAAACCACTTATGCCGCAATGGATGCCGCAGAAAACGATAAAATGTATGGCCCGTTTGATACAGTGTCCGATCTGATGGAGGCGCTGAATGCTTAAACCAGAGTTTTCAGGGCAGTTCAAGCGCGACTATAAGCAGGCTGTCAAACGCGGCTGCGACCCCAAGAAATTGGTGACTGTCATTACAATGCTGTGCGCCGAACAGCCACTTCCAGCTGAATATCGAGATCATGCGCTGACAAATTCCCGTAATTATAAGGGGATGCGTGAGTGCCATATTCAACCCGACTGGCTGTTGGTCTACCGGGTCAGACATGAGATCCTAGTCTTACAGTTGATCCGAACAGGAACGCACAGCGATTTGTTTTAGCCATTTTTCTCAAAGCGAAAAAATTTGCAATCTATAACACACAAGAAGCAGACAAGCATCGTCTGCTTCTTGCTTTATGCTTTACTTTTTAGCATGGCTTTCGTTTTCAGGATCGCTGCGCGGAAGGTTTTCTGTGCTTCGCGTTCAGTGGGAAAGACCGGGAGCAGGAAATCCAGTGCCGCTTGAATCCGACCCAAATCGTCCTGCGTCAAATGACCATCCATCAAGTGCTGGTACACCTGTCGGTATGCCAGACGCACGGAGTCAGACACACTTGCTCTTGAGAAATATTCTGTGATCAGGCCGCCAATAAGCGCGGATTCCTCAATAGAATACTGCATACCTGCCGCCCTCCTTTCGCGCACCTGCATATCATAGCATATTGTAGACGGACAGGCAAGTTAAGACATTCGTTCTCCTGAAATATCCGCAAGTTTATATCCATCTGCCGCTGCGCTACAATAAAGCTGTATTCCAGGTCAGAGCAGAACAAGGGCGGAGCTATTTCAGGGCGGAGGTGAAGACTTGGGGACAGGTATGCCCCCGGTTCCGCGCGCAGGACATGGAATGAAATAATGGACTCATAAGACCGTAATTGCCGTTTGGCAGTTACGGTCTTTTTGCGTCCGGACACAAAAAGAAAGGAGACACAGCATGACAGACACAGAAAACGTATTTGACGGCTTTGCCTTACTGGGCGATGATGAGGAATTTGACGTAGATAAGATCTTCGGCAGCGGTTCGGATGAACCCGCGCCGCCTCCTCCCGCACCAACATTGGCAGAAGAAGTCAAGTCTCAGTTTGATCCGGAACAGGTTCAGACGGAGACTGCAGAATCACAGCCCGAGCCGGAACAGACGTTCCCCGCAAAAACGCAGGACGCACCGGCAGAAGGAAAACAGCCTCTGGAACTCTTTTCGGCGTTTACAGGCGTGGAAAGCGCCCCCATCCCAGAGGCAGCCCCGGTCAAAAGCATTGCGCCAAGACCCCAAACACAACTGTCGCTCTTTGACAAGCCGCCCGTTTTTCAGTACGGCGGCGCCAGAGAGCAGATCACGGACGCCAGCATGACCTTCGAGGCCCTGCGTATCCAGAAAGCGGATGATTTCCCTGAATTGGAGGATGCGTCTGCTGTCACTTGGCAGGTACGGTACGGAGATGTTACGAAGACCGTCCCCGCGCCCAAGACAGACACCATCGCAGCCATGAAAGCGGAGATCGAGAAGTCCAAAGCGTTCCTGGACAGCCTGAAAAAAGGCAAGGTCAAGGATCCGGAGTGCGTCGTGAAGCCGCAGATCCGGATGCAGAAGAAGGGCATCGCAGACTACAAGGGCGTATTCCCGACGCTGGAGGCTGCGCGCGCGTCCAACAAGGTCATCTGCCTCATCCCCTCGCGGGACGGGCAGACGTATGAGATGCGCCGGAGCGAGCTCGGCGAGTTTATCGCGCCCAAGCACAAGATCACGGAATTTTCAGAGGTAAGAGCCGGCTTTCGCCCGGCTCTTCCTCGCATTCCGCAGGAGCTGCTGCGCTCCATCATCGGCTTTTTCAGAAGCCAGATAGAATCGGGTGCAGAGTTTGAGGCGCTTGTCCGTATCTACTGGGATCGGAAGGAGCAGAAATTCATCCCGTTCGTTCCGAAGCAGCGCGTCACCAAGGATCGTGTCACGGTTCAGCTGACGGATGAAGACTTTCCGGACGATACACGGTATCTGTACTACGCGGATATCCACTCCCACAACAGCATGAAGGCGGTCTTTTCCGCCATCGACGATCAGGACGAGCGCGGCACACGGCTGTATCTCGTGATCGGCCGGCTGGATCAATTCTTCCCGGAGATCTCCGCCCGCATTTCCTGCGGCGGCAGCTTCGTCCCCATTGAGCCCGGCTTGGTGCTTGAAGGAGTGGACAGCGGCTTTCCCGCGGAATGGAGCGGCAAGGTCGTCCATCAGCTTCCCGAACTCCCGGAACCGCCGTCCGCACACTTCGCGGGCGTGCGCTCGTTCCTGGGCGGATTGCTTGGAGGTGCGGGATGAAGTTTGCAGAGAACCGGCCTGTGAAGATCGTCATGCTGGGAGCCGGAGGCACCGGCGGACATATCGCGCCGCATCTGTACCGGCTTTTGTACGCGCTGGAACGGCCTGTCCGCTTTATCCTCTGTGACGGAGATATCGTGGAAGAAAAGAACCTTGTGCGCCAGAACTTCACACCGGCTGACCTTGGGGAAAACAAGGCAAAGGTGCTGGCGGAGCGGTATTCATCCGTGTTCGGGATGGAAACGGAGTATGTGCCGGAATTTATCGAGTCCGGCGAGCGGCTTTTTTCCATGCTGCAAGCGCGGACGTTCCCGACCGGGCCGTACTGGCATTCGCCAACCGTCAAAGAGCTGGTGATCCTCATCGGCGCGGTGGACAACAACAAGAGCCGAAAACTCTGCCACGAAGTCTTTTACAAGCTGGATGATCTTATCTACATCGACAGCGGCAATGGGATGCACACCGGGCAGATCGTCTGCGGCATCCGCAGCGGCGGGCGCACGTTTTACCGGCCCGTCGGCGCGGCATTTCCGGAGGTTTTGCAGGACACAGACAAATTCCCGACGGAGCTGAGCTGCGCCGAGGCGTCTGTTTCCGCGCCGCAGAGCATCGCCGCCAACATCACAGCGGCTACCGCCGTCGTGGACATGATCTACAACATCCTGACCGTCGGAGAAACGCGTGTGCGGCAGATCACGTTTGCAACGGGCTCTGTCAATATGCGTGCCACCTTACAGAAAACAAGGAGGAAAGCAGCATGAGAAGTTCCGTAGACGCAGCAGCCTTTTATAAAGCGATGACAGCATTGATGGACATTCCGGCAAAAAGTCCGGTCAAAGTCCTGCAGGAGATCAAGGCGGAATTTACAGCGGATCACTGTACGCTCTCTGCAACGGACTTTGGTACATGGCTGTCCGTGACAATCCCCGCAAGCGGCGACGACTTTGCGTTCGTATTTTGGAACAGTGCCGGTGTCCAGAAGGTGTGCCGTTATTTTACGGGCCAACTGGAACTGGAGCTGTCCGGCCAAAGAAAATCACAGATCATAACCATGCGCTGCGGAGACAAGGGCGGCAAGTTCCCAGTTTATGAAGCTGAGGAATGCCCCACATGGCCGGAGTTTGAAGCCAAGCAAAGCTATACGGCAAACGCGGCAAACATTCTCAAATGCGTCAAGCAGGTAAAGTATGCCGTAGATCTGCGCAGCACCAGACCGGAATATCAGGGTGTTCTGTTCCAGAACAAGCATATCTGGGCGGTGGAAGGACATCGCGCGGCCTGCTGTGATGATGGTGGGCTGGATGTTGAAACGCCGTTTCTTGTCGGTGTTTCCGCGCTGGAACAGCTCAAGGAGTTTGGCGCTGCGGATATGCAGATCAGCGTGGCAGATAACTGGGTCCTGTTCCAGAATGAACACGTTCGGCTGCTTGCGAAACGTATCCAGAATGTCACACCCATGACCTATGAAAGCGTTGTTCCGCAGAAGTGGAATGAGGAATTCTGCTTCCATCGGAAGGACTTCGTGCAGGCACTCAAATATTTGCTGGCCTGCATCGGAAAGACAGACAAGCCTTATGTCCGGTTTGAGAATGGCTTGCTGACCTTGCGTGCGAAGGACTGCCTCTACAGAGCGGCGGTTTCCATCAGCGCAGAAAGCAGCATCATCTTTGGCTTTGATGCCAGATACATGCTGGATGCGCTCACGCAGTTTGAAAAACAGGACCTAGTGACAATGCGGCTGACCAGCCCGTTGGGCGCAATTTCGCTCATTGCAAGCAACAGCTCCGCCATCGTCCTCCCGGTACGGCTCAAGGAAGAACAGAAGGCAGCGTAAAAGAGAAAGGAATTTTGAACATGAAAACAGTCTATATCCCAGCCGGTGCGACGTACAACTATGAAACGCTTGTCACGGACGATGTGATCGTCCACGGGCATCTGCATGTCACGAACGGCTTGAAAGCGAAACATATTTCCGGCAGAGGTTTTATTACCGCCGGTGAAGTTTCCGCAGACATCGTGGACGTGACCGAACTGGAATGCGGCACGGTCATCTGCCGGAGACTGCTGGCGCAGCGCGTCAGCGTCAATGAGGCGATGATCTCGGAAAGCGCCGCTGTTTCCCGCTTCTTCTCCGCCAATTACGTCAAAGCTCCCAGCTTGACCGTGGCGGTCAGTGAGATCGGCGAAGCGGACGCAGACGAGATCGTGCATCTGACGCCGAAGCCGCGCGGCATGATCCTGACGCTGCTTCTTTCCATGCTGCGGACATTCTGGCTGCGCCTGACGGCAAGCCGTCCGCAGGGCCGGTTTGAAAAGCCGCGCACGGAAGCGCCGACGGAAGAACCGTCTGACACACCGGAAGATGCTGAAACAAAAGCAAACATCGCAAAAATCGTGCAGGAGGTGCTTGCACAGCAGGCGGCGGAAAAAGCCGCCTGCGCAGATGATGCAGACGACTTTGAGCTTCAGCGCATGATCGGCACGTTCAAGCTGCTGCGAAGTAAAGGCTACACGCTGCGCATTCTCCCCGGCACGCCGGAGGAAAACGCACCGGTCTTTGACTTTGCGGCTGAGAGCATCCAGCCTGCGGCGTGAGGCAGGCAGCATGGAACAGGAATTGCAGAAGGAACCCAAATGCTCCTTTTACGCATTGGAACAGCTTCGGCAGACGGCAGAAGCCATTCTGCGCGGCAGCCAGCGCCTTCTTAAATGCCGCGCCGGTGTGGAGAAATACCGCACGGCACAGCCGCAGCGTGCGTATGCGTACTATCTGGAATTGCAGAAAATGCGGGATGTACTCGTTGGGGCGCTCGGTGAAGCCAGACGCAGTCTTCTGGAATTGGAGGAATCTGCGCTTGCCCAAAAAGCCGGACAGCTTCAAACGGGACTGCGCCGCTTTGATCTTATGTCCAGAGCGTACAAGCCTGTGTATGAAGTCCTGACCGGCTTTGCAAAAGCCCTTCCTCAAACGGACACCGTCAACGCGGCGGTGATCGGGCGGCTGATGAATCATGTCCGCATGGGCTACTATCCGACAGATCCGGAAAACATCACGCACATTCTGCGCGGTATCCAATTCCCGGAGGGCGTGACGACGAATCTGCTCGATCCGTGCTGCGGCTGCGGTAAGGCGCTTCGGCAGCTTGCCGACGGCAACAACTGCTACACCTACGGCATGGAGCTGGACGAACACCGCGCGGAAGAAGCGCAAACCAGGCTTCACCGCGTCGGCTTCGGAAGCTTCTTTCACAGCCAAATCAGCCGTGAGGTGTTCCATGTGCTGTTTCTGAATCCGCCGTATCTGTCTGTTCTAACCGAGGGCGGCAGCCGGGTACGCAGCGAAAAGCAGTTTCTGGTGCAGAGCATCCGTACACTCATGCTGGGCGGCCTGCTCATCTACATCGTGCCGTACTACCGGCTGATGCCGGATATCTGTAAAATCCTCGCAGAGAACTTTTCCGACCTTTCCGTCTGGAAATTTACAAGCGGCGAGTTTGCCAGATTCCATCAGGCGGTCGTGCTGGGGCTTCGCAGAAAACCCACGGAGGACGACGAAACAGCCGACCGGCTGGGTGCGCAGACGCTGACCCCGGAGATGATCCCGTGCATTACGGAGCTGGAGGAAAACCGATATGTACTGCCCGACGTTGCAAAGACCGTCGAGGTCTTTCGCGGCGAACGGTTCAACGAGAAGGAGCTGGAACGCCAGCTGACGCGCTCCGGCAGCTTTACACGGCTGCTGAACGCAAAAAGCGCATTGGACAGCACGGAAAAGCATCCACTTTTGCCCCTTTCCATTGGGCAGATCGGTCTCATCGGCGGCTCCGGGATGATCAACGGACTGATTGAATGTGATACCCCGCACATCATCAAGGGCCGTATTGTGAAAGTCAAAAATGTAGAACGCGAGGAACAGTTTGACCAGCGCGGAAACCATACCGGCGCAGAGGTGCATGAGGTCGTCAGCAATAAGATGATCTTCAACGTCCTGACGCCGAACGGATTTTTGGCGTTGAGCTAGGAGGAATTATGTTAACTACAAATCTTGCAATCGTTGCACCCGTCACAGAAGCAGATGACCGGACGGCGCGCGAAGCTGTCTGGCAGCAGGTCACGGAGCTGATTCTCCCGCAGATGGGAAAGCTCTGCACGCGGTTCGAACCGTCCGGCGGCGCATGGGGACAGAAAGTGTCCAGTCCATACAGCGTCATTCTGGGCAGAAACGAACCGGCGCTGTTCCTGTACTTCTACGCATCTGCGAAGCATCAGTTGGATGAGCGCGCAAAGGCGCATCTGAACGGCTTCATGGAGCATCTGGAGATTGGGAACGAGCAGACCGTCGGCGATACAAAGATGTGTACGGCCTACCTCAAGGGAGACACCGCCGAAGCGCGCTCCCACATGGAGTGGCACATCGCCAGCATGTTTGGAGAGCTGATGCCGGACTGCGGGATCTATTTCCTGCGGGAAGGCCGGTCATATCTGAATGAGGCGGAGCATAAGAAAATCCTCTGCAATATGAAGGACTATGCCATCTGTGTGGTGAAGCTGGTATGGGAGGACACACATGATCCAAACTGATCTGTCTGTTCTGACGACGCTCCTTTGCGGGACAAAAGAACGCAAATCTCCGCCGCAGCGGTCCGGTCAGGAGAAACGCCTGAACCCGTACCTTGTGTACCGCGTGGCCCTTCCGATCCTGGCTGACCAGACCATATATGTGGAGGATATTTGCTATGAGGAATTTGAATTGGAAGATCTATGGCCTGTTGCAGAGTTCTTTCTGAACAACTGGCCGGACAGCTATTATAGCTGCGTCCTTGCAGACGGAGCCGTCTCGCTTCCTGCTCGGGCCCAAAAAACGAAGCAGTTTTGTTAAGGAGGAACTATGGAGCTTGATCTTATCTTTGAAGCGATCCAGATCGCAAAATCCTTTTATGACCACGGACGGTTCGATGCTTTTACAAATGCTTTTCCCCGACACATTTTGAGGGAGGACTCCTTCTATGAGTTTATCGACACAGCTATGGACATTGTATCTGATTTTCACAGGTTCAATCAGAAGCAAGATCCTGAATACGATATGATCTCATATTATCATTATTTTTCGTCGGAAAACATGACTACCTACTTCCGGCTTTGCAGGCAGTATGAATCGCTGCTGAGCATGAAGCCCGAGGAAAACCCGTTTTGGCGCGATGCTGAGACGTGCATGACGAAGGCTTTTTGGCTGAACTCCTACAGCTACAACTGGGACTGGAAGGAGAAAACCGGGAAAAAGTATTCCAGCGGCATTATTTTCGCGCATGACGACGAATTTAATGATTATATTGGATTGATCGACGGACTGCTCGATATTTTCACGTTTTTTGACCAGAACCTGTGCGCACTGAAAGAAGCACTCGAGGCAGCACAGGCCCATGCGCTGTGCGCAGAACGGAGGGCTGCATGATGGACAGAACACAGAAGCTGGTCATTGAGGTCGATCCTCTGCGGGCGACCGTGGTGTTGAAACAGGATATCCTTGGCGTGACCAGCAGAAAGGATATCTGCCCGGAGGATCTGTTCCGTGCGATCATCCATGCGACAAACCATGTTTCATTCGTTCCGAGCGGTCTGCTTCCACGGGGCTGCTTTTCCGTCGAGCTCTGTGAGAGCGGCGCAAAACGGTACTGCCTGCTCTGCCAGCAGCGCTATGCAGATATCACATACCATAATACCCTTTACGAAAGATTTCCGCTGCCGAAGCTCGTCTTTGGGTTTCAGATCTCGGAACAGGGCAAGGTCAGTAATTGCCGGCTTGGTGTCGTTGCGGATGAAGAACTGAAAAGCAGCACAGAAATGTTCTGCTATCCGTTTTCCAACGTAACACAGAGCACCTTTCATCTCTGCACCGGAAACAATGTGCTGCCAGTCTATAAGTCGCCCAGCGGCATCTCCAATCTGCCAGGATATCTTCTGCGTCTGCCGAACAACGACGATTCTTTCGATGTCATGGATAATCGGCTGCACATGGAATATCGTGACCTGCTGGAGCACCTGAAAGACAAAGACCCGTCGTATTACTATTCCGACGTGCTGATCCCGAACGGGAAGACCTTGAAAGACTTTATTGGAGGGTAACATATGGCAAAAGGCGCAAAAACCATCCGGGAAGAACTGGCCCGGCCATTTGCGGCAGAGGATCTGGAATGGCGCATTCAGGTGACATCGAAAGACAAGACCAGCGGCCTTGCCATTCCGTATGTCACGAACCGCGCCATTCAGGATCGGCTGGACGAAGTCGTGGGGCCGGAAAACTGGTACAACGACTACAAGCCGTGGCACGGAAACGGAAAGAAGGACGCGCAGATCTGCGGCATTTCCATCTATTTTGAGGGCAAAGGCTTCATTACAAAGTGGGACGGCGCGGAGGATTCCGACATCGAACCAATCAAGGGTGGATTGTCGGACTCCATGAAACGCGCCGCCGTGCAGTGGGGCATTGGACGTGTCCTCTACAAGATGACAAAGCCGCTCTGGGTCAAGATTGAGCAGAAGGGCAACTCCTATGTGATCTGCGATACCGAGCGGCCGAAGCTGAACGCCGCGTATCTGGAATTGCTGGACAAGCTGCATCAGCTTCCCACATCTCCGGGCGCAGCGCAGGCACAGCTCAGCTACAAGCGCGACGGACAGACTGGACAGCAGGCGCAGAATACAGCGCCGACGGCCATGCCGCAGACGCAGCAGCAAGCACCGCAGCAATCATCGCGGCCAACACAGCAGTCTCAGCAGCCGCTCCCGTTTACGACGCGACAGGTCTGCCAGTACGTTGTGCTGTCGGTGAGCAATCAGCAGGATATGTCCGGTCAGCCGTTGGTCTGCGCCGTGCTGCAAAACGCAGAGGGCAAGCAGGCGAAGGTCTACGCACAGGGCAGTCATCCCATGCTCATGCCCGGTGCGCAGCTCTATGACGCGCAGATTACCATGCGGAAGCAGGGAAACGTCGCATTTTATACGCTGGACGGCTACCAGGTCGTGCAGCAGGCAGCGTAAGGAGGCAGAATGGAAAAAATCAAAGGCTTTCACATCAGCAGCATGACCGTTTCGGGCTTTAAATGCTATGAAGAACCAACGGAGATCACGTTTGGCAATCCTACCATTGTGACCGGCGGCAACGGCCGCGGCAAATCCAGTCTGGCGGACGCCATTGCGTTTGCCGTCACAGGACTTCCGTTTTTCGGCGAGCGCGGCATTGACCGGCTGCACAACGAGACGAACCCGGACCTGCAGATCACGATGCGCTTTACGGATGAAACCGGAAAGGCGCATGAGCTGACCCGCAGCCGGCAGAAGGATCGCATGAGCATCACCTACGATGGCTACGCCATCCGGCAGACGGATCTCAACGAGATGTTCGGTGAACGGGATGTGTTTCTCTCCATTTTCAATCCCCTGTACTTTATCGAGGAACTCGGCGAGGATGGAAAGAAGCTGCTGGAGCGGTATCTCCCGCCCATTCCGCAGGCCGACGTTCTGGCTCAGCTCAATGCGCAGACGCAGCAGAGTCTGTCCGGTATGCAGCTCCCGTCTCCTGAGACGTTTCTCAAGAATCGCCGGGAGGAGATCCGGGAACTGGAACAAAATGCGGTTTATCTGAGCGGCAAGCTGGATCTGGCACAGAAGCAGCGGCAGAGCAGCAAAGAACTCTCCAACAGACTGACCGCGCAGATTCAGGAATTGCAGCGTGAAATTGCATCGCTGGAAGCACGGCGGTTTGAAAACGTCAATTTAGAGGAGTTGCAGGAGCAGCTCGTGCAGGCCAGCGAGCAGTATGAGGAGCTTTCCGGTGAAGCGCCGGAAACGCCGGATACGGCAGAACTAGATGCGAAGCTGCAAGAATTTCACGCAAAGCTGGGCGCTCGGTCGTCCGAGGTCTACCAGCCAAAATACACAGACCCGCTGGCAGAGGATACGGCAAAGGTGCATGCGCTGGGGAAGAGGTATCAGCAGAACGCTGCGCTTTTGAAGCGGTTTCAGCCGGGTACAAGCTGCCCGGTCTGCCGCCGTGTCCTCTCCCAGCAGGAATATCCGGCGTTCCGTCAGGCTTTACAGGCGGAAACGGAGAGAATCGCTGCCGACGGCACACAGCTGAAAGGTCAGATCACTGAGCTTCAGGAGCTGGAGCAGAAAAGTCAAAGTACGTTTGAGCAGTTTAAAGCCGAAGATATTGAAAGATATCAGGCGGAGATCAATGCTCTGAACCAGAAGCGAGAACAGCTTCAAGCCGCTGCCGCACAGCAGAATATGCAGCGCCAGCAGACCTTGGAGCAGCTCCGCGCACGCATCCAGAACCTGAGCGCCAGCATGGAATGCGGTACGCTGAGCCCCGCGGACAGTGAACGCCTTGCGGAATGCAAAGCGTCGCTGGAGGACTGCCGGGTGCAGCTTGCCGCCGCGCAGCAGGTTCTGAGCGCCGCGCCGGAGGATTTTGACACGCGCATCAAGGCCATTGAGGAGGAGATCACGGAAAAGAAAATCATGATGAAAGACGTGATCCTTTACATGAGCAAGCGCGCGGAACTAACATTCTCGAAGCTCGCGCTGAACCGCGTGAAGATCTCGCTCTATGATGTGGTCAAGACGACCGGCGAATTAAAGGACGTATTCCGCTTTACCTACAACGGCCGCCGCTACGACCGGCTCTCGCTCTCTGAGCAGATCCGGGCTGGCGCGGAAGTGTCGGAGCTTGTGAAGCGGCTCACAGGCCGCAATTATCCGGTGTTCTTCGACAACATGGAATCCGTGGACGATCTCAGCAACATCCGCCCGACCAGCCAGATGATCCTCGCCAAATGCGTCCGTAATGCGGAGCTTTCCGTGCGGGCTGGCAGCACTGCAATGCCGAAGGCGGCGTAACCCTATATCGCAGAAAGGGGGCGCGCCGTCTGGCATATCAGAAGCTGCCGATCCTGGAAGCCGCCAGACGGTGCGGGCTTGTCCTCAATGACCGAACGCTTCACAGTGAGGAAGTTGAGGCAAGCTGCCCCTTCTGCGGTGACCACGGAACCGGCAAATATCATCTGAGTCTGAACACGCGGACCGATCAATACCGCTGCAATCTCTGCGGCGCAAGCGGCAACAGCGTGACGCTGTATGCGCGGCTGAACGGTCTATCCAACAAAGAAGCATACTTGGAGCTGGCTGCAAAGAGCAACGTGTATAAGCTGCCCTTACAGCCCAGCTCCCCAAACACAACGAGCCGGGAGCCGTATGCGCTAAAGCAGCGCCATGCGGCGTATTCGGAGATGCTGTCGCTTCTGACGCTCTCCGACCGGCACAGAGAAAATCTCCATGAACGAGGACTCCCGGATGAGATCATTGCCCGCAACGGCTATAAGTCCATGCCGGAAACAGAAGCCGAACGGCGCTTGCTGGCATCGCTTCTCCGGTGCGACCACGAATTGCACGGATTACCCGGCTTTTACACAAAGGACGGGGCATGGACGCTGGCAGGCGCGAATGGATTTCTCATTCCGGTGCGGAACAAGGATGGTCTCATTCAGGGTATGAAGATCCGGCTGGACGACGACGCGGCGCGAAAATACCGCTGGCTGTCCAGCCGGCCGAGCCGCATGGAAAACGGGACGCGCAGCTATTCATGGATCCACGTTACCGGCGACACCACGCAGAAGCGCGCCTATCTCACCGAGGGGCCGCTCAAGGGCGACATCGCAAGCTATTTTGCAAATAACGCGCTCTTTGTGTGTCTCGGCGGCGTGAACGCCCACAAGGGACTGCGGGAGACGCTTTTATCGCTCGGCGTCACGGAGGTCATGGAGGCGATGGACATGGATCAGTTTACAAATCCGCAGGTCCGGCAGGCGATCGGCACCCTGCGCCGCGAGGTGCAGTCAATTCCGGGCATCCGGTACTATCAGTGTACCTGGAACCCGCGATTTAAGGGTGTGGACGATTATCTGCTGGACTGGACGAAACGAAGGACGGCTTAAAGAAAGGAATTGTGTATGACAAATATTACAAAGTTTCAGGACATCCTTGGCGCAGCCAACGGCGACAAGACCTCCGTGCTGGGCAAATTTCTCTATTTCTCGCTTGCCAACATTCTGGTGGAGAAGGAGGCGCTGGCGCAGCTCTGCGAGGATCTGAACATCCCGTATTCCGGCAGCAAGCGAATTTCCGTGTCGGATGCGTTCCGCTCCGCGACGGGCGATATCAAGGATCGGATCACGGTAAAGAATCCCGGTGCGCATCATATCTACGCAGTCTTCTGCCGTGACAACGCGCACACCGAGGACGTCTATTCCCGGGAACTGGTCAAGGAAACGCTCAACCAGCGGACGAACCAGTATGAAAAGCTGGCAAACATCTTTTACGACCGGCGCGACAATCGGTTTGGGTATGATAACATCGGCTTCGATGCCGATATTGACCCCATCAGCTATTGCCGCCGGGCGGAGGAACTGTTCGAGCTTTATCAGGTCTGCGCGAACCGCAGACAGATCGAGACGATCTGTCTGAGCTATCTGCGGATGCTGGAGGCCACCAAGGTCAGCTCGACCGGGCATCTGTATTTTATCCCGCGTCAGCACATGGACAAAGTGGATACGTTTGAGACGTTCATTGAGCAACTCAGCGCGATAAACCAGAATGACAACGCTTTGAGCGTCAACAACTTTTACATCATTGACGATGCCAAGCAGCGCGACAAAATGACGGAGGAATTTTATTCCGCGGTCAAAAAGGAGATCGCGCTGTATCAGGAGAAGGCCGACTACCTCATCCAGAGCGGCAGCCGCAGCCCCGCAGTTATGGAGCGGTGGGTGAACAAAATTGCCACGCTGGAGCAGAAGAAGCAGCACTATGAAGAAATTCTTCGCCGGGAGCTTGACGGTCTCGACGATGACTTTGAAACGCTACGCCTTCTGTCGCAGGAGCTGTCCGTAAGGGCAAACGGTCTGCGATTTCGAAAAGTAGCCTGACATGAATTTTTGATGGACATACGGCAGCCCCGACTCGGAATACCGAGCCGGGGCTTTTTAATTGACTACACGATACCGGCTACGTCGCTGTTGCCGTGTTGTAAAAAGCGCAAGACGCTGGCAATATACAACTCGATCCCGATCGGAATACATCGCTCATCGATGTCAAAGAAACAGCTGTGTCCGATGCGTCGCTTTTCTTCTGGATGCGCGCAACCCAGCTGGAAGAAGCAACTTGGACGGTCTGCGGCAAAATACGCAAAATCCTCCACCCCCAACGATGGCACGTCCCGCAGGATCACCTTGTCTGAGCCAAACTGTGCGCACGCTACATTACGAACCAAATCAACCATACGGTCATTGTTGATCAGCGGAGAGTAGCTCGGCTCGACAATCAGCTCTGCTCGTCCACCCATCATGCTTGCAGTCTGCTCACAAATATCGCGGACGCGTTTTCTGGCAAACAGACGTGTTTCCGGCGTAAGTGTTCGAATAATGCCGGATAATTCAACGTAATCAGCAATTTGATTTCGCACAGTTCCGCCGTGAATGGACCCGAAAGAACATACAGCGGAATCGGTGGGACTGATGTTTCGGCTAATCAGCGACTGTACTGCCGTCAGAATCTGTGCCGCGATCAGGATTGCGTCCACGCCCTCGTTCGGATGTGCACCGTGACAGGACGTCCCATAGACCTTAAGCGTCAGCATATCAGAAGCTGCATACATTTTTCCGTATTTCAGCCCGATCTGTCCGGCAGGCAGATCGCCCGCAACGTGCAGTCCAAGCACGGAATCTACATGTGGGCTTTCAAGGCAGCCCTGCGCGATCATGCGCGCTGCGCCGCCAATGGTCTCCTCTGCCGGCTGGAATAAAAGCTTGACGGAGCCATGCAGGGATTCGCGCATGGACTGGAGCAGCTTTGCCGTTCCCAAAAGGATCGCCGTATGCGCGTCGTGACCGCAGGCATGCATCACACCCGCTGTCTTCGAGCAATATGGCGCGTCCGGATGATCTTCCTGTATCGGAAGCGCATCCATGTCCGCCCGCAGCGCAATTACCGGACCGGGGAAAGCTCCTTTAATCAGCCCTACGACGCCACTTTCTGCCACATTCCTCTCGTATGGAATGCCCGCCGCCTCTAAATGCTCACATACCAATTCCATCGTCGGAAACTCCTGCTCGGATAGATCCGGATGGGCGTGCAGGTGTCGCCGCAACGCAATGGCCTCTTCCCCGATGTGTTGCTGTGTAATGGCTTCTCGAATATAATTCATAGTTTTCTCCCGTTAAAAACCTGTCAGCACGGCGATTTCGACCAACACCGTCTGTGCGGCAAACAGGATCAGGAAAAGCTTTCCGAACCATTTCAGCCAGCGGTCATAGCGTACATCACCCAGCCCGCAAATGATCACAATACCGCAGGTTGGCCATAACAGGTTGCTCAAACCATCGCCGAATTGGAACGTCAGGCAGGCCACCTGACGACTGACGCCCAGCACGTCGGCCAATGGCGCCATGATAGGCATGGTAGCGGCGGCCTGACCGGATCCAGACGGGATCAGGAAGTTGATCAACGTGTGCGCCACCAGCATGAGCTGTGCTGAAATTGCAGAGGGCGCTTTTTCCAGAAGATTTCCAAGTACATAGATGATGGTGTCCATGATCTGCGCGTGATTCATAATGACAATGATGCCCTTGGCAAGGCCGGTCAGAATGCAGCCCCACACGACACTCCTGATACCGGCAAGCATCTCCTGACAATAGTCGTTTGGCGACCACTTATCGATCAGCGCGGCCACGGCAGACATGATAATGAACAATCCGCAGAGTTCTTTATAGCCCCACTTCCAGCGGATCATTCCCAGCATCAGGATGACCAATGTGGCAAGCACATCCAGAAGAATCAGCGTATGTCGCCATGTAAATGTGTACGAGTCTAATTGACTGCGTTCAAACGAGTGCGTACACGAATCTCCATAAACCACCGAAAGCTCCGGCTTCCGGCGCACCTTGCGTGCATACAGCATCAGATATGCCACTGCTGCTCCCATCAGCACGACAAAGCAGACTGCGCGGTAACCGATGCCAGAATATAGCTGCACACCGGCAATGGACTGCGCAACGGCTACGGTATACGGGTTCAGCGTCGCGGCCATAAACCCGATATATTCTCCAAGCGCGATCGTGGCAAATCCCGTCATCGCGTCATATCCAAGAGCCATCATCAGTCCGACGATCAACGGGTAGAACCCGTAAAACTCGCTGAGCATTCCAAAAAGAGAACCTCCCAGGCCAAAGACGAGCATCAGAACAGGGATCAGGATCAGCGAGCGGCTACCGTTTTTTTGCACCACGCGACCGATAAATGCGTGGAAAGCGCCGGTTTTGACAATGACACCGAATGTCGCGGCGCAGGTCATGATCACAAAAATAATGTCCGCCGCGCTGACGCAGCCCTCATACAAAGAAGCAAACAGGCCGAGAAGTCCAGTGGCGGATACTTCAGATTTGCTAATCTCATGGTAACTTCCCGCAATTGCGACCTTTCTTGCAGTGCCGTCTATATCTATTGTTTCATAGTCAAACGAACCGGAGGGAACGATCCACGTTAGAATCGCGATCACGACCAATATGAAAAAAACGACCAGCCATGTATCCGGCAGTTTTCGCTTGCTCGTTGTGCTTTTGTGCATGAAGGATCTCCTTTCTTTCTGTTGCCGTGCGGCAAATGTCTGGCTTTCATGTTCTCAATTATATGACATGGAGTGCACGCCGACAATGCAATATCCTGCTTAAAATATTGCAAATCATGCTGAATGTGCGCATAATTGCTTCTTTTTGGGAACAGGAAATCGTGAGAAAGGCGTTTCGTATGTCCAATTTCCCAATCAGGCAAGGAGCATACTGAAAAAGAAGGCGCATCCGGTCGAACCGGATGCGCCAAAGCAGGGGGAAGCTTACGTTTTTACGGAAGTGAGACAGTTTTGCGGGCTGTTTTGTCATACATGCGGCTGAGGATCGCCGCGACCTCGCTCCGCTTGATGTCGTTCGTCGGATAGAAGGTGCCGTTTTTGTCAGAACCGGTCAGAATGCCCGCGCGATAGAACGTATAGATCTCCAATGCGTAAGTATCCGTTGTTATGACGTCCGGGATCTTGTTGTCCGCGACGGTATTGATCTGCCGGTAGTCGCTCATCGCGCCATAGAAAATGTGGACAAATTCATTGCGCTTGACGGGGGTATTCATCTGCGCAGGCGTATAATCCAGATACATCTTTTCAATGATCCCGTTATCTACCGCGTAGCTGACATAGCTGCTGTACCAGTACGGAGAGCCATTGCGCAGTGTGACCTTTCCGTTGTTGTTCAGCATCTGGTGCAGTGCGGCGGACAGCTTGATAGCCTGTGCAACGGTGAGCGTGTCATCCGGCTTATAGAGCGTTCTCGTTACACCGTCGATCAGATCCTTTTCCCATGCGGCGCGGACACTGTCATAATACCAGCTGCTTCTGGAGACATCGGTGAACGGGAAAGAATCTCTTTCCGGAACGCCGGGTTTGGTCGGCACAGACGGTGTGACAGGACCGACTGGCGGCGTATAGCAGCCGGAAACACGGACGGTTTTGCCGCCAACCCAGTCAACTCCGTTCAGACTGTACTGCACCGTATAGCTGACGGAGCTGCTGCTGTAATTAGCAGGCAGAGTCAGGGTTGCCGTTTGCTCCGCTGCATCGCCACTCGTCTTCGCAGAGATCGTGCCAGCCTTGATCTGAATGCCATTTTGCAAATTCGTGCCGGAGAGCGTGACCGTGATCATGCCGCCGTTGGAGGGAAGCTCCGTGGGCGCTACGCTATAGTCCGTCACCGACGGCTCAGTGGGCTGTGTGCCGCCGCCCGTGCCGGGAACTGTTGCGGTCAGCTCTCCCGCGAGCGTCGTTCCGTCCAGACTGTAACGGAAGTAGTAGGTCACAGCGTCCGTTCCTGTATTTTCCGGGATCTTGACTTCCGCACTGCGGGAGGCATCCGAGCCTTCCGCATCAACGGGAGTCAGCATAGCCTGGTCTGTGCCCCAATAGAACTTCGTGCCATCCGGCAGGTTCGTTCCGGTAAGGGTCAGCATTGCCTTGCCGCCCGCAGAGGTCAGCGGCGAGGGATCTGTCGTGAGCCGGAAGTCGGTCACTGTTGGGGTTGGCCCCGCGCCGCCCTTCCGGATCGTCACATTGACCTGCCCGTTGTGCGTGATGGTCAGTGTGTAGATGCCGTTTTCATACGTTTCCGTGTAGAAGTTGTCATCGGCGAGTTTTGTACTGCCGCCATTTCTGGTGACAACTGCGGTCGGCCGTTCTCCGGTGTGCAGCGTGATCACCGTGCTTCGGAGATCGCGGTCCTTATCAAGCTTGGGATTGGAAATATGGTATTTCATATAGTCCTGTACATAGTCCTTATGATCGCCGTTCCAGTCGTTCCCGAAGCTTGTCCAGTCCGGATTCTCGCTTTCGCCGGGAACCCAAAGCTCGTCCTTGTCCGTGCGGAAGTTGTTGAGATCGATCTTAATGCTGTCAGCCGTCTCATGCGCAATCAAATAGGTATGTGGCGTCAGAGTAAAGCCCATACTGGTTGCGAATGTCGCGTCTGTGGGAGTGAGCGTAGCAGACTGATTCTTGTTTTCATTAAAGAGACTATTCATAATGAGAAGCCGTCTGCCGGTCTGTCCTGCTCCGCCGCCCAGGAGTGTCTCCACAAAGGCGTCGCCTGTGGAAAGCTCCGGATACTGCACATTCAGGATATTTATCTTATCTGCCAGATCTGCGCTTTTCAGCACCCTGCCGAACGCGGAAGCCTCTGCAGCAGACAGCTTACTGGACAGAACGGGCAGTGTGCGGTACCGGCCGCTCGTTTGCAGGAGGTTGTTGTCCTGCGCTGTACCGTACAATCCTTCAGCAAAGTTCGTCGGGAGATAGCTGTCCGTATGATAGACGGCTTTGATTTCATCCTTGACCTGCTCGCGCGTTGCAGCGGGATTTGCGATCATATAGCGCATTGTTGGGATGATCGACTCCTTGAGAACCCAGGATGCCTCATCATAGACACCGGTGCAGTAGAAGGGATGCTCGGCGTTGAATACCGTGCCGCCATTGACGTAGGATTGGAGCATATTCATGGCAAACAGCGTTTCAGGGAAGGTATAAACGCGGCGCACGTCTTCGTAGGTGGTATTCATGACCGGCTCGAAGAGCTTGTGGTAGCGGATTTCGTACCACGCCCACGCATCGGTCAATGCACCCCAGTTGTCTGCAAGGCCACTCAGCCATGTGCCAAGCGCGAAGCTGCGCACCGTATTGTAGCCGCTGCTGGAGGTGCTCTTAGAGTTGATGACAAGATACTTATGATGCTTCTGCGCAGCCTTAAACAGCGTATCATTCTCAAACCATTTTTCCATCCGGTGGTTTGCATCGTCAATGTCGGTCAGAACCAGATAGATGCCCTTGGAGGAGAAGAGTTCAAGGTATTCTGCTGTCAGCTGTGCGACGGCATCCGTATCTCCATTATGATGGTTTTCGGCAAAGACAACGCCCTTGATGCAGGAATTGTTATCGATCAAATTGTTCAGCCAGTCCATATCGATCAGATTGCGGAACGTGTTGATCGGAACACCGCCGGTCATCAGCGTCAGGTAAAGGTTGATCCCCTTTTCCTGTGCGATTGCAACATGGTATTCATAGAACTTCTGGAGATTCTCCTTATTGCCAGTGCCTCCCCATGCGTGGCCGAGATAGTCGTCGGCATGAAGCTGGATTGCCGTGTAAGGCTTGAGATCCTCTGGAATCAGCCTCCATACGCCTTCCATCGTATTGTGACCCTGCATTGGAACGCCTGGAACACCGGAATTATCCCACCATGCCGGATGCTTTGTATTTGCATACAGCGACACAAGCAGCAGCGGATGCTCCGCATCGACCAGCATACGCGGCGTGGTTGCCGGCTCTGTGGAAGTAACGACAATTTCTGCCGTAGCAGACTTGTCGTTCAGCTCAGGAAGCGTAACGTGCAGTCTGGTGCGTCCCGCCATTTTACCGGTGACGTTTTTCTGCGTCTTGCCGTCGCCGGAAAGACCGGCAATTGTGTCGTTTTCCAGTGTAAATCTAAAATCATCGCGGAAAACTACAACACGTTCAGCGTTCATTGCCATTGCAAGAACAGACTTCGATTCCCCGTCTCCAAGGCGAATGAGACCGCTGGGCTCCAGCGCGACAGAGGAGACGGTTTCATCCAGATCCGTACCGGTGTAATACGCAAAGGCATCGACCTGGATCGGGGCATTGCTCTCCGCCTCCAGGCGAACCGTGTGCTGTTTGTTTTCCAGTCCGTGCAGCTCCAGAATCGTGAACTGATACGGATTTGTGCTGCTGTTTGCATTTCCGATCGCGACCAACACGTCGTCAACATAGATCCATGCGCGACCATAATTGCTGTCCATTTGACCAATCCAACGGAAGCCGGTACCGGTAAAGGTCAGACTTGCAGTAGCGCCGGGAGCGTCATTGGCCTCCTTCGCGCTGCCTTCGTAATGATTTGTGCTGGTTTCATCGACCCAGTTTCCGGTGTACTGGATCTGGCCGCTGTGGCTGTCCACATATACCCAGTTTCCAGCCGTACCGCCAGTTACGGTAAGCGTTGTCGTTTTGGAGCTGCCCGCAGCGGTTGCCGTAACGGTGACAGTTCCTCTGGCTACGCCAGTCACGGTGTTGCCGTCAATGGTGACTTTCCCGTCCGGAGAGGGCGCATAGCTGACAGCCGTGACGGCGGCGTTGAAGTTCAGCCGTGTCTTTAGTGTCGAAGTTCCACCCACCGTAATGCTTGCCGGATTGGCTTCAACAGACCAGACCCGTGTAGGCACGGTTTCAATCGCCGTTTGATTGACCTCGAATTTCTGAAGATCAATGACATTTTTATCGGCGTTATTCCAGCCTTCCTTCGGCTCAACGCTGATCAGATAGACATCAGGCGTCAAGCCTGTCTTTTCATAGACCTTTGCCGCCGGAGCCGCTTCACCATTCAGATCCACCTCACTCGTCTCGACCAAAATGGGCTCGCCGCTCGGATTATGCCGGTAGAGTCTGACAATCGCAGTGCCAAAGTTAGTATCCTTCTGGGCGAAATAGCGGACACCCGTTCCATAGAACACCAGAGATGCCTGTGCGCCCTTGGTATAGGAAGACGGATCCTCCTGATCGAGCTTGTCGACGACCCAGCCTTCCTCAAACTGGATATGCGGAGAAAGCTGGTTGCCATTGACGCGCGAAGGAACGGAGACCCAGTTCTCGGCAGGAGCCTGCGCCGGTACAAGATTCGTCAGCGAGAACTCCTGATAGCCGTTGCCGTCAAGTGTAATGGTGTATGTGCCGGCAGCAGCGTCGAACGCCGTCTGAATCTGTTTGGAATGTCCTGCAAGGCTGCTTGTCAGCGCCAGCGTTGGTTCCGCGCCAAGACCGGAGATTGTAATAGTGGCTTTGCGCCACGTGCTTTCACCGTGCGCGGTGTTCTGGGCGTAGCTGTCCTTGAGGTAGTTATACATCAGGCGGTTGTTGTCGGAATCCCATGTGGGAGTCGTTCCTTTCACATAGCCTTCCCAGATCGGGTTTTTGTCGACCCAGTAGTTATTGAAGCGGAACTGGAGTGTGCCCGCCTGCGCCTCGTCCACAAGAAGCATGGAGTAGGGCTCAAATTCGATATTCGCGCCGAAGCTATTCTGCGTAAGCTGGAACGACACATTCTGCTTGCTGTGCAGCGCACTGTTTTCACGGGTATCGAAGAACCAGTTGCTGTTATAGGTCAGCCAGCTCTTTGTCAGCTCGTCATAGTGCGCATAGCCAGTGCCGTTATAGCGCTGCGGATAGCGGGCGTTGAAGTAGTTCTGAATGCCAGCCGCCCCACCGAGTGCCTGAACATCTGCCATGCGCAGAATATCCTTGCCGGTCGGATCCTGCGCCATCTTGGGCAGTGACGGGATCGTACCGTAGCGACCGGTCGAGTAAGTCATCATGGTCGTTCCGTTGTTTTTACCCTTGTTGGGGCCGGACGAACCGCTGTCGCCATAAAGCGGGTCAAGCAGGCGGTTAGCGGCATTTGAGCCAAGCTTATTGAGCGTGCCGCCGCTCGATGCGTAGAACACCTTCGTATTCTGCATCACCTGTTCACGGGTCGGGATGGCATAGTCGCGCATGTACTCCATGGCCTTGGCGATGCTGTACTTGTAGTTCGGCGTAAAGTAAGTCTTTGCTCCCTCATTGTCGCCGACGGCTTCGGCATGATCGGGATGCTCAAAGGTAAATACTGTTGCGCCTGTGCGCGCCTGCTGCACCATACGCATGGCAAACAGCAATTCCGGCATACTGACCGGGCCGCGGCATTCCTCTGCACCGCCGAACACGTCGAATGTACTGTCTCCCCACTGCGGGCCGTATCCCTCAATGAACCACATCCAGGAGTCGATCAGGCTGCCCCAGTTGCCGCACAGGCCGTCCAGCCACGCGCCGAGGGCAACGCTTTCATGCGAGTTGTAGGAAACGTTGCTCCACGCACTGGTCGTTTTGGCAAGCAGGATGTAGTTTTGAGAATACTTTTTCAGCGTCTGATAAAGCGTTTCATTATTCAGGAAGTATTCCAGCGTGCCGCCATGGTCGCTGCCGCCGGTGTCCTTCGGGGCGTCGTTCATGTCACAGTTGATGACATAGCCGCCCCATTTCGCGGCCTGCTTGACAAGCGCATCCATATAGGTGATGCGGCGGTCTCTCTCGCTGATACCGGCATTGTGGTTTTCCGAGAAGACAACACCCATCATATTCTCATTCTGCTCATAGATGCCATCCAGCCAGTCCAGATCCAGGAACGTCCCTGTGTGGGAGTTAGAGACCATCAGGAAGAACGGAATGTTGTCTTTCTTCGTCTCGGCAATGCGGTCAAGATACCACTTCTTGTTTGCTTCGCTGCCCTCGACTGTTCCGCTGGCATGGATCAGGATCGCATGGTGAACGGTCTTATTGCCTGCTTGGACGGTCGGGCCCTGCCAGCCTGTTGCGTCCGACCCGGTCAGTGCGGTCCAGAAACCCTGAATGCTCTTGCCGCCCTGCAGCGGGCCTGCAAGACCATTCGCAGGATACCCTTTTCCATCATATTTGTAAAGGCCGTGCAGGAACAGAGGATTATCCTTATCGACCGTCATACGCAGCGCACCCGCATCCAGCGAACGGATCGTAAGCGCAACAGTCTTCTCTGACTGACCTGCTTTTACCGTGATCGTGACATCACCGGCAGCCAGTGCAGTCACAAGGCCGGTGGCGGTCACAGTTGCCTTATCTGTGTCGCTGCTGGTGTAGGTAACGGTCTTGTCTGTCGCGTTGAAGGGCACAAGCGCCGAGATTTGCAGGGTATCATCTACCCAGAGTGTTTTCTTAGTGGGAGAAACTCCATAGAGATGGTTACTGATGGTTGCAGACGTGTCATAACGAACCTCGAATTTGTTCAGATCGATGACGCCGCTGTCAAGACCACCGCCGTGCTTGCGCTTAATGGTGATTCTGTGATAGTCTGCCTCAAGCTCTCTCTCGAGAATTTTGTTGTCCATCGCGCCCGGCGCATTGCGATGCAGATCATACGTTTCAGGCGTGCCGTCGTCGATCTGAACCTCTACCTCACCGAAGTTCGTTTCATACTGCGCATAGTAGCGGATGCCAGAGCCATAGAAATACAGCGTCGCGGTCGATCCCTCTGCACCGGCAAAGCGGTTGGGTGCCTCATAGGTCCATGCGCCGTCAAAGTGAATGTTTGTATCGTCAGATGCCGGAACCGAAACCCATCCGTCTTCGCCGGCGGGAGGTGGCGTGGGTGTACCCGGCGTATACGGCTCGCCCAAGGTCGGGAGCGTATCCGTCAGGAAGTTCTCAAACTCCGTATAGGCAATGCGCCAGTGATTTCCGGGCTGTTCCTTGCCGCCGGAGTACCAGACGCTCAGCTTACCGTCCGCATCATAGGTAAAGCTGGAGCGATAAATGAAGTTCTGATCCCATTGCCCGCTGCGCGGCGAAAGAATGGGGTTGGGATAAGTCGTCCATAGTTCGCCGTCCGCCGATTTGGCAAAGAACAGATCTGTATGGTTGGAGCCGCCGCCTTTCGGATATGCGCAAATCAACGCCCAGTATTCTCCGCTTCCATCTGCGCCGACGTTCGGGATCCACTGAACGTCCAGATGCCACGGAATCCAGCTGTTTTGCAGCACCAGCGTGGGCTTGAGCGATTTCGCCTCGCCCCAGTCTGTGCCGTTTGTGGAGCGGCGAAGCTCAACGAAGCCGTTCTGATTGTTCCATCCGGTCGGTGCAACGCCCTGATCGGAGTTGTTCGACCACATCAGCCATGTATTCGCATCACGCCGGACAACGGCAGGCGACTGCATATCGTAGTGATAGGTTGATGTCACCAGATCGGTGTAAGGATTTCCCTGTCCCGCGTCCTTTTGTACAGCATAGGTAAAACCAGTGCCGCCCTGCGTCGCCGCAACGCGGATGCGGCGCAGAATAGATGGCTTGAAATTGCTCGTTCCGATTTGACCATAGTTCTGCGCATCCTGCTCCCAGACGTAATAGACCCAGAGCTCGTCGCTGACAGGATCGTAGATCACGTCGTTGTCGCAGTTGTGCGTGCCGTCTGGCTCTCTCTCAACTACGCTCAACGGGTTGGGAATTCCCTCCGCCGACCAGATCTTTCCGTCATCTGACCATACAAGGCACGGATTCTCAAACTGCGAATTGCCCTCCTGATTTGGCGTGACTGCCATCCAGAAGCGATGCCCACCCCATGTGCCAAGCGGCGTGCCGCCCGCACCGTTCACCAGCGTGAAGTCCAGCACGTCCGGGTGCGTGACGTTATTGGGTGCCTTGCCCGAATATTCATAGGTCGGGATGGTCAGTACATCGCGGAGCTGATAAGGTACGGGAAGCGGCTCCTTCTGTTTCTCAGTGGACCAGACCTCGACCTCGATATAGTGACCGCCCATTTTCGCTCCCTTGTCGTGGCCGTCATTCCAGATGCGGACATATCGTGCATTGTAGGGATCATCCGTCACTGGCACTTCCAATCCAGACGCTGTGGCTTGCCAGTTATCGTTATAGATCTCTTTTGTAGTTCCAGTCTGGAAGTCCTCGGTCGTGCTGAGGATGATGTGCAGATCCTTGAGTGTTCTGCCGTCACTCCAGTAATTCCAGAAATTGACCTTGCTGACGGGATATTCGTTGCCAAGGTCGATCTGTGCATAGGACGGGTCGTTCGTGTCCTGTGCTTTGTCCTTGCAGACCTCGATATATTTTGCGTTTTCTTTAACGCCATCTGTCAGCCAGCTGTTCGGACGGTCACTTCCACCGCCCCATTTATTTACAATTACATTACAGCCCGCCGCGACATTATATAGCGTAGTCTCGGGCGCGCCGCCGGTGTGCTCCGTGCCGTAGACCTGGATCTCCGTATAATGTCCGCCCTGCTTTTTCTGCCCCGGCGTGCCGCCGTCATGTCCGTTGTTCATCACGCGAACATAGCGACCCCTTGCTGCTTTCTCTACGCTCAAGCCTACAGAGACAGATTTATAGGAAGCATCTGTCCCAACACCGAATCCGAAGAAGTTCTCCGTGTCGGAGTTGAAAATGACTGTGCGATCATCTTCAGCAAACGTACCTTTTTCAGAAGCAAGAATTACAAGTCCGATGAGCGTGCGTCCATCATCCCAGTAGTTCCAAAACTCCACCTTTGCAATATCATAAGACGTGCCGAGATCGATCTGTGCGTAGCTTGGATCTGTGCTGTTCTGCTCCGTATCCTTGCTGATCTCGACATATTTTCCACTATCGGTTATACCGTCCGTCAACCAACTGGCTGGACGGTCCGCGCCACTGGTCGGGCCGTGAATGGATACGTTTTTTCCCTGTGCAACATTTGTCAATGCAGGCGGTTCCTCCGCCAGCACCGGCAGCGTCAGCGCCGGCAGCATTCCAAGCAGCATGACAGCCGCCAAAAGAAGCGGAAGCAGGCGCCTGCTGAAAAAGCGGGTTCCTTTTATCATTTCATATCCTCCTTACTTATCTGTTTTTTCAAAATGGCTGGTATCCTGTTTCCCATACTAAATGAAATAAAGTCCTAATAACATGGGATTTTTTCACGTCCACTTGTGATTTTTTGACCACTTTTGTTCTATTTGCATAAACTGCATAAAAACCGCAGAGCGGATTTGGTAAAATAGCGAAAAAGCGGGGAGCCGGTCGGCTCCCCGCTGGTGTATGTCAGGGCGTTTTTTCCGCCGCCGCGCGCTTGCGGCGCTGTGCCTGCGTCAGATATTCCTTGGCGGACATCCCTGTGTATTTTTTGAAAACATGGCTGAAATAGGTGGTGTCCTCGAAGCCGACGCGCTGCGCGACCTCGAATACCTTCAGATTTCCTTCGTCCAAAAGCTGGCGGGCATACTCGATCTTCTTTCCGGCGATCGTTTCCATGACCGTCCGCCCGGTCTTCTGACGGAAGAAGCGGCTGAGATAGCCGGGGCTGACGTGCACGGCAGCCGCCAGCTCGCTCAGCGTCAGCGCCTCGCAGAAATGCATGTCCATGTAGTTCTGCACGTCTGCCAGAAGATTGCCGCCCTCCGTAGAGAGCAGCGCGAGATACTGACAGACCGCGCGCACAAGCTGCTTCTGGTGACGGATGCAGTCCTGATGGAACTGCAGCTGCTGAAGCTGACGCTTCCACTCCGCCCGGTCCAGATCCACTGCGTCCAGATCCGCGCCGAACGCTTCGAGCGTACTGCGGCAGGTGTGCATGACCATCATCGCCGTCTCCTTGACCTGCGCTTCGGGCGCATGCTGGCGGCGCTGTGTGTCAAAAATATGCTCAAGAGCCGTCTCCGCCTGCGGCAGATCGGCGCTTTTGAGTGCGTTGCCGAGCGTCGCGGCGTACGTCGGTGCGCGCTGGGTCTGCACATGCCGGAAAAAATGAACCTCCTGCTGATCATAGAAGCGATCCTGCAGTGCGCGGTGTGCCTGCGCAAGCGCGTCTTGCAGCTCGCACAGCGGCCGGCTGTTTTCGCTCACACCGAGATACAGCGTCTTTCCCAGTAGCTTTCTTGCCGTGGAAACACAGTCGAAGCAGAAGCTGCGAAGCTGCGTGTCGGAGCAGTCTGGAAACACAATATACAGCTCATGCCGCCCCTGCGGGCAGAGATACAGCTGCTCCGGCGGAAGCAGACTGTAAAACAGCTTTTCCAGTCCTGCCCGAAGCATGGGAGACGGGTTCATGGCCTCCGCGCTGCGCAGATCCGCGACTGCGACGGCGTAGCCGGAGGCGGTCAGCCCAAGGGCTGCCGCCTGCTGACGTATCTCCGCCTCATGGTGCAGCGTACCGCTCAGGACTGCGCTGAGCATGGACGAAATGCGGCTTCCAACATCCACATGGAGCAGCCGCTGCTGATCCAGCTTCTGCTTGCATCGTTCGACAGCGGCAACGATGTCATTCATATTTCCCGTTTTTGTAACGTAGTCGCTGACGCCGTACTGGATCGCCTGCTGCGCGTAGGAAAAATCCGCAAAGGCGGTCAGCAGAATGATCTGGATCTGCCGCTGTGCGCCGCAGACCCACCGCGCAAGCTCCAGCCCGTCCATGACCGGCATTTTGATGTCGGCGATGATAATGTCCGGCTGATAGTCGAGCACGGCCTGCTTTGCCTGCAGACCGTTTTCGGCAGTGCCGACGATCTGACAGCCGAGCTTTGCCCAGTCAATCAGTGTGCAAAGGCCCTTGCGCATCAGCGCCTCGTCGTCCGCGATCAGAATTTTGTACATGTTGACTGTCCTCCTTTGGAAGCAGGATTGTGACCTTCGTCCCACTGTTTTCAAAGCTGGTGATCCGGATCCCATATTCCGGACCGTAGAGGTGCTTGAGCATCTGATAGACCGTGTTCAGCGCGACTCTGTTGTGGCGGCTTCCGACGGCAGGCAGGTCGAGCGGCAGCTGGATCTGCCCGTTTTGTCCGGCAAAGCCGACGCCGTCGTCCGTGACCACAAGCTCCAGCGTCCCGTTTTCGGTGCAGCCGACGGAGACCCGGACAGTCCCCGGCCCCTCCTTTGGCTCGATGCCGTGTCCGACCGCGTTTTCCACCAGCATCTCAAGCGTGAGCTTCGGAACAAGGCAGGAAAGCAGCGCCTCGTCCGAGACGGACACCTGATAGGATATTTTATTGCCGAAGCGCATCTGCTGCAGTTCTATATAAAATTTCGCGTATTGCAGCTCCTGCGCCAGCGGGATCTTGATGTCGCCGCCGCTGGAAAGCCGCGCCTGCGTCAGCCCTGCAAAGTTGCTCGCCATTTTCTGGATGTCCGTATTTCCATCCATCTGCGCCATGAGCGCGATGCTGCACAGGACGTTATACATGAAATGCGGGTTGACCTGACTTTGCAGGAATCGAAGCTCGCTGTCCATGGCGATGAGCTTTTTCTCATAAACGTCGTTGATCAGATGGTCGATCGTGTCCGTCATGGCGTTGAACGCCTGACTCATGGTGAAAAATTCCTGACAATCGTATTGCGGGAGCTTGACGCTGAAATTCTGCTGCGCGACCTGCCGGAGCTGGAGCGTCATCTCCTGAAGCGGCCGCAGCCGCCGCATCACAGCGAAGAACATGACCGCTGCGACGGCAAGCAAAAGCAGAACGCAGGCGATCACATACGGCGCGGCGACCTGATATAGAAGCCGCAGGATCTGCACCGACGGAACACCGACAGCACAGTGCAGCCCCATGCCGGAGGCTTCGCTGAACAGGAGATACCGGCTTCCGTCAAGCTTTCGCGTATAGCAGGCGTCGTGACCGGCATCGGCCAGCTCGCGCTGCTCCTCCGCGCTCAGCCGCAGCGCGCTCTCCGACAGGACGACCGCGCCGTCCTTGTCAAACAGGTACCAGAACGCATCCTGATAGTCGGAGAGCTTGCCCATGATCGACGTGACCGCGGACTGGTTGACGACGAAGATCACCGTGCCGAACGGGTCCGCCCAGCGGTCGTAAACAGTAAAGATAATGTACAGATATGGTTCGCTCGCAGTACACTGTACGTCCGTGCCGCTCTCCTGAAAGGCACGATAGCGCGCCAGATTGTCTTCATTCAGCCGAAGCTGCTCGCTTGAGAGCTGCTCGTGGTAGCTGACCACGTCGAACGAGCCGCGCATATCCATGAAATATGCCATCTCCACAAACGGAAGCCCCGGCGCAACAATATTTTTATCCGAGTAAATATCAACAAGGCTGCGGAACTGTTCCCCTCTGGCATCCGAGGCCTCGCCGGTCATCTGCGGACTTTTACAGATGCGCAGCAGGATGTCTTCCAGAAGCTGCGTTTTTGTGGAAAGGCTGCGGCTGACGGTCTGCATGGCAAACTCGGCCTCGCGGTTGACAAACGGCCCCATGACGTTGCTGATGAGAAGCACCAGGATCAGCAGGCTGATCAGCAGCGTGACCAGCACGGAGCTGACGCTCAGCCAGATCAGCTGCCCGCGCAGGGATGGTGTGCGCATCCAGTTTCTAAATCGTTCGCGCATAAAAATATCCTTGCCTTTCTCTTGCTTTTTTGCCGTTCTTCCTGTTATGATAGCATAAAAGAAAGAAAAGCTGAACAGGAGATGAAGTGTGGTTATGAAAAAAAGGCAGCTGTGCGGGCTGCTCGTGCTTCTGTGCGTTTTCCTGACGGCCTGCTCCGCAGCAGCGGAGACGGAGCCGGTGTCCATCAGCTTCATGCACGGTTGGGGCGGAAGCGGGGCCGACCATGTCGGTATGCGCGAGCTGTTTGCCGAGTTCGAGGCAGAAAACCCGGACATTCACATTGTCTATGATACCTCGCCGGATCTTGGGATCGTCATGGAAAAGGCCGCGGATATGCTTGCGGTCGATAAAACACCGAACATCATCAGTACAAATGGAAATGTGCAGTATGTTTCAAATGCCACAAAGAAGGGCGTGGCGCTGGATCTGACGCCATATTTGCAGGAAGACGCGACGTTCGCCTCGGACGTCAGTCCGCAGATCCTGCAGGCGCTGCAGGAGCCGGACGGCGCGGTCTATACGCTCCCGGATGCGGTGGAGTATATCGGCTACTGGTATAATGCGTCTTTGTTCCAGCAGGCGGGGATCACGGATACCGGAACGCCGGAGGGCACGGTCGTGCTTCCGCAGACCTGGGATGAGTTCTGGGCGGCCTGCGATGCGCTGGCGGAGATCTCGCCGCAGACCGGCGCCGTGCCGCTTCAGCTTCAGGTCAGCCAGATGGGATTCTTCCTTGGCGCGAGACTGGCCGCTGCATCCGGGGATGCGCTGTCCTTTATGCAAAAGCAGACGCCTGTGTGCCGCCAGGCGGATGCAGAGCTTGCGGTGTCCGAGCTTATGCGTGCGCTGGCCTATGACACGCAGCGCGGCACAGCGCCGGACGTCCGCCGGAATTTCTTTGACGGCAAGAGCGCGATCTATATTGACGGCGTCTGGGCGAATACAGAGCTTGCGGAGACGACGACAAAGCAGGAGATCCGCTATGCCGCGTTTCCCGGTTTTTCGGGAGAAACGATCGCATACGCCAATCCTGCGACCGGCTATGTTATCAGCAACGACGGCTCAAAAAGGCAGATCGACGCCTGCGTTCGATTCCTGAAATATATGCTCAGTAAAGACGTGCAGGAGCAGATCGTCACAAAAACGCATCAGGCGCCGAGCAATCCCAATATCTCGGATACATGGATCCACGAGCAGGTGCCGGTTCTGGCAGATGCCGTGCAGGTCTGCAAGCAGGCAGACCTGCAGATCCTGACGCTTTATTCCGTCCTGCCCGCCAAATCAAGTGCCCAGCTGGAGCAGCAGCTGGAAGAGCTGCTGCGGGGAAAGGATGTGCAGCGGTCTGTTATTTCCATCATAGCAGATTTGGAGCAGGAACGCGAATAACGGTAAAAATATCGCAACTGAATCAAAATATTACATCTATTGCAGCGCAAAACGCCGCCGGATTGTTGAAATTGCACAATCCGACGGCGGATTCTTTTTTCGCCCGAGGTCAAAAAAACACAACCTTTCGGCAAAATGTTTTATGGCGTTTTTCTTTTTTCACAGCTAGACTGAACTTACCGGTCAGACCTGCAAAAGACAGGCCTGACAAATAAAAATTACGGAGGGTATTATGAAGAAGATCCTTGCATTGTTACTGGCATCGCTTCTGGTCATCAGCCTGTTTGCAGGCTGCGCGAAGCAGACCAATGACACCATGAAAAAAGACGAGCAGCCCGCCGCCAACGGCGAAACGGCGAAGGAAAACATGGGCGAAAAGACGGATGAGATGCCGACGGACGCGGAGAAGCCTACGATCACCTTCGTTCACGGCTACTACCATGACGAGTCCGAATGGCCCGCAGCTGCACAGATGCGTCAGATCTATCAGGATTTTGCGGATATGCATAAGGATGAGTTCACCTTTGTCGCGATCCCCGATGAATCCGGCGCAGAGGGCATCTACAACACAGCGCTCAACGACATCAGCGGCGGTAAGTTCTATGACATCGCCGACTTTGGCGGCTGGAACATCGTTCCCGTCGCAAGCGCGGCCGGTCTGATCCTTGACCTGAAGCCGTATCTGGATGAGGACGCAGGCTTCAAGGCAGGCGCGGGCGTCTGCTACGATCAGAACCTGACTGCGGATGGGAAAATCTATTCCGTTCGTGAGCAGATCGAAGCTGTTGGCTTCTGGTACAACGAAGCGCTGTTCGCGCAAGCTGGCGCGAAGGTCCCCGCCGACTGGAGCACATGGGCGGACTTTGAGGAAGCAGTCGACAAGCTTGTTGACGCAGGTATTACCCCGTTCGGCCTGAACGCAGGCTGGCCCACCAACATTCTAACGGCTGGCCGTTTCCAGGCGGACGAAGCGACCCGCGCATTCTATGCACAGGGCGCAGAGGTCGCATCGTTTGACGATCCCGCGTTCCGTGAGGTCATGACGTTCATGCAGGAGAAGGTTCTGCAGAAGATCGACTCCGCGAACTTTGGACCTGGCGGTGACGACGACGAGCAGTACCGCAATGACTTCTTTGACGGCAAGACCGCTATGCTCTTCAACGGCGTCTGGGATGCCGGCGGAAGCGTAGACTGTGCGGCGGGCGCGGAGAACATCAAGCCTGCCAACTTCCCGACGAACGAATCCGGCAAGCGCGCTTCCCTGATGTCCGGCGGCACGGGCTTTGTGGTATCGAACAGCCTGACCGACGCACAGACCGCAGCCTGCATCGAGTTCATCAAGTATATGACGAGCGAGGAGATCGCCAACAAGATCATCGCGTTCGGCATCGGCATGGCGCCGAACACCAACGTGGACTACGCCACGCTGATGGACAGCGTTGACGCACCCGAAGCAAAACTTCTGGTTTCCGCCTGCCAGCTCTGCATGGCGGCAGACTATCAGGCGCTCGGCCTCGGCAACGAATTCGGCGACTTTGAGGGCGAAATTCAGGCTAAATACGCCGGTCTGAAGGACGGCAGCAAGACAGTTGACGATGTTGTCAGCGAACTTGATGCAGTGATCGCCGCAAACTGATTTCCATGCAAACTGGCGAAGGGGGCGGAACGCCCCCTTCGCTATATCGCAAAGAAAGGATGACGCATCATGAAGGCTGGAACAGCTGAGAAAAAAGCTGCCCGTGCAATGGGAAAGTACCGGAAACGAGGGTTTCTTCTGGCCTTCCTTGCCCCTTGCACGATTCTGTTTCTGATTGTCTACGCATACCCGCTGGTCACGATTTTCCTGACCTCGTTCTGTAAATGGAATTACGAGAATTTCACCGCACCGGAGTTTTTGGGATGGTCAAACCTGTTTGATAATTATATCAAGCTGTTCCGCTACGACGCAAACTTCAAAATGGCGCTGGTCAACTCGCTCAAGTGGGTCGCGCTGACGCTGCTGATCCAGGTGCCGTTTACCATTCTGGTCGCGCTGACGCTGTCCAAGAAAATGCGCGGCTGGAAATTTACCCGCAATATGTTCCTGATCCCCAATATCATTTCGACGGCCGCGATCGGATTGATCTTTCTGAACCTCTACAGTCCTGCGCGCGGCATCGTCACAGAGCTGTGCAATCTGATCTGGCCCGGGTCGGATGTGAGCGTTCTGTCTAACTCCAAATATGCGTTCTGGGGCGTTACCTTTACCTTTATCCTGTTTGGCGGCTCCAACTGCCTGCTGCTTTTGACACAGATTTTTTCCATTGATCCTGCTGTTTATGAAGCGGCCCGCATCGCAGGCGCGTCCGACCGGCAGATCGACTGGTATATCACGCTTCCGCTGCTGCGGCCGATGATCGGGACGATCTCCGTCATGGCGGCGAATTACGGCCTGCTCCTTTACAATGAAATTGCGCTCATCACGTCCGGCGGCCCGGATAACGCCACGTATTCGCTGAGCTACTATATCTACAAAACCTCGCTTGGAAGCACGAAGCTGAACTTTGCACGCGGAAACACCGCAGGCGTGATCCAGTTCCTTCTCGGGATCGTGCTCGTCTGCCTGATCAACCGTGCATTCCGCTCGGATACATCGGACTAGGGGGTATCAAACAATGAAACAAAGCAACGGTTCCTCAATTCCTGTAAAAGTGCTTCGGTATCTGCTGATGGCGTTCGTGCTGGTCATTTCCCTGTATCCGATCCTGTGGGTACTTCTCAACTCCTTCAAGCAGACGCCAGGCGGTCTGGGTCTTCCAGAAAAATGGGTGTTTGACGGATACATCACCATCTTTACAAAGCTCAATATCGGTCAGTATTTTCTCAACAGCCTTATCGTGACCGTCATATCGACCGTGATCAGCGTCTTTGCCGTCTCTCTTGCGGCGTATGTGTCTGCACGGATCTCCTTTAAGGGGAAAAGTCTTGTGACGCTGATGTTCGCATCAACGCTGTTCATCCCGTCAATTTCCATCAGCTTCCCGATCTACCGGCTGCTCTCCGACCTCGGACTCAAGGATACGCTGACCGGTGTGATCTTTGTCTATGCCAGTCTCGGCATCGCGGTCACGTTCTTCATCCTTCGCAGCTATTTTCTCTCCATTCCAAAGGAAATGGAGGAGGCGGCCATGATGGACGGCTGCGGCTATATCAGCACCTATTTCAGGATCATTGTGCCGATCGCGAAGCCTGGCCTTGCCACAGCCGCGATCATGGCGTTTTTGAATAACTGGAACGAGTATTATTTTGCATCCATCCTGCTCAAATCCAAGGAGCACATGACGCTTCCCGCGCTGCTCGGTCAGTTTACGACGGCGTATTCCAAGAATCTGAACGGAATGTTTTCGGCGATCATCCTGATCGTTCTGCCCACCATCATCATCTTCTGCCTGCTGTCTGAAACGTTTGTCAAGTCGCTGACGGCAGGCGCCGTGAAAGGATAACCTATGACAGAAAGAGAAACACGGACACAGTGGTTCACCGAAGCGCGTTTCGGTATGTTCATTCATTGGGGCCTTTACGCGATCCCCGGGCGCGGCGAGTGGTACATGAGCGAGGCAAAGATCCCTGCCGAGCAGTACGAGCGCTATATGCAGGAGTTTTCAGTAAATGCCTATGACCCCAGAGATTGGGCGCGGCGCGCGAAGCGGGCAGGGATGCAGTATGTCGTACTGACAGCCAAGCACCATGACGGCTTTTGCCTGTTTGATTCCAGGCTGACGGACTACAAAAGCACGAACGCCCCCTGTGAGCGCGACCTCGTGCGGGAATTTGTGGACGCGGTGCGCGCCGAGGGGCTGCGTGTGGGCCTGTACTACTCCTTGATCGACTGGCATCACCCGGATTTCCCAAAATACAACGACTGCAATCATCCCATGCGCGGCGATCCCGCCTATCAAGATGAGAAGATCGACTTTGACCGCTACCTTGCCTATATGCACGGACAGATCGAGGAGCTGGTCACGAATTACGGCAAGATCGACATTCTCTGGTTCGATTATGCCTATGACGAGCTGCGCGGCGAGGCGTGGAGGGCGACAGATCTGATCCGGATGGTGCGCCGCCATCAGCCGGACGTCATCATTGACAATCGGCTGGAAACAAGCGGCGAGGGCTTCGGCAGTCTTGTCACCGAGCAGCCCGCATATTATAGCGGCGACTTTGTCAGCCCCGAACAGATCCTGCCGCCGGAGGGCATCCGCAATGTGCGCGGCGAGCGCATACCGTGGGAGCTGTGTACGACGATGAACAACAACTGGGGCTACAACCCCTATGATACAGACTACAAGCCTGCGTCCATGCTGATCCGCAAGCTGGTCGAATGCGTCAGCAAGGGCGGCAACATGATCCTGAATGTCGGACCTGACGCGAACGGTCGGTTTAATGACGCAAGCTGCCGGCTGCTGGATGAGATCGGCACATGGCTGGCAGTCAACGGCGAGAGCATCTACGGCTGCGGCAGCGCCGACGAACCGAAGCCGGACTGGGGCTGGTACACAAAGAAGGATGACCGCATCTATGCGCATATTCTGGAAAACCCCATCGGGCCGCTGGCGCTGACGGGGCTTGACGCAAAGCGCGTCGGCGCGGTGCGGCGGCTGGCAGACGGCAGCGAGGTGCTGCGCGGAGAGAGCTGGATCACAAATGCTTACGAAAACCTTGCATTTGTCACACTTGGCACGATCCCGCACTTTACCTATCTGCTTCCAGATCCGGCTGACACCGTGCTGGAGATCGAATATAAGGAGGCTTGCCTATGAAACCAATTACCGCGATCGTTTTGGGCGCGGGTCAGCGCGGCGCGAACGTCTATGCCGCTTACGCGCTGAGCTTCCCGAACGAGCTGAAGATCGTCGGCGTGGCGGAGCCGCGCGCAGATCGCCGCGCCGCATTTGCCAAGGAGCACGGCATTCCCGAAGGCCGCTGCTTTGCAGGCTGGGAGGACGCGCTCAGACAGGACAAATTCGCAGACTGCGTATTCGTCTGCACACAGGATCGGATGCACTTCGAGCCGGTCATGCAGGCGCTGGAAAAGGGCTATGACGTGCTGTGCGAAAAGCCGATGAGCTATGACCGCACGGAGCTGATCGCAATGGGCGAAAAGGCGCGGCAGACCGGGCGCGTGCTGTCCATCTGCCATGTACTGCGCTATTCTCCGTTCTTCGTGAAGCTCAAGGAGCTGATCGACAGCGGCGCGATCGGCCAGCTTGTCTCCATCCAGCATATCGAAAGCGTCGGCTACTGGCACATGGCGCACAGCTTTGTGCGCGGGAACTGGAGCCGCAGTGAGGATAGCTGTCCGATGATCCTGGCAAAGTGCTGCCACGACACGGACATCCTGACATGGCTTGCCGGCAGCTCGTGTGCGGCGGTCAGCAGCTTTGGCTCCCTTGCGCATTTCAACGCCGCGCACAAGCCGGACGGTGCGACGGAATACTGTCTGGATGGGTGTATACACCGGGATCGCTGCCCATATTACGCGCCGCGCTTCTATCTGGAGCATCCGAAGGCTGTTTCCGATGGATTTGTCTCTGTGGTGAGCCTTGATCCTTCCCATGAAGCGGTTCTGAACGCGCTGCAGCACGGCTCGTATGGCCGGTGCGTCTATCAGTGTGACAACGATGTCGTGGACAATCAGGTCGTGAACCTGCTGTATGAAAACGGCGTCAGCGTCAGCATGACGATGTGCGCCTTTACAGAGCATTGTGAGCGGATCATCAATGTGATGGGCAGCTGCGGACAAATTCGGGGCAACATGGAATCGTCTACGCTGGAGATCAGCGATTTTGCGTCCGGAAATCACACAACACTGCACGTTCACACGCCAGCCGGCGGACACAGCGGCAGTGATGCCGCCATGATGCGAGACTTCCTGCAGACGCTGCATCGCGGCGGCGGGAGCAAAACAAGCGCGGACGCGTCGGTGGAAAGCCATCTGATCGCACTGGCCGCAGAGGAAAGCCGCCTGCGCGGCGGAGAAGCCATTGACATGAATGAATGGAGGACAAACGAGTGAGTATTCTGAAAAACGCGGTATGCCCGCAACACATCCCGACTTATGACGGCTCTGATCAGTCCACGCACCCCTCGGTGCTGCGCTTTGACGCTCCTTGGCACGGATACCTGTACTGGATGGCAATGACGCCGTATCCCTATAACAATGATGGATTGGAGGATCCGTCTATTCTGGTTTCCAATGACGCGCAGACGTGGATCGTTCCTGAGGGACTGACAAATCCGCTGACCCCTGCGCCGAAGCCCGGTCATAACTGCGACGTGGAGCTTGTTTACAACAAAGAGCGTGATGAGCTGTGGCTGTATTATGTGGAGGCGGACGATATTGTGCAGTCGTGGGTCAAGCTGATGCGCTCAGCCGACGGCGTTCACTGGACGAAGCCGGAGATCGTGCTCCACGACCCGGTGCAGAAATACAGCATCCTGTCGCCCTGCATCCAGCGTATGCAGGATGGAAGCTGGCGGATGTGGTATGTTGATACCGGGAATACGGGGTATCAGAACCAGGACAATAAGGTTCGCACCCGCACCTCGGAGGACGGTCTGCATTGGAGCGAGGAAGAGACCTGCGAGGAACTCGCGCAGCCCGGTTATCAGCTCTGGCATCTGACGATCTGGCGCGATCCTGCGGATGATACGCTGCACGCGATCTATCCTGCGTATCCGAATGGCACAAACTGCGATTACTGCAAGCTGTTTTACGCGGTCAAGGAAACGAGTCAGCCGTGGAAAGTTTTTCCGAATCCGCTGATGGAGCAGGGCAAGGACGGCAGCTGGGATGATTTCTGCCTGTACCGCACAGCATTCCTGCTGGATCGTGAGGCAGACGTGCTGCGTGTCTGGTATGGCGGAAAGAAAAAATCCGACGCTTCCTGGGGGATCGGTTATACGGAAGGCCAGTACAGCCAGATCTGCGCTGCATTGGAGCGGTAAGGTCAGACATACACGCGCCGGTTCACAGAAATCGGCGCGTGATTTTTTTCAAAGGAGACGAGTATGGAGAAAATAACGCTTGTCATATTGGCCGCGGGCATGGGCAGCCGCTTCGGCGGTCTGAAGCAGATCGAGCCGGTCGATCCGGAAGGACATATCATCATTGATTTTTCCCTGTTTGACGCATGGCGCGCGGGCTTCCGCGACGTGGTGTTCATCATCAAGCGCGAGATGGAAGCGGAGTTCCGCGAATGCATCGGCGACCGCATGGAGCAGTATTTCCATGTGTCCTACGTCTATCAGGATCTTGACCGCCTGCCGGAGGGCATAGAAGTTCCGGAGGGGCGCACAAAGCCGTGGGGCACCGGCCACGCGCTGGCCTGCTGCAAGGGCGTGGTAAACGGCCCGTTTGCCGTCATCAACGCGGATGATTTCTACGGCCGCACGGCGTTCTCGGAAATCTATGATTTCCTTGCTGCGCAGACCGATGAGAGCAAGTATGCCATGGTCGGCTATCGCCTGAAAAATACGGTGACGGAGTTCGGCTCCGTGGCGCGCGGCGTCTGCGAGATCGAAGACGGGATGCTGACCGGTGTGACGGAACGCACGAAGATCTTCAAAAAGGGCGCGGACGCCGAATACACCGAGGATGGGGAGCATTTCTTTCCGCTGGCGGGCGACACCATCGTATCGATGAACCTCTGGGGCTTCTCAACGCGTGTGCTGGATGAGCTCTGGGCGCGCATGGGCGCGTTCCTGACAGAAGCAATGAAGACAAATCCGCTCAAGTGTGAATACTTCCTGCCGTTTGTGGTAAATGAGCAGCTTGCAGACAAGTCCGCAAGCGTGCAGGTGCTGCCGTGCGAGGAAACATGGTACGGCGTGACCTACCGCGAAGATCTGGCGTCTGTCAAGGAAGCCGTGGCCAAGATGAAGGCGGAGGGCATCTATACGGAGGAGCTTTGGAAATGAACGAAAACCTGTTTGAAGTACTGCGCGCCTTCCGGCTGGACGCGAAGCCTGTTTCCTGTGAGCCGTATGGCTGTGGGCACATCAATGTGACCTATCTTGCCGTGACGGAAAGCGGCCGGCGCTATATCCTGCAAAAAATCAACAGCAACACGTTCCGCGACGTGTCGGGGCTGATGGAAAATATCACTGCCGTCACGGAGTTCCTGCGGACAAAAACAGACGACCCGCGCGGCGTCCTGACGCTTGTAAAAACGCATGACAGCGCAAGCTATCTGCATGCGCAGGATGCCTATTGGCGCACGTATGACTTTGTGGAAGATTCGATTTGCCTCCAGCTTCCCGAGACGGACGAGGACTTTTATCAGAGCGCCGTGGGCTTCGGCACCTTCCAGCAGCTCCTGACGGATTTCCCGGCGGCGAAGCTGCACGAGACCATCCCGAATTTCCACAATACACCGGACCGTTACCGCGCGCTTCTGGAGACATTGAAGCGCGACCCCATGCACCGGGCAGCGCAGGTTCAGCCTGAAATTGAATTTGCGCTGGCCCGGCAGGCAGAGATGGCAACTATTCAGAATGCGCTGACTGCCGGCGAACTGCCGCTGCGCGTGACACACAATGACACGAAGCTCAATAACGTCCTGCTGGACGCAAAAACGCGCAAAGCGCTGTGCGTCATCGATCTCGACACGGTCATGCCTGGATCGAGTCTTTATGACTTCGGCGATTCCATTCGCTTTGGCGCGGCAACTGCCGCAGAGGATGAAAAAGACCTCTCCAAAATGGAGATGAGTCTTGACCGCTTCCGCGTCTTTACGCGCGGCTATGTCCGCGCCTGCCCCGGCCTGACGGCAAAGGAGCTGGAGCTGCTGCCAATGGGAGCTAAGACCATGACGATGGAGTGCGGCGTCCGGTTCCTGACGGATTATCTGGATGGCGACCACTATTTCGCTGTCCACCGCGACGGGCAGAACCTCGACCGCGCCCGCACCCAGTTCAAGCTCGTGGCGGACATGGAGAAGAAGTGGGACGAAATGCGGAAGATCGTAGAGGAGGAATCGAGATGAACGTACTTGTGACCGGCGGCGCCGGATATATTGGCAGCCATACCTGTGTGGAACTGATCGAAGCAGGTCATACGCCGATTGTAATTGACAATCTCAGCAATTCCAACCCTGAAAGCCTGCACCGCGTAGCCGAAATTACCGGCAAGACGGTGGAGTTCATCGAGGGCGATGTGCGTGACGAGGCGCTGCTGGAAAAAATCTTTGCAGAGCATGAGATTTCCTGCGCCATCCACTTCGCGGGCCTCAAGGCCGTCGGCGAATCCGTTGCCAAGCCAATGGAATACTATCAGAACAATCTCGATGCGACGCTGACGCTCTGCAAGGTCATGGTAAAGCACAATGTCAAGCGCATCATCTTTTCCTCGTCCGCGACGGTCTACTCCGGCGACAACGAGATGCCGCTGCGCGAGACCTCCAAAACCGGCAATTGCACCAACCCTTACGGCTGGACGAAGTACATGGGCGAACAGATCCTGCGGGATATCGCCAAGGCAGACCCGGAATGGTCGGTGGTGAACCTGCGCTACTTCAACCCGGTCGGCGCACATGCAAGCGGAAAGATCGGCAAGCATCCGAACGGCATTCCGAATAACCTCATGCCGTATATTTCGCAGACCGCCATCGGCAAGCGCGACCATCTGAACGTGTTCGGCAATGACTACCCCACGCCGGATGGCACTGGTGTGCGCGACTATATTCATGTTGTCGATCTGGCGAAGGGTCATGTTGCTGCGATCCAGTATTTGATGTCCCACACCGGCGAGGGCGTGTTCAATCTCGGCACTGGTCATGGCTACAGCGTGCTTGACATGGTTCACGCCTTTGAGGAGGCAAACGGCGTCAAGGTACCGTATGAGATCACCGCGCGCCGCCCCGGGGACCTTGCGACCTGCTATGCAGATCCCGCAAAAAGTCTGGAAGTGCTCGGCTGGAAGGCGGAAAAAAATCTCGTCGATATGTGCCGCGACACGTGGAACTGGCAGAAACAAAATCCAAACGGATATGAGCAATAAGGAGAGATCAAAATGCTGCACCTGAATATCATCAAAGTCAAAACACCCGAAGAAATGGGAAAGGCGGCTGCCGACGAATTTGAGGCTGTCATCCACGCCAAGCCCGCCTGCGTCATCGGTCTTGCCACCGGCTCGACCCCGATGCCGCTGTACCGTGAGCTCATCGCCCGCGAAAAGACAGGTCTTATCGACTTCTCCCGCGTCCGCTCGGCCAATCTGGATGAATACAAGGGCCTTGCCCCCGACCATCCGCAGAGCTACCGCCGGTTCATGCAGGAAAATCTGTTTGACCATATTTCCATCAAGCCCGAGAACACCATTGTTCCCGACGGTCTTGCCGCCGATATCCCCGCCATGTGCGAGGCCTACGAGCGGAAGATCGAGGACTGGGGCGGCGTGGATATCCAGCTGCTCGGCATCGGCCACGACGGCCACATCGGCTTCAACGAGCCGTGTGACCATTTCCCGGGCATGACGCATGAAGTGAAATTGACGGACATGACCCGCGAAGCGAACAAGCGCTTCTTCAACTCCGTCGACGAGGTTCCGACAGCCGCCATCACCATGGGCGTCGGCACA